>Ga0113563_10002830_pt1 | contig 10625 bp, 8 predicted proteins | sample Mud3Dept3metaG_FD_80117 | JGI IMG/M metagenome (GOLD analysis project Ga0113563, IMG submission 80117) | Freshwater wetland microbial communities from Ohio, USA, analyzing the effect of biotic and abiotic controls - Mud 3 Core 4 Depth 3... | ecosystem: Environmental > Aquatic > Freshwater >...
CGCTGGTGCCGGAAGGGCGCGGCGTGTTTGCGCGCCTGACGGTGAAAGAAAACATCGCAATGGGAGCGTACAGCCGTGTTGACCACGCACAAATCGCCGCAGATCAGGATCGCGTGTACGCATTGTTTCCGCGCCTTGCCGAGCGGCGCAGGCAGCTGGCTGGAACGTTGTCCGGCGGAGAGCAGCAGATGCTCGCCATAGGCCGGGCCCTGATGAGCCGGCCCCAGCTCCTGTTGCTCGATGAACCGAGCATGGGCCTGGCCCCGCTGATGGTGCACAAGATATTCGAAACCATACGTGCCATCGCCGCGGAGGGCGTCACGCTGCTGCTCGTCGAGCAAAATGCCAAGCTCGCCCTTGAAATCTGCCATCGGGGCTATGTCATGGAAAGCGGCACCATCACCCTGGCGGACAGCGCGCAGGCCTTACTCACCAATCCCCAGGTACGACAGGCCTATCTTGGCGAATGACGCGACAGCCGCGGCAATAGAAACGCCGGCCTTCGGCCAGAGCGCGGCACGGGCCGCGGTCGCTGCGCGCGGGATCGTCGCGGGCATCGTTGCCGTCGCCCTCGCCGCCCTGCTCGCCTTCCTCTATATCAAGACCCAGGGCGTCGATATCAAGCGCCAAAATGAGGCGCTGAGCAGCTTGCGCGAACTGAAGGAAATCGACGTGCGCTGGGATGTCGAGGCCTTGCGGGCGCGCACCGGGCTTAGCGTGCCGCCGTCTGCTGCCGGCGACCACGGGGCGGCGGTCCTCGGCCGCATCCAGCAGGCTCTCGCCGCGTCCGCTCGCGACCTCGGCAGCACCGTGCTGGCGCGCGGCCTGCCCGAACTCGACAAGGCTTTTAACGAAAAAGCCGAACTGATGGCGCAGTTCAGGAAGGCCAACGCCGAGGCCGGGCAGGCATTACAGCTCGTGATGGCCGCCGACAACGAAATCGCCGGCCTGGTGCGCGGCGCGTGGCGCAACTATCCGCAGCGCGAACGGCTGGTCGCCGCGGAAAATGTCGTCGTTCAACTGCTCGCCAATGCGCAGAAATATTATTTCGCGCCTGACGATGCGCGGCGCAAAGACCTCGAAGCCAGCGCCGCCGATCTTCGCGAATCGGCGGCCCCGTTTCCCCAGGCATTGCGCGACGGGATCGCGCGTCTCGACGGGCACATCGGCCAACTGCTCGGCGCCAAACCTGTTGAGCAGCAGCTGTTTCAACGCCTGTCTTTCCTCACCGCCGGGCCGCGCGTGGACAGCCTCACCAACGCTTTCAGTCGCGAGCTCGAACAAACGCTCGTCGAGCGTGAGCGGTATCGGGTTTACCTGATCGCCTTTTCGGCAGCGCTGCTGATCCTGATCGGCTATCTCGCGGCACGGTTGTTTGCCAGCTACCGCCTGCTCAACGAGGCGAATCTCGCGCTCAAGGCCGCCAACGAAGGACTGGAACAGCGGGTCGCGGAACGCACCCGCGAACTGTCCGAAGCGCTGACCCAGCTCAAAGACTCCGAGGCACAACTGATCCAGACTGAAAAGATGTCATCGCTGGGCCAAATGGTGGCCGGCGTTGCACATGAAATCAATACCCCGCTCGCTTATATCAAGAACAGTTTGGGCTCGGTCAGAAACCGGCTGCCGGAACTGGTGCAGTTGATTTCCGAAAGCGAAAAATTGCTGGCGATGCTGCAGGCCGGAAATGCCGACCCGCAGCAGTTGTCCCGGCAATTCGCGCGGACACAGACGCAGGTTCGACAGTTCCGGGATCATCAGGCGCTCGAGGAGCTGCAAGCCCTGGTGAACGACGGGTTGCACGGCATCACCCAGATTTCGGATATCGTCATCAATCTCAAGGATTTCAGCCGGCTCGACCGCAGCAAAGTGGCGCTTTTTAATGTGAACGACGGCGTGGAGAGCACCCTGACGCTGGCGAAGCACGAGATCAAGCGGCTTACCGTCAACAAACAACTCGGCGATGTGCCGCAAATCACCTGTTCCCCGTCGCAGATCAACCAGGTGCTGCTCAACCTGATCAATAATGCCGCCCAGGCGATCGAATCAGACCACGGGATCATCACGATCACGACCCGCAGACAGGGCCCGGATGGCGTTGCCGTGGACGTCGAGGACAACGGCAAGGGCATCGCGGCGGAGGCGCTGCCCAAGATCTTTGACCCGTTTTTCACCACCAAGGATGTAGGCGAAGGCACGGGGCTGGGGCTCACCATCGTCTACAAGATCGTCAAGCGCCACGGCGGCAAAATCACCGTCGACTCCAAAGTCGGCGTCGGCACCAAGTTTACGGTGGTGCTGCCGGTGACGCCGCCGGAGTCGGCGGAACTGGCGGCCTGAGTGGCGGACCCGATAATCGCCATGGACTCGCCCAAAAAAATCGGCAAGTACGACATCCAGGGCATCCTCGGCAAGGGGGGCATGGGCGTGGTCTACCGGGCGTTCGATCCGGCAATCCACCGCCAGGTTGCGATCAAGACCATTACCAAGTCGGCGATGGATCCCTCGGAACTGCAATACGCGCTGACGCGCTTCCGGCACGAAGCGCAGGCCGTGGGACGTCTCACGCATCCGCGCATCACCGCGATTTACGACTACGGCGAGGATGTGGACCTCGCCTATATCGTGATGGAGCTGGTCAACGGCAAAACCCTGTTCCAGCACCTGCAGAACAACGCGCAGTTCGGGCTCAAGGAAATCGGCGAGATCATTCGCCAGCTGCTCGACGGCCTCGACTATGCCCACAACCAGGGCGTAGTGCACAGGGACATCAAGCCCTCCAACATCATGATCAATGACGACGGCCGCATCAAGATCAGTGATTTCGGCATCGCGCGCCTCGACACGTCGACGCTTACCCAGGTCGGCGAGATCATGGGCTCGCCGAGTTACATGTCGCCCGAACAGATCATCGGCGCCGAAGTCGGCGCGCGCAGCGACATCTACTCGGTCGGCGTGATCGCCTACGAATTGCTCACCGGCACCAAACCGTTTTCCGGCAGCAATCTCGAAGTCATGCGCCAGGCCATGAACGATCAACCGGCAAACCCTTCCGCGCTCAATACCCGGATTTCGGTGCAACTTGACTGGGCGACGCTGAAGGCGCTCGCGAAACAACCCGAGGATCGTTTCCAGACGGCGCGTGAGTTCTCGGAGGCCTTCACCAAGGGCATAGAAGCCAGCCTGCGCATCTTTTCGGCTGCTTCCGCCGTCGCTGATGATTCCCCAACGCAGCGCATCAATCCCAATCTGCTCAATGCCGCGCGCCTGCTTTCCGGAATGCAGCAGACCCCGCCTCCTCCCGCGGACACGCCCACCGAGCCCAGGATTACGACCATTCCGGGCGGCGCCCACCACGTCGAAGCCAACAGCAAAAATGCGCGTGTCCTGTTCGTCGATGATGAAGAACGCATCCTGACCGCGCTGCGATCTGTTTTCCGCGCCAGCTACCACGTTTTCACCGCGACCAACGGTCCGGAAGCGCTGGAGTTCGTCAAAAAATTCAAGCCCCATGTGGTGGTGAGCGACCAGCGCATGCCGGACATGCTGGGCGTCGAGTTGCTGCGCCAGGTCAAGGAGGTCGCGCCCAATGCGGTGCGCATCCTGCTGACCGGCTACTCCGACCTGGCCGCCATCGTCGGCTCCATCAACGACGGCGAGGTGTTCCGCTTCATCAGCAAGCCGTGGGACAACCAGGAAATCCGGAAGATCATGGCTGAGGCCGTCGCCATTGCGCTGGAACTCGCCGACACGGCCGCTTCCCCCCCTATCGTGCCCGACCCCATGACCGCGGGCATCCTGGTGGTAGACGCAGATCAGGCGGTTTTTCGCGCCACCAAGGAGCTATTTGGGGCGGCCGGCTGCCCGGTATTCAGCGCCAAGACCCTTGATGACGCATTCAGCATCATGGCCTCGCAGGAGATCGCGCTGATCCTTGCCGATATTCAAATCGGCGGCACCGAAACCATCGCTGCGTTCAAGCTGCTGAAGCAGGAACACCCGGAAATTCTCACCATCGTGCTCACGGCCACATCCGACTCAGAGTTGGTGATAGAACTCATCAACGAGGCCCAGATTTTTCGCTTTCTGAACAAGCCGGTGAACCTGAAGCTGCTCAAGCAGCACGCGCAAGCGGCATTGACGCGCTACCAGTCATTCAAGCAAACGCCCCTTCTGACGCACCAGCATCGCGTCGAAAGCGCAAAAACCGACAGTTCGATCAGCGAGAAAATTATCGGCCGCGTGCGATCGATCAAAGGCTGGTTTGGCCCGGAATAACCGCCAGCGCCCGTAGCGCCTCAGATCCAGTCTTTCGCGACCAGAAATTCCGCGTACAGTTTTTCTTCGGGCGTGCCGGGTTCCGGTTTCCAGTCATAGCGCCAGCTGACCTGGGGCGGCAGCGACATCAATATCGATTCAGTGCGCCCGCCAGACTGCAGACCGAACAGCGTGCCGCGATCGTAGACCAGATTGAATTCCACGTAGCGGCCGCGACGATAACACTGGAAATCTCGCTCCCGTTCGCCGAATGCCAGGTCTTTCCTGCGCTCGACGATGGGCAGATACGCTTCGAGGAAATGATCGCCGACGCTGCGCACGAGCCCAAAGCAGGTCTCAAAATCGGGCTGGTTGAGGTCGTCAAAAAAAATCCCGCCGATGCCGCGCGGCTCTTTGCGGTGCCTGAGGTAAAAATACTCGTCGCACCATTTCTTGTAGCGCGGATAACAATCGGCCCCGAACGGCGTGAGCGCGCTGCGGCAGGTGCGGTGAAAGTGCACCGCGTCCTCTTCGTACGGATAGTACGGGGTCAGGTCCATCCCGCCGCCAAACCACCATACCGGCGCGGCGGCGCTTTTCTCGGCAATGAAAAAACGCACATTCATGTGCACGGTGGGCACATGCGGATTCCGGGGGTGGAGCACCAGCGACACCCCCAGCGCCTGGAATGAGCGGCCCGCCAGCTCCGGACGCGAGGCGGAGGCCGAAGGCGGCAGGTTCGGTCCGAAGACGTGGGAAAAGCTGACGCCGGCGCGTTCGAAAACTTTGCCGTTTTCGAGCAGCCGGGTAATGCCGCCGCCGCCCTGTTCGCGATCCCAGCTGTCGCGCCGGAACGCCGTTCCATCGGTCGCCGCAAGCCGCGTGACGATCTGCTCTTGCAGGCCGAGCAGGAACGGCTTGATTTGAGCTATGTCCACAATCGGGATAATCAGCCGGGGAACGCGTCCCGGCCGCGCATATAGCCGCGCTGGGTTTGCTCCGGATTGCGGTTGATGAAGGTGCGGCCCCACATCGGATGCCTGAGGCTGCGCACTTCGTGCTCGATTTCAAACAGCTTGGCCCCGCTCTCCAGATCGAAAATATCCCGGAAACGGTATTGGTGCGGGTCGCTTTCTTCGCTGATCAGATCGTGCTGTTTGAGAAAACGATGCGGGCCCGAGAAGTCGGCAACATAAATTGCGATGTGGTGGCCGTCATAAGGCGGCAGCGGCGCATCGTCTTCGCGGAAAATCAGCGCCTGGTTGCGCCCGACAGGGATCGTCGCGCTTGCCTTGTCCTGCGCCACAACGCTGGTCACGCCGAATGCCTGCTCATAGAAGCGCGCAATGCCGGGCGCCGCACCTCGCGGAACTTCAAACTCCACATAAGGCATGCCGAGCATCATATCGCCAAAGCGCGGCGACGGCGCAAAACAGTGCAGGCGGTTGCCCCAGGGGCAGCTCACCACCAGGTGACCGTTCTGTTCGAGAAAATTGAATCGGGTATGGGCGAGCTTGGCGCGCACTGCGGACAGCCGCGCCTTGAGCGCGTCGAGATCAGGCACGACCAGTCCGACGTGGCCGCGCAGCACGTGCTGGCCGCGGGTCGGCAAATGAAACTGCTGATGGCCGAGATTGATCCACATGTTGTCGTCGCCGACCATCATATAAGGGTCGCGGGTGAACCCCATGCCCGCCACGTAAAACAATGTGGCGAGGCGCTGGTCCGGGATAGCCAGATTGACGTGCTCGAGCGCGATGAGGTTGCCCACGTCCTCCAGGGTCCGGTCATAAAGCGGCGTGGCGGTCATGGACACAACCTATTTGGAATGGGTCTGGCGGGCCGGCGCACCGCCGCGGGCCTCTATGGCGCGGTGCCCGATGTCGCGCCTGAGCTGCATGCCCTCAAACTGTATGCGCTCGGCGACTTCATAAGCACGGCGCTGCGCGGTTTTCACGTTGTGGCCGAGCGCCGTTACGCACAACACGCGCCCGCCGTTAGTGACCACTTGCTTATCTTTCAACGCAGTGCCGGCGTGAAACACGTGGACATCTTCGCAGTTGTTTGTAAGTCCATGTATTACATCATCTTTTTCTGGGTTATCGGGATAGCCCCGCGCCGCCAGCACCACCCCCAATGCAACCCGCGTATCCCATTCGGCTTCAACGCGATCGAGCTCGCCGCGGATCGCGTGTTCTATCAGCGTCACCAGATCGCTCTTGAGCCGCATCATGATGGGCTGAGTTTCGGGATCGCCCATACGGCAATTGAACTCGAGCACCATGATGTGGCCGTCTTTGCCTATCATCAAGCCGGCATAAAGGAATCCGAGATACGGCACGCCGTCTTTTTCCATGCCGTTGATCGCAGGCTGTATGACTTCGCGCATGACCCTCGCGTGCATGCTGGGCGTAATGACGGGCGCGGGGGAATAAGCGCCCATGCCGCCGGTATTGGGGCCCTCATCGCCATCCTTTAACCGCTTGTGGTCCTGGCTGCTGGCAAGCGGCAGCGCATGGCGGCCGTCGCACAGCACGATGAAGCTCGCTTCCTCGCCGTCGAGAAACTGCTCGATGACTACGCGCGCGCCCGCCGCACCCATTTTGTTGCCGACCAGCATCATCTCGACCGCGGCGTGCGCCTGAGCCAGATCAGTGGCCACGACCACGCCCTTGCCGGCGGCGAGCCCGTCGGCCTTGATTACGATAGGCGCGCCGTGGCGGTCGACATAGGCGTGGGCCTGCTGCGCATCGCTGAAAGTGGCGTAGGCGGCCGATGGAATGCCGTGGCGCGCCATGAACGACTTGGCATAGTCTTTGGAACTTTCGAGCTGGGCCGCCCGCTGGGTCGGCCCGAATATTCTGAGCCCGGCGGCCTGAAATGCATCCACCACGCCTTCCGCAAGCGGCGTTTCCGGACCGACGACCGTGATGCCAATCGCTTCTTTCCGGGCAAAATCGATCAGCTCAGGAATGGCGGTGACCGCGATATTGACCACCCCCGCCTCGGTCGCGGTACCCGCGTTGCCGGGCGCAACGAACACCCTGGACACGCGCGGAGATTGCGCCATCTTCCACGCCAGCGCGTGCTCGCGTCCACCGGAACCGATGACGAGAATTTTCATAGCAGTCGTGAAACGAGGGGGGTGGGCGGTATGGCGGTTCTACGGTTCACGTTTCACCATTCACTATTCACTGCATTTTCGCCACGTCAGTGGCGGAAATGCCTGTAGCCGGTAAACACCATCGCCATGCCATGTTCATCGGCAGCGGCGATGACTTCCTCGTCGCGCAGGCTGCCGCCGGGCTGGATGATGGCTTGAGCGCCGGCCTCGGCCACGACATCGACCCCGTCGCGGAACGGAAAAAATGCGTCGGACGCCACCACCGAACCCTGCAGCGCAAGCCCGGCATGGGTTGCCTTGATCGAGGCGATGCGCGCCGAGTCGACGCGGCTCATCTGGCCGGCGCCCACGCCGAGCGTGCGGCCGTCGCCGCAGAACACGATGGCGTTTGATTTGACGAATTTGGCAATGCGCCAGGCAAACAGCAGATCGCGCAACTGTTTGGCGCCGGGCTTGAGTCGGGTGACGATCTTGAGTTGCGACTCGGTGACGTTCAGGTTGTCGGGCGTCTGGGCCAGCAATCCGCCGCCGACGCGCTTGAATTCCAGAGCGTTGCCCCCCGCGGCAAGCGCTACCGCCAGCACCCGGATGTTCGATTTCTGCGCGAAAATCGCGGCGGCCGCATCGGACACCCGCGGCGCGATCACCACCTCGACGAATTGTTGCGCCACGGCCTCTGCAGTCGTCGCGTCGAGTTCGCGATTGAAGGCGATGATCCCGCCAAACGCCGAGGTCGGATCCGTTGCAAAGGCATGGTGGTAAGCCTCGGTCAGGCTGGCGCCAACCGCGGCACCGCAGGGATTGGCGTGCTTGACGATCACACACGCGGCCTGCTCAAAGGTCTTCACGCACTCCCACGCCGCATCGGCATCGGCGATGTTGTTGTACGACAGGGCCTTGCCCTGCAGTTGCGTGTAGGCTCCGAGGCTGCCCTGCGCGGGGTCGAGGTCGCGGTAAAAAGCCGCATACTGGTGCGGATTTTCTCCGTAGCGCAGCGCCTGCACCAAATCAAACTGCAGGTTAAGCCGCGCCGGGAACAGCGCGCGCTTTCCGGCGGAGTCGAGCGCCGTCAGGTAATTGCTGATCGCACCATCATAGGCCGCGGTGTGCGAAAACGCTTTCCGCGCCAGAAGGAAGCGCGTCTCGGCGCCTATCGCACCGCTTGCCGACGACATTTCGCGCAGCAAGGAGGCGTAGTCCGCCGGGTCGGTCACGACCGCGACATGCTGATAGTTCTTGGCCGCGCTCCGCACCATCGCCGGCCCGCCGATATCGATATTCTCGATGGCCTCGGCCAGCGTGCAGTCCGGCTTCGCCACGGTTTGGCTGAAAGGGTAAAGGTTGACCACCACCAGGTCGATGGCCGGAATGCCCGCATCCTGCATTGCGCCCATGTGCGCGGGAAGATCTCGCCGCGCCAGAATGCCGGCATGGACCCGCGGATGCAGAGTCTTCACGCGCCCGTCCAGCATCTCCGGAAACCCGGTGTACTCGCCGACCTCGGTGACTTTGAGCCCCGCATCCCTGAGCAGCCTGGCCGTGCCGCCGGTAGAGATCAGCGTCACGCCGAAATCCTGCAGCCCGCGCGCAAACTCGACGATGCCGGTCTTGTCGGATACGCTGATCAGCGCCTGTTTGATGACGGCCATGATCAGCGTAGTGTGAACAGTGAATAGTGAATGGGCTCAGGCCGTTTACGATTTGCCATTTACTATTTACCCTAGAATTTGATCCCGTGTGATTTCATCTTCTTGCGCAGGGTGTTGCGGTTGATCCCCAGCATGTCCGCGGCATGAGTCTGGTTGCCGCGCACCCGGTGCAGCACCGCCTCCAGCAGCGGCTTTTCAACGCAGTTTATTACCATGTCGTAAACACTGCTGGGTTTTTCGCCGTCCAGATCCTTGAAATAACCTTCTATCGCCCGCCGCACCACGCGCGCCATTTCATTCTCGTTCATCATGCTGCAAGTTCCTCGACATAAGACAACCGCCGCCCCTGGCTGGCGAGTTGCCCGAAAAATTCGTCTACCGCAACCCGCTGCTCAACACAGGTCTGCAGTTGATTCATGGCATGGCGGAATGCCGCCGACCCGGCCAACCCCTTCGTGTACCACGAGATGTGCTTGCGCGCGATGCGCACGCCGGTAACTTCGCCATAAAAGCCATAAAGGTCGTGCACGTGAGCCAGCAGCACGCGATGTATCTCCGTGACTTCCGGTGCCGGCGGCATTTCGCCGGTCGCGAGAAAATGACTGATCTCGCGAAAGATCCATGGCCGCCCCTGCGCAGCGCGGCCTATCATCACCGCATCGGCGCCGGTGTAATCCAGCACTTCCTTGACGCGCTGCGGCGTCCTGATGTCGCCGTTGGCGATCACCGGGATGCGCACCAGCGACTTGACCTCGGCTATGGTGTCGAACTCGGCGTCGCCGGAAAAACCACAGGCCCGCGTCCGCCCGTGTATCGCCAGCGCCTGTATGCCCGAATACTCGGCAATTCTCGCCACGGCCAGCGCGTTTTTGTTGCCGCGGTCCCAGCCGGTGCGGATTTTGAGCGTCACCGGCACGTTGACCGCACCGACCACGGCCTCAAGGATGCGTCTGACCAGAGGCTCGTCTTTCAACAGCGCCGAACCGGCCATGACATTGCACACCTTTTTCGCGGGGCAGCCCATGTTGATGTCGATGATCTGCGCGCCGTGGTCGACGTTATACTTCGCCGCCTCGGCCAGCATGTTCGGATCGGCTCCGGCAATCTGCACCGAAATCGGATCGACTTCCCCGTCGTGATTGGCGCGCCGCCGGGTCTTCTCCGACCCCCACAGCAGCGAATTGCTTGCCACCATCTCCGACACCGCCATGCCTGCTCCCATGGCTTTGCATAGCTGGCGGAACGGCCGGTCGGTCACCCCGGCCATGGGCGCAACAATCAGATTGTTCTTGAGCTGATAGGGGCCGATTTGCATCGGGCACTTTTATTGGTTTGAGAAAGGGCGTAATTGTAATCGCTGCGGTGATGCATGAAAAGCAAAATCGCCTATTTTTTGAACAGCGCCGTGACAAACGCACAGGCATAAGCTGTGCCAAGGGGACCGTGTAAAAGAACCGCTTGTGAAAGCAGGCGCTTACAAAAAATATTTCGCGCGGCGCCTGCGCTTCATTTCACACTTCAACGCGCCATCAGCCGCGCGCGCCGAAAGTCATGCGGCGCACGACGAAGTTTTTCAGCGGGGGAACGCAACCGAG
>Ga0113563_10002832_pt1 | contig 10625 bp, 12 predicted proteins | sample Mud3Dept3metaG_FD_80117 | JGI IMG/M metagenome (GOLD analysis project Ga0113563, IMG submission 80117) | Freshwater wetland microbial communities from Ohio, USA, analyzing the effect of biotic and abiotic controls - Mud 3 Core 4 Depth 3... | ecosystem: Environmental > Aquatic > Freshwater >...
CATCGATACGGTCAAGCACGTCGAGTACGAGTTCTGGAAGGAGTTCGGCACCAAGGTGCGCGCGCGGCTCGCTCCGCAGGGCAAGCACCGCTTCCTGATGTTCGGCGAGGCCTTCGACGGCAACGACAAGCTCCTCGGCAGCTACACGCAGGAGGGCATGCTCGACAGCGTGTTCTACTTCTCGCAGCACTTCCAGGTGTTCCGCGACGTGTTCCAGAGCGCGCACGACGAGAATGCGCAGAAGGGCACCGACCAGATCCAGAAGCTCTGGGCGGACCGCGCCGTGAACTACAACACGCAGCCGCAGCAGGGCGGCACGGGCGTCGCGCCGAGCAAGTCGCTCGTGAACTTCATGGACAACCATGACGTCTCGCGCTTCCTCTTCGAGGCGCTCGGCGACAAGGACGCGCTGCGCAACGCGCTCACTCTCCTCATGACGGAGGAGGGCATCCCGTGCGTCTACTACGGCACCGAGCAGGACTTCGCGGGCGGTAACGACCCGGCGAACCGCGAGGTGCTCTGGAACACGGGCTTCCCGACGACGGGCGACACGTTCCGGCATCTCTCGAAGCTCGCGCGCCTGCGCGTGAAGTACGCGGGCCTCCGTCGCGGCGACACGAACGTCGTGTACTCGACGGCCCACGTGAAGGCCGAAGAGGACGCGGGCATGGTCGCCTACGAGCGCGCGGGCGGCGACGCGGGCGACTCGTATGCGCTCGTCGTGATCAACACGAACTCGCGCCACATGAGCACCACCGCCGACGGCACGAAGGCGATGAAGATCACGAAGCCGGGCGTCACGCTCGTCGACGTGCTCGACCCCGAGGCGAAGACGTACGCGGTGCCGGCGACCGGCGAGCTGCGCGTGATCGTCCCGCCGCAGCGCGCGGTCATCCTGGTCCCGCAAGACCAGTTCAAGCCCTGAGCCTGCTCACCGGGGAGCGAGCCGTGCGATGCGGATGCCCTCCATGTCGACGGCGCATGCCAGGAGCGGGTAAGCGCCCGCCCATGAAGGCGTGCACGACGCGGAGGCGCGTACGTCCGGAACGAAGTCCCCGCGGTGGCCGGGACGTTCGAGACCGAGCGGCGTGAGCAGCTCGGCGCCGGGGCCGACGGCGACCTCGTCGCTGTGGAGGTCGCGCCTGCGGACGACCTCGAGGTCCGGCGTGAGCTCGACGACGACGTCGTGAGTCAGCGCGACGAGGTGGCCTTGCATGCGGGTCAGCTGGACGCGCTCGGCTCCCTTCGGCACGCTCACGTCGGTCATCTTGACCGGCTGCAGAGACGGCATCGCGAGCTTGACGACGTGGAGCTTGGTCCCGGTCACCTCCGCCGCGTAGAGGTGGCCGTCGAGGATCTCGAGGATGTCGTAGCGGACGCCGACCTCGCGCGATTGCGAGAATGGGAAGGTCGCGACGTGCTTCATGCTCCAGGCCTCGTAGAGGAGCACGCCGCTCCTCGGGACTTCGGCCGTCCCGTACGAGTAGTCGAGGCGCTCGTACGCGACGGCGAGCCACTGACCGTCGGTCTCGAGCGAGAGGTTGCGCGCCGGCGGCAGCCCTGGGCCGACTGGGCTGGCGCCACCGCGCGTGAGCGATGATCTGCCGAGCACCGTGAACTTGCCCTTCTCGAGCGTGACCGCGACGTAGAGGTCGTCCCGCGAGGCAGCGATGCGTACGTCGGTCGACTTGCCGTTCTCCTCCTTGTCGCTCTCTTGGTAGAGGAGCCGTCCTTCGGGATGCAGCGGCTGCGCGCTGGCCACGTCCCACTCGAAGAGGGTGGCCTCTCCTCGTCGGGCCTCGTTGTCGAGGACGGTGGCGAAATACACTGTGCCCGCGGGGTGCTCCGCGTCGGCTGGACGACCTGGGACGACGTCGACCATGCTGGAGACTCGTCGGGACAGCGAGACGACGCGAGGTGCGCGCAGATCGGGACGCGCGCTCGCGGCAGGCGGGGAGGGGACAGGCGCGCTGGCCATCGCTGCGCCGCCGTCCGTCGACGCGTCGACGTTCGTTGCGCTCGCCTTGCCCTGACAGGCCACGAGCGCAAAGGAGGCGAGGAGCCCGAGGAGCTTCACTGGGCACCCCGCGGACGGAACGCGCCGCCGAAGAGCTCCCCTTGCGGACCGGTCAGCGGGTCGACATTGAGCGGGAGGTTGCGCTGGCCGGACGGATACGTCGCCCACGTGAAGGTGCTCTCGTCGAAGAGCCAGGTATCGCGGCGGAAGCCGCCCACCATGTCGCCGTCCCCGGCGCCCCACGACGAGTCGACCTCGAACGCGTGGAACGGGCCGGCACCGCTCAGGAACGCCGTACCGCTGGCGCCCGTCGTCGGTGAAGCGAGCAGCCTCGCTCGCGCCGCCTCGTCCAGCGTCGAGTGAGAGAAGCAGATCACGTTGTGCCCGACGTCACCGCGCCGGGGCGCGTCGAGGTGAATCACGTCGCCGGGTCGGATGTGCGCGATGTCCACGGTCGCGAAGCGCTTGTCGTTCATCATTCCGCTGAACACGTCGCCCATCAGGTTCGCCTTGAATACTGCGCCCGCTGCGCCGTGCGCCTCCGCCGCGGCCTGCTGCGTGTAGCCCGCGCAGTCGACGCCGATCCCCCACTCCCACTGCATGCCGCGGATGCGATTGGCGAGGTCTCGATGCTTGTCGTCCGCCGGCGGGAGCTTGCCCGCGTCGATGAGCGCCTGAGTCACCTTGACGAGCTGCTCCGGCGAGCAGCGGCCGAACCTCGCGGGCCCCGCGGCCGAGCCGATCCCGGCCTTCGCGCAGATCCGCGAGAGCTCCGGCGCGTGCGCCTCCATCTTCTTCGCGTTGTGGGAGGTCGACGTGTTCATGCGGAACATGGGCCGCGCGGTCACCGAAGCGCCGTCGACCACGTACGGGCCGGAGAAGCGGTCGCGGAACGCGTCGAGCCGTTGCCCCATGATGGCGTCGCGGCCGTTCCGGAGGGTCGGGCTGACGAGCGTCGCGCGGGAGGACTCCGCGGGCGACGGTGCGCGCGCCGTGGGGCCCGCGGTCGGCGCCGCGGACAGCTGCGCGATGAACGCGCTGTAGTCCGCCGACACCGGGATGCGGTCGAGAGCCTCGTGGAGCCGCGCGTCCGAGCGCATCGAGCCCGAGCCCGTCGGGGTCGATGCGGTGCGCGGAGGAGTCTCCTCGGGCCTGGTGAGCTCGATGTGCTCGCGGCGGCGGTCGTTCACGGGGTTCATGAATCACCGTGTCGGCCGGTCGCCGGAGAAGTTGCTGGAATTCGTTTCGTATCGGTATTTCAGGCCGCTCGCGCGTGAAGCCCGAGGTGACCGCTCGGTCTCAGGTCGGGATCGCGTACGTCGTGGTGGCGTGCGCGACGGGCGCGGCGTCACCCTCGGAGTAGATGCGGATCTCCGAGACGATGAGGCGGCGTCCGACCTTGAGCAGCGTCGCGTCGCCCACGATGGCGGCGTGCGCGGAGGGCCTTCGCAGGAAATTGATATTGAGGTTCGTCGTGACGGCGAGAGGTACGAGGCCGAGCACCGACAGCACCGCGGCGTAGCTCGCGGCGTCGGCGACGGCCATCATCGTCGGTCCCGAGACCGTGCCGCCCGGACGGAGCTCGGCCTCGCCCACGGCCTGGCGGACGCGCGCGCGACCCGGGCCGACGTCCTCGATCGTCACCGTCGCCTGCGGAAAGTCCTTCGCGAAGAAGGCGCGGAGGTCTTCGAGGCTGACGCGCGGCTGGTCGGAGGCGCTCATGAGGTTCGTCATCCTACGCCACGCGGAGCACTGTGGCCGCAGGGGTCGACCTGGTACGTTTGGAGCTCATGTCACACCGAGAGACGACGCGACGAGTGGTGGTCGCGCTGACTGCGCTGGTGATGAGCTCGCTCGCGACGGGGTGCTCCGATGACTCGACGACGAAGCCGCTGGGGGCGTCGGGCTCGAGCGGGCAGACCTCGTCGGGGCTTTCGCTCGCGTTCGCATCGAAGTGCGCGCGCTGTCACGGTACGACCGCGACGGGGCAGGGCATCTACCCCGCGCTGCCGGGCAACCTCACGCTGGCGGCGTTCACCGCGACCGTGCGCTCCGGCAAGAGGGAGATGCCGTCGTTCGACACCTCGCAGATCTCCGATGCGGACATCGCGGCGGACTACGACTGGATGAAGACCAAGCGCTGAGCATCGATGCGCGAGACCCTGCTCGAAGACTACGACCGCGCGCTCCCGTTCCTGCGCGCTCGCGCTGAGCGCCTCCAGGCCGAGCTCTCGGCGCTGCTCGCGGCCGACGGAGACCTCAAGGTCCACTCGGTCACGCTGCGCATCAAGTCGCGCGAGAGCCTCGCCAACAAGCTCGCGCGTCCGGACCGCAGCTATGGCTCGCTCTGGTCGGTGACGGATCTCATCGGGCTGCGCGTGATCGTCTACTTCGAGGACGCGGTCGATACGATCGGGAAGCTCCTCGAGGCCCATCTCCCCATCGACTTCGCGCACTCGATCGACAAGCGCCGTCGCGACTCGGGCACGTTCGGCTACCGGTCCCTCCACTACGTGTGTCGCGTCGGGCCGCTCGCGAGCGAAGCGGCGGAGGGGCCTGAGCTTCCCCCGGAGGCCAGCTTCGAGGTGCAGGTCCGCACCGTGCTCGAGCACGCCTGGGCGGAGATCGAGCACGACCTCGGCTACAAATCCGGCGCCGCCGTGCCCGTGACGGTCCAGCGTCGTCTTCATCGCCTCGCGGGCCTGCTCGAGCTCGCCGACCAGGAGTTCGGGGCCATCCGCGACGACCTGCGCGACTACGCGCGTGTGCTCCCCGAGCGGATCGCCTCCGAGGGAGACTCGGTCCTCCTCGATCGCCTCTCGCTCGGCGCTCTGCTCGACTGCGCGGAGGTCCGCGACCTCGATCGCGTGATCGCGGTCGCGCTCGACAAGGAGCTCGGCGACGAACCGTTCTTCCCGGACTACCTCCTGAAGATGCTCGCTTCGAGCGGGATCCGTTCGGTCGGCGAGGCTCGCGCGGGGATCGCCCGGTACGGCGACCTGATCGCGTCGATGGTGAGGCCGTACTTCGCCTTCGCCTGGCAAGCCTGGCAGCTCTCTCCGGACCAGATGGAGCGCGTGTTCCGCGGCTACTCGCTGTTCTTCCTCGCGCACGCCGAGGTGCTCGCCGCGCCCGCGCTCGGGATCGGAAAGGTCGAGCGCCTCGCCCGCCTCTACCGCGAGCTCGACTACCCCGACGACGAGCGCGCCGCGCAGCGCGTCGCGAGCAAGCTGGTCGACGCGTTCGGCGATCTGGTGTCCCGGCGACAGTCCTAGCGGCGGGGCCTAGCGGCCTGCGCCGCGCGAAAGCAGCTCGCGACGTGGTCGTCGACGAGGCCACAGGCCTGCATGAACGCGTAGCAGATGGTCGAGCCCACGAAGCGAAAGCCGCGCTTCTTGAGGTCCTTGCTCATGGCGTCGGACTCGGGTGTGCGGGGCGGGAGCGAGCTGAGTGAGCGTGGCCGGTTGACCTTCGGTGAGCCGCCGACGAAGCGCCAGATGTACTCGTCGAAGGATCCGAGCTCCTTCTGGACGGCCAGGAACGCTTTGGCGTTCGAGATGGTCGACTCGATCTTGAGGCGGTTGCGGACGATGGATTCGTCGGCCATGAGGCGAGCGACCTTGCGTGCGTCGTAGCGCGCGACCTTGCGCAGGTCGAAGCCCGAGAATGCGCGAGCGTACCCCTCGCGCTTGCGCAGGATGGTGATCCACGAGAGCCCGGCCTGAGCGCCTTCGAGGGTGAGAAGCTCGAAGAGGCGCTGGTCGTCGTGGACGGGCACGCCCCACTCCTCGTCGTGGTAGCGAACGTAGAGCGGGTCCGAGCCGGCCCATCCGCATCGAGCCTTCCTGTCGGCGTGGAGCACGGTCTTCATGTCGTCAGTCGCGGAGCTCCAGCTCGAAGGCGCAATCCAGCTCCAGCCGGAAGTGCCCGCGGCCCGTCTGCGGGAGGCGCAGGTCGGGGCACTTCTGCTCGAGTCGCTTGCGGAGAAGAATGAGGCGGCTCTCGAGGTTGTCCTTGATCGCGGGGAGGCCGAGCGAGCCGTCGAGCCTCAGCTCGCGGTTCGTGAACTCCGTGCGCTTCTCGGATTCGTGGGCCTCCAGGATCCGCCAGAAGATCCGACCCGGAACGTTGCGAACGAGGTATTCGCCGTCGACGAACACGCAGTCGTCGCCCTTGTAGTAGCGGAATTTCCGTACGCGCTTCGGCGCGACCTCCGGCACATCGAGTGGCGCCGCGCTCGGACGTGCGTCGTCCTCGTCCACGCTCATCGTCTCGATCGCCATCGCCGCCTGATTCGCGATGACGCCGAGGAACGACTCGTGCCAGTCCGCGAACGCGTCGATGTCGCGGCTCTCGACCGCGAGCACGCCGACGAGCCGACCTTGCACGAGCAGCGGAATCGCCAGGTGGCTCTGTGCGTCAGGCAGACCCGGAAGCGGGATCTCCGGCGCGAGCGCGCATTCTCCTTCGGCCGTCTTCACCTCGCCGCGAACGGCGCGCCCGTAGCGGAGGTCGTTGCCGATGCGTCCGACGCGCAGGATGCGGCGCTCCGAGGCGACCGCGCCGACGAGACCCTGCCCGACCGCGACCTCGGAGCCGACGCCCGACTCGCCGTAACCGCTGCTCGCGATCGTGAAGAGCTTCTCGCCCGACTCGTCGGGCAGGAGCAACATCGCATGCGCGAAGCCGAGCTCCTCGTGCAGCGCACCGAGCAGCGTGGCGATGAGCTCGTCGAGCGACCGTGCCTGGTTCAGTCGCGAGGTGATCACCTGGAGCGCGCGGACCTCGCCGCGGCCGCCGGCGGGATCGGTGGCAGGCGGCGCGGGCCCGACGACGAAGCCGTCGATCATCCTCGCGGACACGACGTCGTAGACGTCGGCCGAGAGCAGCTTGAACACCCCGAGCATGCCCGTGTGCGTCGCGATCGCCTGGATGCGGACGGCCATCGTGTCGAAGAGGGGGCCCGACGTCTCCGAGTGATTGAAACGCAGGTCGAGCTCGTAGCCCTCGAGCGTGAGCGAGTCGTAGAGCTGGACGCACACGAACGGATTCTCCGAGACGTTCTTCGCGGTCTTGTTGAAGAACTGGCGGGAGAGCGCGACGTGCCCTTCGTCGATGAAGTAGACGTGACTCGCGTAGGTGACGTTCGGCTCGCCGTCCTTCGAACAGGTGCCGACGACCGCGGGAGTGATGCCCTGGAAGCATCGCGGGAGATCAGCGAGGCGCAGCGTCATGCGCCCCCCTCGAGCGCGCGGCCAGCGCTCGGCCCGGGTGTCTGCTCGAAGAGCGATTCGGCCCGGACCTCGACCGCCACGCTCGGCCAGAAGGCGAAGCGTGCCGAGATCGGTCTCGGCATGCCTATCTCCTCGAGCGCGCCGCAGAACGCGTCGAGGTACCTTGCCTGCAGGGCGTGCTCGGCCTCGGTCGCGTCGCGCATGCCGATGCACTTGCCCTTGATCTGCACGCCCTTCAGGTCGATGACGCGCGAGAACGTCACGGCGATGCGGCCGTTGTCGCGCAGGTTGGCGAGGGTGCGCGCGCCCGTGGCCTTCGGAACGAAGACGGTGAGGCCCGTTCGGTCGGCGGCGATCGCTACGCCCATCGCGCGGAGGCATGCCGGCACGAGCCGGACGTCCCGCGTACCGACGAGCAGCGATACGCCGGATGTGAGGAATTCGACGAGCTCGCTTCGAATCTGCATGCGCTACGGCCCAGGATAGTGGCGCTCATATCCAGCGTTAAGAACAACCTGGAGGACACCAGGAATGTCGCCGGCCCTCACGACGATCGCCCGAAAGGCGGCGCGCGCCCCGGCGCTCGCCTACGCTACGGCGGCGAGCCATCCCATGACCGAGCCCGAGACGAACGAACCGCGCCACGACGACCTGATGCCGATCGAGATGGCTGGCTCGCGCACCCGACTCGCTTGGCGCCTGCGCGAGCGGAGGAACGGCCGCATCGCCGTCCTCGCGCTCCTGGCGGTGGGCACCCTCGTCCTCTGGGCCGTGTATCGCTTCGTCAACTCGTAGCGGCCACCGCCGCGTGAACCGCGGCATAGGGACGCTGGCCGAACGCGGACCCTCGCGCCGACCGGCACCCCCATTGCACACCGGGCTGCCACGGCGACCGAGCGCGGTGGCGCGCTCGGTCGGCCGCCTCCTCCAGCGGCGCAAAAGGCACCGCACAGCTGCACAGGCACGGGGAATGCGCTGTGGCCAGGGATTCACAGTGCGCTGCCCCCGCCGTCGCGGCGATCGCCAGGTCGGGCCTCCAGGACCGCAGTTCTCCACAGGAACTGCACAAGGCTGGCGCAGAGGGGCCTCGGTCACCTAGCCGCGTCGCAAGGTTTGCATGCAGTTTGCACGGAGCGTCCTCAGGGAGGGGTGGACGCATGGATGCACACGAGCGAGCCCACAACGGGCACCCGACGGCGCCCCACGACGAAGGCGCAGACGACTCCACCGAACCACGACGCAGGCCGGTCGTCGTCCATGTCGAGGACGACGACGACCTGCGGATGCTGTGCGCCGAGATCCTCGATGACGCCGGGTTCGAGGTAGTCGGATGCCCGACTCTCAGGGCGGGACGGCTCGCGATCGGAGCATCCGTTCCTGACGTCCTCCTCGTCGATCGAGACTTGCCCGACGGAAGCGGCCTGGACCTCGTGCGCTGGTTGCGGAGCAACCCCTCGTACGCCACGGTTCACGTGATCGTGTTCTCGGCAAGGAGGAGCCGAGAGGACGTCGAGGCCGCGATCGCCGCGGGCTGCGATGCCTTCCTCGGAAAGCCGTGCGCGCCCGACATGCTCGTCGAGACGGTCGAGGACATTGCCCGACCGGACCCCGATGCCGGGCTTCGACGCACCGGGCGAAGAAGGAAGTACGCGCCGGTCGCCGGTCCTCGTTAGCCGTCGCTCATCGCGGTTTCGCGTTCTCGTCGCTGCGAATTTCGGCCGCCGGGCACGTCGCCGCATGGTCCGTCGAGTCTTGACGGCCGCGCTGGTGGCGTTATGACCGACGACTCGAAAGGGGTGGCTTTCATGTATAATGCAATGTTCATTGGTTGGGGTACGCCGGTTCGTGGCCGCGAGGCTCAGGGCAGCAAGGTGTTCGGCGAGTGGGTCGAGCTCCTCGGCACCTCGAAGAGCAAGGGGAACGTCGACTCGTTCACCCCGGTGTTCCTCCAGGCGCGCGGCGGCGAGCTGCAGGGCTTCTTCCTCGTGACCGGCAACCCGGCGAAGCTCCAGGCCTTCGCCGCGAGCGACGAGGTCCACAAGGCGACGACGCGCGCCATGCTGATCGTCGACAACTTCGGCGTCTGCAGCGCGTTCACCGGCGAGGAGGTCTCCAAGCAGATGGCCCTCTGGACCTCGAACGCCGCGGAGCTCTCGAAGTAGCAGCGGCCCAGGGCATCTCGCGGCGGCGCGTCATCCTCCACGTGGACGGCGCGCCGCCGGATGCCGAGATCGAGCTACGGTCGGGAGGTCGTCCATGAATCCCGACATCCAGACCATCGCCCTGATCCGTCATGCGCGCTCGAAGGCCAACGACGACCCCGCCGTCTACCTGACGACGCCCGACCACGCGATCTCGCTCTCGCGTCCCGACGACGACCCCGCCGCGCTTGCCGCCGGCCAGCTCCTCGCGACGCTCGACCTCGACCCCGTGGACCTCTGCTCGTGGCGCTCACCGTACGTGCGCTGTGTACAGACCGAGGCGCTCGTGATGCGCCGGGCGCTCGGTGCCGGGTATGATCAGGTTCTGCGTCGAGACTCGTTTCTCCTTCGCGAGCAGGAGTTCGGCGACTGGGACGGCCTGAGCGAGGCGGAGATGGAGGCGCGTTCCCCGGAACGCTACGCACGCCGTGCGCGGATGAGCGATCACTTCGGTCGCTTCTACTTTCGCTATCCGGCGGGGGAGAGCCGCGCGGACGTCGTGCAGCGGATCTCGGTGTTCCTCGGCAAGCTACACCGCACGAGCTTTCGGAGACACGTGCTCTTCCTGCACGGCGTGACCCAGCGCGCGTTCCGCATGGCCTGGTTCAACCGCTCCGTGGACTGGTTCGAGGCCGAGCCGAACCCGCCGAACGCGACGGTGCTGCTCATCGAGCGCGACCCCGTCACCGGCGGATGGCGCGAGCGCTACCTCGAGTCTGCAGCGCCCTAGCAGCACGCCGGCGGGCCGACGATGGCTCACTCCTCGATGCAGTAGAGGCGGAGGCCAGTCTGGCAGTTCATCTTCCCCGAGTTCGTCCAGGTCGAGTCCTTCGCGGTGGGGTTGCCCACCGTGCCGCTGTTCATCGCTCCGTTGATCGTCCAGCTCGTGCAGGTCGTCGGCGTCCGCAGCCCGAACGCGGTCGTGCCCGTCCACGCGTATTGCGGCGCGATGACCGCTGCGCCGGTCTCGTCGACATCGATCGCGTGGAGGAGAGACGCTCCGCTGACGAGCTGGTTCCAGTCGTTCGCGATCAACGTTCCATCGACCAGGCGGTACGGGCGTGTCCCGTGCGTGAGGCGGAACACGGGCTGGGTGTTGTCGATGTCGTCGCTCAACCACGCCCGGAAGGTGCGGCCGCGCAGTGCCCCCGCGGCTCCAGCGAGGGCCGCGCG
>Ga0113563_10002835_pt1 | contig 10619 bp, 6 predicted proteins | sample Mud3Dept3metaG_FD_80117 | JGI IMG/M metagenome (GOLD analysis project Ga0113563, IMG submission 80117) | Freshwater wetland microbial communities from Ohio, USA, analyzing the effect of biotic and abiotic controls - Mud 3 Core 4 Depth 3... | ecosystem: Environmental > Aquatic > Freshwater >...
CGCGAGCACCTACACCTGGACCGTGAATCCGAAGCTCGTCAATTCGCTGCGCGCCGGTCTGACCCGCCTGGCTTATTCCGAGCAAGGGGATTCGGCTGATAACAGCATAGGGTTCCGCTTCGTCTACTGGGCGCGGAACTATGATCGGACTCTGAGCCGCACGACCCCTCTGTGGAACTTCGTCGACGACCTTGCCTGGGTCAAAGGCAATCACACCTGGCAGTTCGGCACCAACATTCGCATCATTCGCAACCAGCGCACATCCTTCGCTAACTCTTGGGATGACGCGGTCGCGAATCCCTCTTTCTACGAGGACTCCGGAGCGGTCCTGGATGCGCCGATCAGCGACATCGCCGGCAGCGTGTCCAATTATCAGGCTGCCATCTGCGCCGTGATCGGGCGCTATTCCCAGTATTCCGGCAACTACAATTACGGAGCCGACGGCAACATCCTGCCGGTGGGAACCGGTGTGGCGCGCACCTTCGGAACGGAAGAATACGAGTTTTATGCCCAGGACACCTGGCGCGTGCATCCCGATTTGACCCTGACCCTCGGATTGCGCTACAGCCTGAACACGCCTGTCTATGAAACCAATGGGATTCAGGTAAAGCCAGACGTCAGTCTGGGAGGATACCTGGATCTAAGAGCGGCGTCCGCTGCCAAAGGAATGCCTTACAATGAACCCATCTCCATGGATCTGGCAGGACCGGCAAACGACAGGCCGGGCTATTACGACTTCGAAAAGACAAACTTCGCGCCGCGCGCAGCCTTCGCCTGGCAGCCCAATTTTGAAAACAGCTTCCTCAAGGCGATTTTCGGCACCGGCAAGAAATCTGTAATTCGCGGCGGGTTCGCGATGACCTACGACCGCATCGGAAGCCAACTTGCCGTGGCTTTTGACCTCAACAGCTCGCTGGGTTTCTCGTCGAGTCAAACCATTGCAGCCAATACTTACAACGTGACTACCAATCCCGCGCCGCTGTTTACCGGTTACAACCAGGACATCAGGAGCCTGCCGAAGATTGTTGTCCCGCCAAGCGTATCGTTCCCGATGACAACGCCGGCCGACGAGGACCAGCGCATCGAGCAGTCTCTCGACGACACCCTGACGACGCCGAAGAATTACTCCTGGAACTTCTCGATCGGGCGCGAATTCGCGGGAGGCTTGAGCATTGAAGTCTCCTACCTCGGACGTGTGGCGCGCAACCTCCTCGCAACGCGCGATGTCATGCAGCTTAACAACCTGGTCGATGCCAAGTCCGGCGTGGATTGGTATACGGCGGCCAACATGCTCTATGATCTGCGCAGGGCGAATACGCCGGTCGAACAGGTCAAGCCAATCCCGTACTTTGAAAACCTGTTCCCCGACTACCGGAGAAGAGGCCAGCCGACGGCGACTCAGAGCGTCTATACGCGGGTCGCTCGCGATTGGAGCGATACTCCGGACTGGACCTACGTCCAGTTGACTCTCGATGACGCCGGAATTTACCCAAACGCGTTTTTCCAGCCTCAATATGCGGCCCTTGCCGCCTGGAGCACAGTCGCCTACTCCGACTATCATGCCGCGACGCTCTCGATCCGCGAGCGTTTCAAGGACAGCTTGAGCCTGGATTTCAACTACACCTTCAGCAAATCCCTCGACAACGCCTCCGGTCTGCAGACCGAGGGTGCCTACGACGCCGGTTTCATTGAAAATGCGCTGCGCCCCGATGATAACAAGTCCGTATCGGACTTCGATATGACCCACATGATCAACGGCAATGTGGCCTGGCAGCTTCCCATCGGTCGAGGGCGGGCGTATCTCAAATCAATAAGCCCGGCTTTGAACACTATCCTGGGCGGTTGGCAGCTGACGAGCATCTTCCGGTGGAACTCCGGACTGCCTCGGAGCGCGCCTTTTGACGCGGAGATCTGGGCCACTAACTGGAACGCCCAGAGCTGGGGAGCGCGCATCCGCGACATCGAGGGCTCTCCAACCAAAGAGGGCGAACATCCCAACTATTTCACCGACCCCGTTTATGCCTATCAGAGCTTCCGGAACGCCCGGCCGGGCGAAACGGGAGAGCGGAACATCTTCCGCCTGCCGAGTTACGTTGCAATTGATTTCGGATTGGGCAAAGCCATCCAGATGCCCTGGTCCGAGGGCCACAGGCTGCAGTTCCGCTGGGAGGTCTTCAACGCCACCAACACCCAGCAGCTTGCCGGGCCGACCATTAGCAGGGCGGGATTCGGCTTAGGGATCGATCCGGACCTCACTACTCCAGCGCCGGATTTCGGACGCATCAACTCAATTCAGGGAAACCCAAGGGTCATGCAGTTTGCCCTGCGCTACGAGTTCTAAGGAGAAGTAAAGCAGAGCCCTGATTGACAACCCGTGACCGCCGGTGAACGACAGTCGTTCGCCAGCGGTCTTCTTTTTGGGGACCTACTTCTTTTTGTTTTCCTGGATGTACTTCCGCAGTTTTTCTTTTTCCGGAAAGTCGGGCTTTTTGGCGAGGTATTGCTCGTATTCCGCGGCCGCCCGTTCTTTGTATCCAGCGGCATTGTAAAGAGCAGCCAAGCGCAGGTGCGCATCCGCCATCCCAGCCGGATCCAGCTTGAGCGCTTCATTCAAGTGCGCCACCGCGCTCGATCCCTTCTTCACCTGCAGGAGCGCTTCACCAAGACAGAACTGCGCCTCCGCGATCCGAGGCTGCGCTTCCACCAGTTTCGTGAGCGTCTCGACCGCGGCGTCATTGTCTTTTTGCGACAGCTGGAGTTTCCCCAGGTTGAGCAGGGCGAGTTCATAAGAGGGCTTCAGCTTCAGCGCCTGGCCGAACGCTTTTCCGGCTTCCGAATGGCTCTTCTGTCTGAACAGCACCGTGCCGAGCTCCGTCCAGGCCTGGTAATCATTCGGGTCCGAAGCAACGATCTTACGGAGATGCGTTGCCGCTTCTTTGTAATCCTGTGCCGCGCCCGCTTTTTGGGCATTTTCAAACTCAAGAGCGTTCTCCCGGCTCCTTGCGTAGACCTCCATGGCCGGACCTGCGGCAGTCCTGGCGCCGGCCAGATCCGCGGGTTCGGGCTGGTATTCCAGTTCAATATCGCGGCGGATGTCGGTGAAGCTCTTTTCCTGGAGCATGATGTAGATGCGCGCCACCTCGCGACCGCCAGTTTGGATCGCCAATTCGTACTCGCCGTTGGGGACGTTGAAAAAGCGGTAACGCCCGTTCGGGGGAATCGTCGTGCGCGCAATGGCCAGGCCACCCCCAGAGATGTTGCTGAGTATTACCGTATAGGACAGGGTCGGGATGCCGGCTGCCTTCTTTTCGTCAACCTTGAGATCGCCGTACAGCGTGTGACCTTTGGCCTGAGACGCAGCCTGCGATCCGGCCAGGAAGAGCAGCAGACCAATGCTCGATAGTGCGGATGTCTTCTTCATGTCAGAAATAGTAACACAGCATAGCCGGTGCCGCGGGGAGCTTTAAAAGCAGCCACGAATTTCACGAATGTCTGACGGCGGCCGAGTTCGTGAAATTCGTGGCTGCCTTCTTCTTGTTATTGACAAACACAACTAACGCCCGGATGCGGACGCCTTTTTGGCGATGCCGAGTTTTTTCAGGATGTCCTCCATCAGGCACCAGCGTGTCAACGACGACTGGAACAAATTTGCGCCCACGAATGCCGTGAACAGGAGCCAGTAGGGGTTCACCCAGTGTGCCAGGGCCAGGCTGCCCAGAATGAAAGTCCCTGCGATCAGTCGGATCCATCGTTCCATGCTCATGATTTTTCCCTTTCCTCCCTCAGACAAGAATAGCCGCCTCAACTCCCATGGTCAATTCCTCGGCATTAATAACCGGCGTGGAGGGAACGTGTGTCGGTTCATGCCTGGACTCCTCTCATGCGGGAAGCGTGGACGGCATTGCCGGGGCCTTTCGAAGCTCGCGGCGGCGCATCATGTAAAACAGGACCGGGACGGTCATGCGGCTCAACAGAAGCGACGCGACCTCGCCGGCCATCAGGGAGATGGCGAGGCCCTGAAAGATGGGATCGAACAGGATGACCGCAGACCCGACGACCACGGCGGCCGCGGTAAGCATCATGGGACGGAACCGAACGGCGCCGGCGTCTACCACCGCCTGCTCCAGGGGTTCCCCCATCTTTAGCCGGAGCTCGATGAAATCGACCAGAATAATGGAATTGCGCACCACGATGCCGGCGCCTGCGATAAACCCGATCATGGAAGTGGCGGTGAAGAATGCACCCAGCGCCCAGTGTCCCGGCAGGATGCCGACCAGGGAGAAGGGAATCGCCGCCATGATGACCAGGGGAGTCTTGAAGCTCTGGAACCACGCCACCACCAGAATGTAGATGAGAACCAGAACGGCCGCGAATGCCAGTCCAAGATCCCGGAACACCTCATAGGAGATGTGCCACTCGCCGTCCCATTTCATGGCGAGACGGTCGCTGTTTTCGGGTTGCCGGGAAGTGTAAGTCTCGAGGCGGTAACCCTCCGGCAGCGAGAGATTGCCGATTTCCCGGTTCAACTGCAGGATGGGGTAAACGGGGCTTTCTTCGTGGCCGGCAACGTCGGCGGTCACATACACCACGGGCATCAGGTTTTTGTGGTAAATGCTCCGTTCCCGCACAGACTTTTCCCACGTGCCGAGTTCCGACAGAGGAACCAGACGGCCGGTCCCGGAAGGCACGCGAAGCTGGTTCAGGTCCTCGATGCGGGCTCGGGAGGCAAGCGGGAAGCGCAGCCGAAGAAGCACGTCCTCGGCTTCCTGGGGCAAATGGGCCAATCCGGCGTTTGTGCCGCGGAGCGCGGTCTCCACCGCCGACTGCAGATCGGCCAGCGTCACCCCCGACATCGAAGCCTTCAGGCGGTCGGCGACGAATTGCACTTCCGTTTGCTCATCCTCCACGTACCAGTCGACATCCACGACCCCCTTCGTTTTCTCCAGCAGGGAGAGTATCTCGCGGGCGAGCTCGATCTGGCGGTCATAATCCGGGCCGTAAATCTCCGCCACCAGCGTCTGCAGCACCGGAGGGCCGGGCGGTACTTCGGACACCTTGATGCGCGCACCGGAAGCCTGGGCGATCGGCAACAGGAGGTCCCTGGCTCTGCGTGCAATGGCATGGCTCTGGTCCGAACGCTCGCCCTTGGAAGTCAGGTTGACCTGGATGTCGGCGACGTTGTCGCCGCGGCGCAGGTAGTAGTGGCGCACCAGGCCGTTGAAATTGAACGGGGAGGCGGTTCCCACGTACGTCTCGAGATCCGTGATCTCAGGGATCTGATGCAGCGCGACGGCGAGCCTCCGGGTCACGGCTGCCGTCGCCTCCAGGCTGGTGCCCTCGGGCATGTCCACGATGACCTGGAATTCGCTCTTGTTGTCGAAAGGCAGCATCTTGACGATTACGGCGCGGAAGAGGAGCAGGCTCGCGGACATCAGGAGCAGCAGCACGACCAGTCCCAGAAACCCCCACTGGTTCCGCGATTTGGAGAGCAGGAACGACATGAATTTTCGGTAGAGCCGGGTGGATCGGTCCTCCGCCTCGCCCTCCTCGTGGTGGTGCCCGCCGTTGCGAAGCAGGCGGATTGCCGCCCAGGGAGTGATCACGAAGGCGACCAGCAGGGAGAAAATCATGGCCGCGGATGCGCCGATCGGTATCGGGCGCATGTAAGGCCCCATGAGCCCGCGCACCAGCGCCATCGGCAGGATCGCCGCAATTACGGTGAAGGTAGCCAGGATGGTTGGGTTTCCTACTTCGTCCACGGCCTCGACGGCAACCTCGGAGAAGCGCCGCTTTTTGTTTTGGGGCATCCGCGTGTGCCGGACAATGTTTTCGATCACCACGATGGCGTCGTCCACCAGGATGCCGATGGAGAAAATCAGGGCAAACAGCGTGATGCGGTTGAGCGTGTAGCCGTAGAGAAAAAACACTACCAGTGTGAGGGCCAGCGTAACGGGAATCGCAACCGCCACCACGCCCGCTTCCCGGAATCCGAGGATCAGCCAAATAAGCAGCGTTACGGACAGAACCGCGATCATCATGTGCAGCAGCAGCTCGTTGGACTTTTCCGCCGCGGTTTCTCCATAATTACGGGTCACGGTGATCTGCAGCGCGGAAGGGAAGTGGCGGGCTCGGAACTGCTCGGCGCGGTGCATCGCCTGTTCGGCAAGCACGACCGCGTTTTTGCCCTTGCGCTTGGCGAGCGAGATCGTCACCGCCGGCATCAGGTTCTCTTCCAGGTTTGCCGAACCCGCATTTAATGCTGCTGCGCCGGACTGTGCGGGGCCGCGGACCGCGATCCCCTTCGCTGCGGCGGATGGCCCCGGAGAGAAGAATACGTAGTCCTTTGGCTCCTCCGGGCCATCCACGATGCGGGAGACATCGCGCAGGTAGACCGGCGCGCCGTTGTGGACGCCCACCACGAGGTTGGCCAGGTCGTCCGAACTCTTGAGGAACCCGTTGAGGCGAACCGATACCGCCTCGTTGCTGCCTGTGACTACCCCGGCGTCAGCCGCGCGGTTGCCCATCAGGAGCGCCCCGCGGATCTGCTCGCCGCTGACTCCATAAGCGGCCAGTTGCACCGCATCGAGCTCGACACGGATTTCGCGCCGCTGGCCGCCGATGAGCTCGGTGGCGGAGATATCGGGAATCTGCTGCAGGTCGTTGCGGAGTTCCGCGGCAGCGCGCCGGATCTGGTAGCCGTCGAGCTGGTTGCTCCACAGCGTGAGAGCCAGAAACGGCACGTCGTCGATCGAACGCGGCTTGATCAGGGGCTGCGATGTGCCCGGGGGGATCAGGTCGAAATTGGCGAACATCTTCTGATTCAAACGGACGATGCTCTTTTCCTCGTCTTCCCCGACGTAGAAGCGCACAATCGCCATCGCCATGCCCGGGCTCGATGTGCTGTAGACATACTCGACACCCGGGATCTCCCACAGCAGCCGCTCCATCGGCTTCGTGACCCGGGTTTCGACCTCTTTGGCGGAGGCGCCCGGCACCGCCACCAGGACATCGATCATCGGCACGATGATCTGTGGCTCCTCTTCGCGCGGCAGCATGACAACGGCGGCAGCACCCAGAACGATCGATGCCAGCAGAAACAGAGGCGTCAGCTTGGAGTGAATGAACGCATTGGCCAGGCGGCCGGCAATCTGTGGCTTGCTCATCGGCGGACCTCCAGCGGAGTGCCGTCCTGAATCCCGCCCGCAGGATTCTCGATGATCTCTTCTCCTTCGGCAATTCCCGAAAGCAGCTCGATTCGATCCGACCCGTAGGGCGCGGCCTTGACCAGGCGGTACCGCGCCATGGATGCCCCGTCCACGATGTAGACTCCGGTCAGCTGGCCGTTCTCCCGCAAAGCCTGCCTGGAGATCAGGAGCGCCTGACGGCTCCCGGCGGGGACGCCGATGGTTACAAACCTGCCCGGCTGCAGCGAAGTCCCTTGCGGGAGATCCACCTTGAACTGCACCGTGTGGGATACGGTATCCGAGAGGGGAACGATCTCGGCGATGCGTCCTGTAATGGGACCGGAAGAGTCGCCGGCTCCCGCAACCACGACCTCCATCCCTTTCCGGAGATGGCGCGACTGGTTTTCCGGAATGTCCGCGACCACCTGCGGATTCCCCGCGGATTCGAGCACAAGAATCGGGCTGCCGGGGAAGATCGCGCTCCCCGGGTCCACCATTCTCGCCGCCACCCTTCCGGATTCCGGGGCTTTGATCACGGTCCAGCTGAGGATCACATCGACACGATTGGCCTGGGCTTTTGCCTGCCCGATTTTTGCCGACACCTGGCGCAGACGGTCCTCTGCGGCGGCGACCATGGTCTCCTTTGCCTCCAGGTCTGCGGCCGCGGCATCGCGTCGTGTTCTGACTTCGTCGAGTTCTTGCGGGCTGACTGATTTGGTGCCGAAGAGCTTCTGATAGCGCTCGAGGGTGCTGCTCGCAAGCTCCGCGGAGGCTCTGGCCGCGTTGCGCATGCTCGCAGCCACTTCGGAGGCCTTCCGCGCTTCATCCAGCGCCGCCTCGGACTCGGCAATTGCGGCAGCAGCGGCAGCTTTCTGGCTTTCCGCCTCCCGCGCATCGAGCGTAGCCAGGATCTGGCCGGCGCGCACATCGTCGCCGGCCCGCACCTGCACATCGCGCACGAAGCCGTTGATCTGGGCGGCGAGCGGAATGCGATTCCGCGGCCGCACCGTGCCGGGCGCCAAGATCACATTCGGGACGGCGGCATAAGCGGCACGGATGACGTTGACTGCAACGGCACGCGCCGGCGCACTGGCGTCAGGCGCGCTGGAGCCGCACGAGGCCAGGAGCAGGATGCCCGGCAGAATCACGAGTCCAAACAGGATGTGTGTGCGCATGGTTCCGAAACCCTTCATTGATTCATGGCGGTTGAGGTTGGGCTGAGGATGCCCGCTGCATACTCGAGCTGTGCATAGCTGATGCGATAACGGTAGATAGCCTGTGCCACAGCGGTTCGCGCGGCCGCGCGCGCCGTTTCGGCCGACAACACGTCGGTCAGGGTGGCCAGTCCTGCTTCATAGCGGTTCTGCAGGATGCGCAGGCTCTCCGTGCTTTGGGATTCGGCGGCCTGCATGGCCTCGACCTGCTGTGAGGTCGAGCGAACCTGGATAAGAGCCTGCCGGACCTCCAGGGCCAGGGTCGTCTCCATGGCCGCCAGCCGGCGCCGGTTCTGTTCCAGCCGGTGGCGCGCCGCCTCCAGCTCTGCCGAATCGCCTCCGCCGGCATAGATGTTCCATCGAAAGCTGATGCCCGCGGTCCAGTTGTTGCCGCCGTAGTCGCTGAGAGAGGGGTTGTCGAGCTCCCAGCCGGCGAATGCGTCCAGCACGGGCAGCATGGAGTTCCTGCGCGCGCCTGCTTCCAGTTCGGCGCGGCGCACCTCGGTCAGCATCCGGAGGTAATCGGGGCGGTTCTTTTTCTGTTCCGCAAGCAGAAGTTCCTCGGAGGGCAGAGGAAAGGATGCCGGGAGCAGACGGGCGGTGTCACCTGTTGCAGCATCCAGCGGCGCTCCCATGATCCGGTTGAGCGCGGCACGCGCCATTTCGAGGCGGCCGCGCGCTTCGATCTCCTGCTGTCGTGCGTTGGCCCGGTGCACCTGGCCGCGCAGGAGATCCGCCTCGACCGACAACCCGCTCTGCACCCGGGCCTGCGCCTGCGACACGATCGCCTCGGCCGCAGCGACCGAGGCGCGTGCGGTTTCCAGCGAGCTCGAGGCGAGCGACACGGAATAATAGGCGTCGAGAGTGCGCAGGAGAACCTGTTTGACATTCTCCTCATGGTTGCGGTCCGCGACATCCAGGCCTAGGCGCGCAGATTCCACCCGGTCCCGGCTGCGGCCAAAATCCCACAGCAGCTGCTGCCCGACGATGCTCGTCTTCAGGTTCTTCACCGGGTCGGGCGTATTCAGGGAAGGAATGCTAAAGTTCGCCGCGGTGAACCGCCTTTGGGTCAGAAGGGTGCCGAAAACAAAGACGGGATTGTTGCCGCCGGCGAAGGATTGCTCGAAATCGACCCGCGGGCGATACGCGGCGCGACTGGCCGACACCTCTTCGCGTACCGCCTCCCGCGCCGGCGCGTCGACTGCCAGCTCCGGATTGTTCGCCAGCGCCCTGGAAACGGCGCCGGCCAGCGTCAGTGTCTGCTGCTGCGCCGCCAGGGGCAGTGCGGCAAACGCAAGAAGAAGTGCTGAGGAAATCATCGTTCTCTTGGTAGGATTCATCGGTTTGTCCACCTGGTGCAAATGCTCGGTTCTGTCCATCACTGCCTGGGCGCATCCATGGCCGACGCGAGGCGCCCCTCTTTTTTCAGCCGCCGGTGCAGGATGGAACGCATGATCGCGCACGCCTCATGGATTTCCGGGTGCGAAAGCCGGTAGTAGACCTGGCGGCCTTCCCGCCGCAGATCCACGATGCCGGCGTGCAGGAGGAGAGCCATGTGCTTCGACAGGCTGGCCTTCGATGTTTCCAGGGCCTCCAACAGCGCGGCGGCGGACATTTCGTCCTGGCGCAGGGTTTCGACGATCTCCAGACGAATCGGATGCGCCATCGCCTTGCAGATCTCGCACTGCATTTCAAAAATCTTTTTTAAAGTCGATCTGTTTTTTGTCATTGCGGCCAACCTGTTTCACAGTTTCTTAATTGCGCAACCATTATATTAAGATTTGGAGCGTTGTCAAACATAAAAATGATGCGGCACGGAAACCCTCGCGCGTTTACGTGAGACGGGCGTCATCGCCGCCGCGCGCACCGATTGCATCCCGTTTGCGGCCAAACAACGGCGGCAGGGTTGATACCCTGGGACCAGGCGCTACATTCCGGGCCGCGCGCGCCGACACGCGGGTGGCCTTGCGTTATGCGAGACTGGCAATTGTTTAGCCAGCCCGAAGAAAACTGCCACGAATTCCACGAATTATCACGAAGGCCGCATCGTAGGGCTGGCATCAGGGGAGAAAATTCTTCGTGAGAATTCGTGGCTTTATTTTCAGACCCTTAACTGTTCCGAGCCGGCTAAACAGCTGCCGAGACTGAAATCACGGCCTGCAGGCGGGCCCCCCTGACAGGCGCCGCCGTTCCGGCGTTTTGATGCAGCGGCAAGATGCGC
>Ga0113563_10002836_pt1 | contig 10617 bp, 12 predicted proteins | sample Mud3Dept3metaG_FD_80117 | JGI IMG/M metagenome (GOLD analysis project Ga0113563, IMG submission 80117) | Freshwater wetland microbial communities from Ohio, USA, analyzing the effect of biotic and abiotic controls - Mud 3 Core 4 Depth 3... | ecosystem: Environmental > Aquatic > Freshwater >...
ATCTCGGGTACAATGAGATGATCGAGGCCAATCCCGGGGTCGATCCGTGGCTTCCGCCGCCCGGGGAGGTTCTCATCATCCCGACGCTGTTCGTGCTCCCCGAGTCGATGTATCAGGGCGTGGTAGTCAACATCCCGGAGATGCGGCTGTACTATTTCCGCGGCGGCGCACCGCGGCACGGTGCGGGCAGCGGCATGGTGACAACCTACCCGGTCGGCCTGGGACGCGACGACTGGCGGACCCCGCAGGGCAGCTTCAGAGTGCGGGGAAAAACGGTGAATCCGACCTGGGTGATCCCCGAATCCATCCGCGCTGAACACATCCGCGACCGGGGCGATGCCCGTACGTTCATCCCTGGGGGTGAACCGGACAACCCGCTCGGAAACTACCGTCTGGAGTTGACGCTCCCGCTCTACGGGCTCCACGGATCGAACATGCCTTGGGGGGTCGGCATGCAGGTCAGCCACGGCTGCATCCGGCTCTACAACGAGGACATTGCCGTCCTATTCCAGGAGATCCGCGTCGGCACGCCGGGGGAGTTTCTCTATCAGCCCGTCAAGCTCGGGGTTCGCGACGGTCTCGTGTACGTGGAGGCGCATCGCGACATCTACGGTTTGCGAACGAGCCTCGAAAGCGAGGCGGATCGGCTTCTCAAGCTCAACGGCTGGGAGGATCGGATCGACGAGCGACGCCTCCGCAAGGCACTCGCCGACCTGAGCGGCTTGCCGGTGATGATCTCCCGCTAGGAGGCCGCGCCGTGGGCGAGGTTCGGTTGCGGTGGCACCGCGCGACCGTCAGGCCATTGCGTTCTGCAGAGCCTCCTGTCCGTGGCGGGGTTCGCCACGCCGGCCTGCGGCTGCCATGAGCGCACGACGCCAGCGATCAAGCCCAGTACGCAAATACTCGGCGTTCATCTCCAGGACGTCGCAGATGTTCTCGAACGCGAACAGCCAGGAGCGGTCGCTCGAGAAGAACCACTCACGCGCCTCGAGGAAGCAGGCCTGTTCTCGCGGATCGCGGGTAAGGGCATACTTGCGGTAGCTGTCGACCGCGTCCTCCAGAACTGCCAGCATCAGACGCCTCTCGCCCTCGACGGATCGGCCCCGGCGGAAGGCCGCAAAGTATTGATTTGGGAGCAGAATATCCGGCTCGAACAGACCTCCGCCCATACTGCCTTCGACCTTCTTAGCCCGTGGTTGCATGATCCTCCCCTTCGTATGCCGCGTTGCGGCAATCTAACCTGCTCGCCCCCCGAGCTGAAATGAAAAAAGTTACAGACGCCCATTAGCACTTCTTCTTAGTCTTCATGCGATGTGCGTAGCTCGAGCTGCTGAAGATTTCGCGAAGCGGAAGCCCGGCTAGTAACCCAGCTTCATTCGCTCGGTCGGCAAGCGATAGGTGGTGTGTTCGATCAGCTTGGCGACGTCACGGTGCCACTCGGCCTCCCAGCGCTCTGCCAAGATACGCCCGAGTGACTTTCCGCGTCGCACGATATCCTCGAGTCTTTCGAGATAGATGCGTTCGTCTTCGCCGCGGGCATTGATCCGCTGCTGTCGCTTGAGTCCGCTGGCGGCTATGGCAAGCAGCTCGCGCGCGAGCTCGGCGAGCATGATGCCGCGGATCTTCGCTCGAAGCCCGTGCCGGTGTGCACCGTGGTAAATCGCGACGCGTTCGTCCCATGACCAGCGTCGTACCACGTCCCAGGCGGCATCCATGGCGTCCGGCTCGTAAAGGATCCCCTTCACGAGTGCTGGCAGGGCCAGCATCATCTCGGGCGGTTGGCTGTCAGCGCTTCGCACTTCGATGTAGCGCTTGAGGCGCACCTCGGGGAAGAGCGTCGTCAGGTGAAGCGCCCAATCCTGGACGGTCGCCCGCTGTCCAGCAAGGCCCTCTTGGAGGAAGCGGCGAAAGGTGACACCCGTCAGATCAATGTAGTCGCCGCCCCGCATGATGAAGTACATTGGGACGTCGAGTGCGTACTCCACGTAATCGTCCACGCCGGTCGTCGGGTTGAAGACGAACGGCAGCATGCCGCAGCGTGCGGGGTCGGTGTCGGTCCAGATGTGGCCGCGGAACGTCATGAATCCATTCAGACGCCCCTCTGAGATGGACGAGTTGGCGAACATCGCCGAGATCAGCGGTACAAGCCCCATCGAGACCCGCAGTTTCTGCATGGCGTCGCGTTCGTCGCCGAAGTCGACGTTCGCCTGGACCGTTGCTGTCTGCTTCATCATGCGCTGCCCCAGTGAGCCTACCTGGCGCATGTACGGCCCCATGATCTCGTACCGGCGCTTTGGAACCCATTCGATCTCGTCGACGGTACTGACTGGCTGGATGCCGAGTCCCAGAAATGCGATCCCGAGCTGCGCGCCCACTGTCGTGACCTGGTGAATGTGCTCGGTCAGCTCGTGGTGCGCGCAATGGATGCTTTCGCACTGCTCGCCGCTCAGCTCGAGCTGCCCACCCGGCTCGACCGTGATAGTTGCCTTGCCGCCGTAGAGGGCGATGATCCGGCCGCGATCGAGCTTCGGTTCCCACCCGAAACGATCCGCGAGGCCGCGCAGCACCGCCTCGATGCCGCGCGGGCCGCTGAAGGCTGCCGCGACGCCGCTCTCACGCCGTACACCCACCTTCTCGTATTCAGTGCCAACTTTCCACTCGGTTCGGGGCTTGGCGCCGGCGATGATGTAGCGGACGAGTGCGCTTCGGTCGGTGATTGGATCCCGCGCACCCGGCTCGCTCGCTTCTTGGAACTCCGACATGGTCGGAAAGCTAGCAGATCATCGTGCTGTAGCAATGTCATACCCAAGCTGGTTTCACCCTCGTGCGGCGCATATCTCCGAGCGGCCTCCACCTCACCCTACTGACCGCCTGTACGGTCTCGGCCACTCCAAGAAGCGAACGCCACCCGTGCACTATGCGCTGCAGGACGTGTCTGCCTCCCCAGCCGCAGACAAGCTCAGTCCGTGTGATGACGCGGCCACAACACCCGCCCGTCGGTACCCAATCTATCCTGGTCCCACCATTGGCATGGCGCGCGCCGCTGGACACTTGGTGAAACTCAGGGCCCGCTCTGTTCCATTTCACCCCATAGTCTGAGTCGTGTTTCGTTGCCGTCACTGTCCAGGTGCGGATTCGTGAGGTTCGCTGGTCGCCGAGAAACACGAGCCTGAATGACCCCTTAGGCTTCTCTGACATCAGCGGAACGAACTGCGTTGGATGGCATGCCTTCTGCTCCCCGTCTTGCTCGGTGCGTACACACTGAGGGAAGCGGCAGCTCACATCGCACTCCGCCAGTGCGCAGAGGGAGGTAGTCACCATGGATCCGTCTATCGCCCGCTTCGTCGGGGACGACACGACGACATCACTGGGACCGGATACTCTCGTCCCGGCTCAGTACTTCGTCCAAGTGGGGGCGGACGCTGCCTCTCAACCGGAAAAGCGACTAATGCTCGCGGTTCTCGAGGAGGCGATAGCGACCTTCCAGCGCCATCTCTTCTCCGAAACACCTCGCGGCAAGCGCCTCGTCGAGGAGGTCGAAGTCTGGATGGCGGGAGCGGGTGAGGAGTGGCCGTTCTCGTTCGACAACATCTGTGCGGCGCTCGACCTCGAACCGCAGTGTCTTCGCGCCGGCATGGATCGATGGAAGCACAACGAACGCCGCAAGTTCCTCAGCGGCAAACCGAGCCTCTATCGGTTCCCGTTTCGGCGCGTGAACGGCCGACGCCACAGCATCACCGGGCCTCGCGAGTATCTGCGCAAGAGTGCCTGAAGCTGTCCCGGGTGCTTGTCACGCGCCGCTAGAAGATGACCTGCGCTCGACGCCGGTCACGTTCCTCGAGCGCCCAGACCGCAGCCCGCCCTAGTGACCTGCGGGTGCGGCGGAGTAGGCGTCGTCGAAGAAGACCTCACCATCGAAAATCAGGGCTTCGACGACATTGTTCAAGCAATTGAGAGGCGTCCCGTCGAGTTTGTAGTGGCGAACGCCCCGCTTCATTGCATCGGAAAGCTCAGCTAGCAGAAAGAGCGTTTCGTAGGACGTGCGGAAGTCCAATCGCATGTCGCTAACGAGTAGGGCATGTTGCGCCAGTCGGGGAATGGAGTCGTCGAACATGCGAGGTGTCGCCCGTTGCGCCACGATTCCTCCTTCGTGCCACGCCCTGGGCGCCCTAGCGCCCTGGGAGTCGCGCTGCTCGCCGCCCTCTTGTCGACTTTCAGCACCGAATGCCGCGGCGCAGTTTCAACGATCGGATGACCAAGTTTCGTGCCATGGCTCCACCGCGCTCTCTGGCATCGCCCGGCACGTCCTGCCATCGGGGACCGGGCCGGGCGGTCCGCCGCACTGCGGTCGCGAATCGAATCGAACCGAGTAGTTGAGACGTAGAGCCGCCCCAGGGCCCACAACGTACTGCGACTCGGCTTGGGGAACCTGCGCGGCCGAACGCTCGGCGCTAGGTGCTGCGTGAGGGACTGGCGGGGCCTTGCAGAATTGCCTGTTTCGACGAATCCTTGCGCGCCTACCCGAATCCAGCCGCGCAGGGAGTTCCGGCCACGCTCACTAGGTTAGATCGGCCGCAGCGCGCGCTGCCGTGGAGAAAATGGCATCCGACCACACCCCGTGGTCGGATGCGAACAGCTTTACTTGCGCAGCCCGCTATGGAAGGCGCGAGCGGCTGCTTCCGCGGTGCGCTCAGCCCGCTCGGCGGACTGCACGACGCTGTCGGCAGCGCGCTCGGCCCGCTCGGCAGACGCGAGGGCCCTTTCGGCAGCGAACTCCGCGCGCCGGGCCGGGTCATGGGCGAGGTACGCCTGCTCGATGCGCTCCCGCACGGCAGGCGCCAGTGGACGCTCGTAGCGTCGGATGCCCACGTCGGGCCGGCCGAGGATGGTCGCCTCCGCGAACCCGATCTCGCGATCGAGCCGCAGGTAGTAGAGCCTCACCTCGTAAGGACCGAGTGGAGAATGGCTATCGACCTCCACCTCTTCCGCCCAATCGGGGTAGCCGCGGCGTGCGATGAAGCTCGCGATTTCCTGATTGCGCTCAATTCGGACCTCGAGCGCGCACGGTCCAAGTGGAATCGGCTCTCCAACGCTCATCGCGCGAGAGACTACCGCCGATGCCGCCAGCAACAGAACCGTCATCCCCGCAGAGACGCCGCTTCGCATAGGATCTCCTCCCTAGTGTCCTCGTTAGTTTAGCCCAGAAGCCCGCGTTCTGTCAGCATACGAAGTGGCCTCCGGAAAACTGGGGCGACGGCCGCGCAGCTCGCCCTTGCGCCCTCCCGGAGCCATTGGCTAGAGTTGACGGGCTCGCTCGATGCACACTGGCCCCGCACCGCTCGAAAATTTCCCCTTGCGACTACGGCCCGGTGTTCGCCCAGTCACGCAATGACTGCGGGTATCTACCTCATCCTCGCGATCTTCCTGATTTTCCTCAACGCGTTCTTCGTGACCGCAGAGTTCGCCATCGTGAAGGTGCGTGCGACCCGCGTCCAGGAGCTCGCCCAAGAAGGGGCACGGGGCACCGCGGCGGCGCAAGAGGCCCTCCGCAACCTGGACTCGTATCTCTCGGCGACACAGCTGGGCATCACGCTCGCGAGCCTGGGGCTCGGCTGGATCGGCGAGCCCGCCTTCGCCCGCGTGATCGGCCCTGCGTTTGAAGCGCTCGGCATATGGTCACCGGCAATCGTTCACAGCGTCGCGCTCACTGCCGCGTTCGCCGTGATCACCTTTCTCCACATCGTCCTCGGCGAGCTTGCCCCAAAGACGGTGGCGATTCGATACCCTGAAGTAGCTGTGCTCACCGTCGCGCCGCCGCTACGGCTGTTCCACCGGCTCTTCTATCCCGCGCTGCGGCTGCTGGACGTATCTTCGAGAACCTTCTTGCGTCTGTTCGGCGTCGTCCCCACGACGCAGCGCGAACTCGGGCATTCCGAAGAGGAGCTGCGGATCCTGCTGGCTGAGTCGCATCGCAGCGGAACGCTCTCCGCCTCGAAGCGCAAGCTGCTCGAGAACGTCTTCGACTACACGCGACGTTCCGCCAAGCACATCATGGTACCGCGTGCCGAGATCGTTTACCTGAGCTTGCAGCACCCGCTCGTCGAGAGCCTCGAGATCATCCGTCAGAGCCAGCACACGCGCTACCCGCTGTGTGAGAGCGACATCGATCACGTCCTCGGCATGATTCACGCGAAGGATCTCTTCGGGCCCAGCGAGGGATTGCGCGAAGCCGCAGACCTGCTCAAGGTCAAGCGCGAGATCCTGTTCGTGCCCGAGACCCGCCCTCTCGAGTTGCTCCAGCGCGACTTTCAGCAGCGGCGGGTGCACATGGCCGTCGTGGTGGACGAGTACGGCGGGACCTCCGGCCTCGTGACTCTGGAGGACATTCTCGAGGAGATCGTCGGAGAGATCCAGGACGAGTTCGACGCCGAGCCTCCCAAGATGGAAGCCACGCCCGAAGGATACCTGGTCGACGGTCTAGCGTTGCTGGAGGACATCGCCGAGCGGCTCGGCATCACACTGGCGCACCACGAGAGCAACACGCTCGGGGGCTTCGTCATCGCGCGCCTCGGCAGGATCGCGCGCCTGGGCGACCTGGTGATGCTCAACAGCTACGACGTCAAGGTCATCGAGATGAAGGGGCGTCGCGTGAGCAAGCTCTTGCTTACCGCGCACTCGCCGAGTAGCGGCTCGACCTCATCGCATTCGACCCGACCACCTGGTTGAGCCTGAACCGTCGCCTTGGCCGATTCGCTATAGCATTCAACCTCGACAACCATTGTCACTGTGCCAATGTGAACGTGGCCAAAAGTGACGGTCGCCGTATCCCTGGCACCCGGCGTGTGTGATGAGGTCTTCCAAGCGCTTGAAATTCCTTGTGGACCCGATTTTCCTCTAGCCCCTCCCCCGGTTCGAACTCTGGCGCGTCCTTTGCTGTCCTAGATGCGCGACCGCACCGCCACTCGGTGCGGCGGATAGGCCGCAAAGGAGATCTCGACGATGGAAGCCCGGCTGCAGCGCAAGACCGTGTATGTCGACGGCGAGTCGCTCGAGCTGTGGAGTCCGCCAACGGCCGACTTCTCGTGCCGGCCGGACGACGTCAAGTATTACATCGCGAGCGAGCGCTGGGATCTCGTCTTCAATGCGCTCTGCTATCTCGCGGGCGCCGTCGAGGAAGGCGTAGCTTAGCGGCTTGTCGCGCCCCGACTAGGGGAACACGCTGGTGGCGCAACCTCGCCGGCGCAATCACATGAACGCGAGCGCCATCTCCACCCGCTTACGTGTGCGGCGCAGCACTCGGCCCATCCGCTTCCGCTCGTCCTCACGAATGGTCTCTGGGTCTAGTCCCCGCAGCTTGCGGTTCAGCCGTCGCGCCGCGGACATGATCCCCCCAGCGGTGACCTCGTCCGGTTGACGGGACTGCCGGAACTTGTGCACCGAAAGATTCGCGAGCTTCACGCGCCGCCAGAGCTTCAGCATGTCCGCCTCGGATCCCTGTCGGGCAATGGCCATCAGGATCTCCCGAGATATGGCCGGGTAGCGATGGATCTCCGCTTTCACCTCCGCCGGTAGCCGCGTGAGCACCAGCATGTTCGAGACGTACGGGCGGCTCTTGTGGAGGAGCTGCGCCAACGCCTGGTGCGTGTACCCGTAACGAGCCACCATCGCGCCGAGGCCTTCCGCTTCCTCCAGTGCTGTCAGGTCCTCCCGCTGGAGGTTCTCGATCAGCGCAATCTCGTTCGGATCGTCGTCGCGCACGATCGCCGGTACGACCTGCAAGCCGGCGGCCTTTGCGGCACGATAGCGGCGCTCCCCGGCCATGATCATGAAGCCGCCGCCTTCGCGCTTCACGATGATCGGTTGCAGGACACCGCGCGCGCGCACCGACTCGGTCAGTTCGTCGAGGCTCTCGGGATCGATGAAGCGCCTCGGCTGACTCGCGTTGGGACGGATCTGGTCGAGAGGTATGGCAGCCAACAGGATGCGGTGGCCGCCGAAATACTGACCAACCGCTAGCCCCTGGCCCTTCACTGCCCCTGAGATCGCCTCCACCTCGGCCTCCTTTCCCCTCCACTTCTCCAACCGGAACCGGAAGTCTCTGGAGCGTCGGCGAGGGGATGATAGCGCAAGTCGCACTGCAAGCCCAAGGGTTTTCTTTGGTCGCCGCACACCAAAGGGGGGGCAGAACACCCCCCCTTTGCGCATCACGGCGGCGCTGCGTGCTCAGATCTTGTTTTGCAGAAAGAACGCGATCACCAGGGCATAGAGACAGAGCGCCTCCATCAACGCTAAACCGATGATCATCGGCACGAAGATGCGATCGGCCGAGTTCGGATTCCGCCCGATGCTCTCCATGGCCGCCGCGGTCGCGCGCCCCTGTCCGAGGCCAACCCCGAAGGCCGCGATCCCGATGCCGAGACCGGCACCCAACGCTATCAGGCCACCGACTCCACCCGCCCCACCGGCCTCTGCTGCGAAGCCCGACGTGGCGGACAGAATCATGGCCAGCGCCAACACAACTCCCGAAACGATTCTCCTCATAACAACCTCCCGTTTAAGGCTCGCGCCTCCGCCGCTCCTCACCCCTCTCTTCTCTCCTCTCGCGCGGCCGGCTTGAGCCGGGTGAAGGTGAACAGCTCAATGCTCGTGGCTGACGGCGAGGCCTACGTACACCATCGTCAACAACGTAAAGACCAGCGCCTGCACAAGCGACACGAAGGTGCCCAGGACGTAGAACACCACCGGGATGGCGACCTTCGTCAAGTCCGTGGAGATACCGAGCAGCAAGTGATCCGCGAACATGTTGCCGTAGAGTCGAATCGCAAGGGACGCGGGGCGGAAGAGGTGGCTGAAGCTCTCGACGACGAGCATGAGCGGGGCGAGCAGGAGCAGCGGGCCCATGAACTGCTTCACGTATGCGACGCCGTGGGCTCGTACGCCATAGTAGTTGTAGGCGCCGAAGGAAACTACGCCGAGCCCGAGCGTGATGTTGAAGTTGTCCGTTGGGGGCGTGAAGCCCGGCAACAACCCGATGAGGTTCGCGACCAGGATGAACAGGAACAAGCTGCCAAACAGCGGCACGTACTTGGGGGCGTCGTGCCCGATGATCCCTTCGGCGAGATTCGTAATCATCTCGGTCACAAGCTCGGCGATGTTGCGAGCACTGATCCCCGCGTCCGGGACGGTCGCGTCGGGTGCGGCCGCGATCCGCGCCCGGACGAGGAGCCCAAGAAGCACGAGCACGACCATGACGAGCAGCGCCGTAACCGTGTGTGCAGGCAGGGCCCCCAGCCCCGGCGTCGCTTCTACCCAGCTAAAACCATGCTCCATCGTGCGTGCTCCTTCACGGACGGTTCAGGGCGTCGGCAACGTCGCATCGACCACGATCGCGAGCGGCAACACGCTCACGCCGAGCGCGAACGACACGCCGTCGATCAGCGTGTGCGGCAGCAGCAACGCGGCGGCCGGTACCGCGACCAACGCGAGCGATTTCGCCAGCGCCATCGGCACCAGCCAACCGACAGGGGGTTGGCGCACCAGCACCGCAGCGCCAAGCCGGCGGATCAGGACGAAGTTCAACAGCGCCGAGCTGCCACCCAGGATGACGCCGAGTGGTAGTGTGAAGCCGCAGCCGAACGCGGTGCTCGCCGCTACGGTCGTGAGCGACACGATGAGCACCTCTATCCGTGCCAGGCGATCGTTCACAGCTCGCGTTCGAACCGTCCCAGGATCTGTACCATACGGTAGAAGCCGATCACCGTCCCTGCGATGGTCATAGCCAGGACCAGCCACGGCTCCGTGACGAAGTAGCGATCTAGCTGATACCCGATGAAAACTCCAGCGGCGATCGTGCCGATGAACTCGAAGGCGATGGCACCGAACTTCGCGTAACGCACGAAGGCCGGCTCACGCACCGGACCGCCTCATCCGCTCGCGCGCAGCGCCTCGCGAGCCGCAGCGACGAAGTCGTCCACGTCGCTTTCCGAATGCGCCAGCGAGATGAACATCGCCTCGAATGGCGACGGCGGCAGATAGAAGCCTCGGTCCAGCATAGCGAAGAAAAATGCCCTGAAGCGGGCGCGGTCCACGCGATCCACGTCAGTGAGGTTGCGGGCACCATCAATGCCGAAGAAGAGCGTAAGCATTGACCCCGTGCGCTGGACACATCCGGGAGCGTTGGAATCCCTGAGCGCACCAACCAGCCCCGCTTCGGCCCGGCTCCCCAGCGCCTCGAGCCGAGCGTACGCTTGCGCATCGAGAAGTGCCAGGGTTTCCCGCCCGGCCGTCATCGTGAGCGGATTTCCTGACAGCGTGCCGGCTTGGTACACTGGCCCGAGCGGCGCCAGCAAGTCCATGATCTCCGTGCGTCCCCCAAAGGCTCCAACCGGTAGCCCCCCACCGATGATCTTTCCGAGGCAGGTCAGGTCGGGTGTGACCCCGAAGCGCCCTTGCGCACCGCCGCGCGCGACGCGAAAGCCGGTGATCACCTCGTCGAACACGAGCAACGCGTCGCAGCTATCGGTTAACTCACGCAAGCCCTCGAGGAAACCAGGCAGCGGTGGCACAACCCCCATGTTCGCGGCGATCGGCTCGACGATGATGGCCGCGAGCTCGGCG
>Ga0113563_10002837_pt1 | contig 10612 bp, 7 predicted proteins | sample Mud3Dept3metaG_FD_80117 | JGI IMG/M metagenome (GOLD analysis project Ga0113563, IMG submission 80117) | Freshwater wetland microbial communities from Ohio, USA, analyzing the effect of biotic and abiotic controls - Mud 3 Core 4 Depth 3... | ecosystem: Environmental > Aquatic > Freshwater >...
ACTGAATTCCGAGTGGGTCATCCTCGAGAATGCAGGCAAGAGCCCGTTCAACACCCGTGGCTGTGGCATGACCGTCGGCCGCCGCGGCACGGCCAAGAAGTCGCTCCTCGGGATCATCGATCCCGGGTTCGTGCTGCTGCCGGGCGAGAAGATCCGGATGTGCACCGGGAACCCCGCGACGCAGTCGCACGGTGCACCACCTGCGGAAGATGTCGTGAAGAACTACTTCCTGTTCCTGCCGAAGACGTACCTCGACAAGGGCGTCGGCACGGTGCTGACGCTCGTGCTCCGCGGCCTGCCGGTCTCGAAGGCCGAGTTCGACCCGGCGCAGCCGGGTGGCATCGCCGCCGCCCCCGCGAAGTAAGACTAGCGCAGGACGATCAGGGTCGCGGCGGGGAAGTCGTCGACCGCCCCGACCGTCTGCGTCCGCGTCAGCGCCCCGCTCGTCGCCTTGATCGGTGCGAGCGTGTTCGTGTAGACGACGAAGAGTCCGCTCGGGCCGGTCGTGTTGCCCGCCGCCGCGAGCCTCATCGTCGGTCCGGTACCGCTCGGTTCGACGTACACGACCTCGCCGACCTTCGGGTCGATCTCGACCGTCGCGCCTGCGATCGGTTGCTTCGCGCCGTTGACGATCGCGCCCCACACGATGCTGGGGAACTTGCTCACCCGGGCCTGATCGATCGAGTTGAACGCGAGGTCGACGTCGAGGATCGCGGTCTCGAGCTCGTTGCCGGTCGCGCACGCGGTCGGCGCACCGGGCGTCACGCAGCTCAGCGATCCGGCCGTCGCGTCACCGCTGTACACGCCGAGGCACGCCTTGGGCCCGACCGTGGTCGATCCCATCGAGATCGCCGCGACGCCGCCGGCCAGGGGGGCGCCGGCGAAGCCGGAGTAGAACTCGATACCGTTGCCGATCGTCGAGGTCAGGGTCCCGAGGGTGGCGCCGGCCTCGGCGCCGTCGATCGCCTTCGCGGCCGCACAGTCGCCCCTGGTCGTACCCGTCGTCAGCTTGACGATGTCGACGGGACGCAGGGTGACGGGCACCTGATCACAGGAGGCGCCGGCGATCATCGGGAGCGAGATCGAGTCGCCGCCGACGTAGCGGCTGCCGGCGTAGAACACGAGATCGCCGGGCGGGAGGCCGTCGTCGCTGACCTTGCACGAGCCACGGCGGCCAAACAGCTCGACACCGGACAGCCCCGACGGCGGGATCGTGACGTCGAACTTGCCCCGCATCGCGCGCTTGACGTCGTCGAACGTCGCCGGGCTCGAGGTGATGTCGATGCACGACTTCACGTAGTCGTTCTGGGTCGCCGGGTAGTTCTCGCCGATCGTGACCATGTCGATCGCGGTCACGCACGAGGTGTTGAAGCCACCGCCCGCGGTCATCGCCGGCAACGTCAGCGACAGCTCGATCACCGGTTCGGCGCACGCGGACGCGCCAAGGGCGAGGAGGATGCAGGTCGCGCGCATCAGAACCTCACGGCCGTTGGTTCGCGGCTCATGTACTGGTAGCCGAGGACGCCGCCGCCGATCACGGCGCCGACGCCGACCCACACGTACCATCGCTCGTACCAGCGCTGCTTGCGCTCGGCCTGGATCACGGTGATCTGGGTCGCCTCGATCATCGAATCGGGGTCGAGCGCCTCGTTGACCAGGCGCATGATCGTGGCCGACGACGCGGAGTCGAGGAGGTCGACCGGCTTGGAGACCTTCTTCAGGTCGACGTCGTAGAACCGGACCGTGACGTGATCCTCACCGGTGTCCTCGATCATCAGGTAGCGCTTCGTGCCGGTGACGCGCGACAGCTTCTGCGCGAGCTTGAGGCGCGCCTTGCCCGGCGCGGCCGACACCGTGGCGTCGACGAGCTTCGCGGCCTTGTCATCGCTGCTCTCCTTGTCGAGTGAGATGGCGAACTTCTCGATCTTGCCTTCCTCGATCTCGACGATCTCGGAGTAGCTCGTGCGGCCGTCGGCGGTGACGGTCACGAGGTGGTAGCCGGCGGGCAGCGCGACCTTCATGCCCGTCGGCTGCGGCTTGCCGCCGTCGATCTGCATGAGCGCGGTCTCGGGGTCCGCATCGACGCGGAACCGGCCGAGCTCGGACGCTTCCTTGCGCGCCTTCTTCATCATCACGCGCACGGTCGGCGACGCGAGCTGCTTGTCGACCTGGCGCGCAGAGTTGAACCGGTGCGCGGCGCGGAACCAGTGGATCGCCTCGTCCTCGTTGCTCTTCTGTGCCTCGATCATGCCGCGCCACTCGGCGAGCTCGGCGAGCGCGGGCAGTGGATCGCCGGCGGCGGCGCTCTTGAGGATCCGGGTCTCGTCCTCGCCGATGATCTTGAGCGCGACGTCGAACTCCTCGTTCGCGTACGCTTCCTTGATCGCATCGACGTCGCCGATCTGCAGGGCCCGACCGTCGAGGGCGGCCTCGAGCCGGCGCGGGAGCTTGTGGAGCAGTCCTCGCGAGTCGAGCACCTTGCGGAGCTTCTCGATCTTGCCGAGGTCGCCGAGCTTGGCGGCGGCGTTGACGAGCACGAGGCCCGACTCTTCGGCGGCGTCCGCCTCGTCGACGTCGTCGACCTCCGGGGCGGCGGTGGCGGTCGCGAGCGGCGCGAGCGCGATCACCAGGAGCGAGGCGAGGGCGAGGCGCATCAATCCTTCTCCTCGATCGTGTCGCTCTCGAAGTTGACCTTGAGGGACTTGATCCGACCGGACTCGATCACCACCGAGCGCTGCTTCACGTTGCCCTGGTCATTGAAGAACCGGATCGCGTGGCGGCCCGGCGACAGCGACAGCTTGGTGCTGCTGATCTCGCGGCTCGAACCGCCGTCGACCTGGACGTACGCCCACGGGTACGCGCTCAGGCGAAGCACGCCGGGCTCCTTCTTCCGGGCGGCCGGGGCCGGCTTGGAGCGCGCCTGGGTCCGGGGCTGGCCTGGCGCCGTGGCCTCGGTCGCGATCGGAGCAACGGCCCGCTCGGGCTCGAGCGCGACCGCGGCCGATTGTTCGACGGTGGTCGGCACCGTCGGGACGGTCGGGGCGACCGGCGGCTCCGCGACCTCGGGGGACACCGCGGTCGCGAGATCGCTGCGCGGCGCCTTGTGGGCGACGACGGCCGGCTCGGCCGTCGCGACCTTGCTGGGGCCGACCTGGATGACGACGGCGGCGACGATACCGACGATCGTGGCGGCCGACAGCACGACGAACGCCCACCGGTTGGTGCGCGGCGCGACGATCGGCGTGGCGCCCTGGACGCTCGCCATCGAGCCGCCGTGGACGCTCGCGAGCTCCGCGACGGGAACGTTCGCCTGCGAGAACCGGAACGCCGGCATCGGCGCGCCCTGCGCGCGGAGAATGGACGGGATCTCGAACCCCTCGGGCGCGGTGCCGGCCTGCGAGGGCATGTCGGGGTTCGCCGGCTCGGCGTCGAGCTGCGGCACCGCGGTCAGCGTGCGCTCGGCGGCGGGGGCGGCGATCGGGCCCGAGATCCGGGTCGCCGAGCGGCGGGCCGGGGTGAGCTCGATCAGAGAGCGCGTGACGATCGTGACGGGCCGCTCGGTGACCATCGTGCGCGGCGACTGCGTCCCGCCGACCGATGGCACTACGGCCTTGATGGCGGTGGCGAGGTCCGACGCACCTTCGCGCCACTGGTTCGCGAACCGCTCGTCGAGGATCGCATCGGCGAGCTGCTGCATGCGCGCGTAGCGCTCGCGCGGCTCGTGCGAGAGGGCGCGCATGCAGATCGCGTCGAGGCCGTGCGGGATCGCCGGGTTGACGACGCGCGGCGGGATGACGCGCATCGGCTCGTCCTCGCGCTGTTCCGCGGTGACCTGGCGGCCGAACGGATGCTCGCCCGTGAGGAGCTCGTAGAGCACGACGCCGAGGGCGAACACATCGGAGCGCGGGGTCAGCGGCTCGCCGCGCGCTTGCTCGGGCGCCATGTACGCCCACTTGCCCTCGACGACGCCGTGGCCGCCGCCTTCGCGGCGCGCGATGCCGAAGTCCGCGACGCGGACCTCGCCGGAGGTCGTGAGCAGGAGGTTCGACGGGCTGATGTCCGCGTGGATGATCGCGCCGCCCGGGCGTGCGTGCGCGAACTCGAGGCCCGCTGCGGCGGACTGCACGATATAGGAGGTGACGCCGAACGGCAGCAGGCGGGTGCTGCGAGCCTTGAGGAGCTGGCGCAGGCTCGGACCATCGACGAACTCCATGACGAGGAACACGTCGTCCCCATCACGCGCGAGGTCGAGGACGCTCACGATGTTGCCGTGCTGCATGCCGACCAGGAGCTTCGCCTCGCTGATCAGGCGCTCGACGAACATCGTATCGTTGGCGAGCTCGGGCAGCAGCCGCTTGATCGCGACCGGCTTCTGGAACCCGTGATCCCCCATCGCGTGGCCGGCGAACACCTCCGCCATTCCCCCGCGACCGAGCAGATCGCCGAGTACGTACCGGCCCGCCTGGCGGCGACCCGATTCGCTCGACGGACGCACCCGCCCTGTTGCTGTAGCCCCGGCCACGACGGATGGGGACTAGTGCAACCGTTGTACCGCAGCCAACCGATCCAACCTCCTCAGCTTTTGTTCGGGTTACTGGCTACGCCACCAGCCACCTACATCGGGGGTCGGGGGGCAGCCTCACCTAGGTGGGGAACCAGGCCCCTGATTGCACACGATGTGAAGCACCCCCCTCGGGCGGCTCGGTTTAAGGTCCGACCCGCTCATGGAAACGCCCACCGCCGAGAGTCAGCGTGTGTTCGCCCCCGGGATCTTGCGGGGCCAGGTCGCCATCATCACCGGCGGTGGCTCCGGGATCGGGCTCGCGACCGCCAAGGAGATGATCCGGCTCGGGGCGCGGGTCGCGATCTGCGGCCGCACTCCCGCCAAGCTCGACGCGGCGCGCGTCGAGCTCGAAGCCGCGGCCGAGGGCGTCGATCAAGCCGGGGCCTTGGTCCACGCGTGTGACATCCGGGAGCCCGCCCAGGTCGAGGCGTTCGTGAAGGCCGTGCTCGCGGTGTGGGGGCGGATCGACATCGTCGTCAACAACGCCGGTGGACAGTTCCCGTCGCCTGCGCAGCACATCTCGCCCAACGGCTTCCTCGCGGTCGTGAAGAACAACCTCGTCGGGACCTTCCACGTCTGCCGGGAGGTCGCGAACCAGTACATGATCGCGGCGAAGCACGGCCGCATCGTCAACGTGATCGCGAACATCTATCGCGGGTTTCCGGGCATGGCGCACACCGGTGCGGCGCGCGCGGGCGTCGAGAACCTGACGATGTCGCTCGCTGTCGAGTGGGCGCAGTTCGGGATCCTCGTCAACGCGATCGCACCGGGCGTGATCCTGTCGTCGGGCACCGCGCAGTATCCGCCGCAGATCCTCGAGCGCGCGATCACGCAGACGCCGGTCAAGCGCGCGGGCACCGTCGACGAGGTCGCGGCCGCGATCGTGTTCCTGTCCTCGCCGGCGGCGCAGTTCATCACCGGCGCGACGTTGCGGATGGACGGCGGACAGGCGCTGTGGGGCAACACCTGGGAGATCCCCTGATGGACCTCGGGCTCGCGGGTAAGGTCTGTCTTGTCAGCGGCGCGAGCCGCGGGATCGGTCGCGCGATCGCCGTCGCACTCGCCCATGAAGGCGGCCACGTCGCCGCGGTCGCGCGCGGCGCCGAGGATCTCGAGACGCTCGCCCAGGAGCTCGGCGCGCCGCACACGGTGATCGTCGCCGATGTCGCGACCGCCGACGGCGCGCAGGCCGCCGTCGATGCGTGCGTGCAGCAGCACGGCGGGATCGACGTCGTGATCGCGAACGTCGGCAAGTCGTTCGCGCGCGACGCCCACGAGCTGACCGATGACGATCTCGCAAAGTCGCTCGACCTGAACCTGTGGACCGCGGCGCGGATCGCGCAGCGCGCGGCACCGCACCTCGTCGCGCGTGGGGGTGGATCGATCACGATGATCTCGTCGATCTGGGGCCGCGAGGCAGGAGGTGCACCGGGCTACAACGTCGCCAAGGCGGCGGTGATCGCCCTCGCCAAGGCGCTCGCGCACGACTACGCGAAGGACGCGATCCGCGTGAACACGATCGCGCCGGGCTCGACCTTGTTCGCGGGCGGTGGCTGGGATCGGCGGCAGCAGGCCGATCCGGCGGGCATCGCGGAGTTCGTGAAGCGCGAGCTGCCGTTCGGTCGGTTCGCGACGCCCGAGGAGATCGCGGATGTCGTCGCGTTCGTCGCCTCGCCGCGCGCTCGCTGGATCACCGGCACCACGATCTCGGTCGATGGTGGTCAGTCTCGTGCGTTCTAGGGAATTCGAGCGGGCCTCGTCTGGTTCTCGCGCCGCATGACGAAGAGGGTCGGCGTTGGCTTGATCGTGCTCGCGCTCGCGGGCGTCGCGTTCTGGCTGTGGCGAACGAACCGGGGCGCTGAGACACCTGCGACGTCGACGGTGACGCAGCCCGTGGGATCGGGTGCGCCGCCCGCGACGACGGGCGCGAGCACGACGATCGCGGCGTCGGCACGCGCGACCATCAAGGTCACGAGCGAGAAGGGGCCGATCGCGGATGCGAGCGTCCGCCTCGCACCCGAGGACGGTGAGGTGATCGTCCTGCGCACGGCCGCGGACGGCAGCGCGCACGCCGGACAGCTCGCGGCGGGACGCTGGACGATCAGCGCCTCGGCGCCGGGGTTCGAGCCGATCGCGGCGCCACCGCGCGAGCTCGCCGCGGGTGAGGACGCGACGGTCGCGCTCACGCTGGTCGCGGGCGGGCGGGCGCTGACCGGGCACGTCGCCGATGCGACCGGCGGGCCGATCGCCGGTGCGCGCGTCGATGCGGCGAAGCTCGGCGGCATGGCGCGCCCGGGCGCCGCGGTCGCGACGACGGTGACCGGCGCCGATGGCGCGTTTGCGGTGACGGTCGCGGAGGGCCAGCTGCTCGTCGCGGTCTCGAGCGCGGACTACGCCGCGCAGTCGCGGCTCGTCGAGGTCGGCCCCACCGGCGCGGTCGCGAACTTCTCGCTCGTGCCGGGCGGCGCGATCGAGGGCATCGTGCTGGACGAGCAGACCCGGCACCCGGTCGCCGGCGCGAGCGTCCTCGCGGAGCGCGATCGCGGTGGGACGATCCTGCTCGCGGAGTCGAACCGCCAGCACGCGGTGTCGGGCCCCGACGGGCGGTTCCGGATCTCGGCGCTGCGGCCGGGCGCGTACGAGCTCGGGGCAGACGCCGGCACCCGAACGTCGAAGGCGCCGACCATCGTCGGGATCGGGGTCGCCGAGCAGGTCAGCGATGTCGAGATCCTGATCTCCGACGGTCCCGTGATCAGCGGCACCGTCGTCGACGAGACCGGGACCGCGGTCGCGGACATCCAGGTCGATGCGATGGGGCGTGGCCGCGGCCGCGATGCGAACACCGACGCGAAGGGCGCGTTCACGATCACCGGCTTGTCGCCCGGCGCGTACTTCCTGATGGGACGCAACGAGGCGTTCGTGCCGGTGGGAGGCGCGCAGGTCGAGCTCGCGGACAAGGACCTCACCGGGATCACGGTCCGGGTCCAGCGCGGCGCGAAGATCATCGGCCACGTCGAGCCGCGCCAGGTCTGCGAGGTCCAGCACGACGTCGACGATCGCGAGCTCGGCCCCGGGATGCCGATGCTCGTCGGGCCGAAGACCACGGCCGCCGATGGCGAGTTCTCGCTTGGGCCCGCGAGCGCGGGCAAGGCGCAGCTGCGGGCGCGGTGCCCGAGCGGCGCGCAGGGCTCGATCCCGATCGACGTCACCGTCGGGATGGCGCCGGTCGTGCTGAAGGTGACGCCGGGTGCATCGATCGCCGGGCGCGTCCTCGACGGCGACGGCAAGCCGGTCGCGGCTGCCACGGTGATGGCCTCGCTCGAGGGGCCGACGCAGCGCACGATGATCGTCAACGGCATGGTGACGTCGGGCGTGCAGGGCATCACGGGCGCGAACGGTTCGTACGAGCTGGTCGGCCTCACCACGGGGACGTACGCCCTCGCGGTGCTCGATCGCGGGCGGCCACTGCGGATGCGCGGAGCGATCAAGGTCAAGCTCGGCGCGACCGACAAGAAGACCGGCGTCGATCTCGCGGTCGATCGACCGACCGGCGTGATCAAGGGCGTCGTCACCGGACCCGATGGCAAGCCGCTCGCCGATGCCTGGGTCTCGGTCCAGCAGGATCTCGCCGCGATGATCGAGGGCATGGTCGACCGGGGCCCGCGGCGGGGAGGCGGCGAGGGTGGTGGCGGTGGCAGCGACGACGGCGAGGAGCGCTCAAGCATGATGACGATCGAGGCGCGCGACGATGACGGGGAGGGCGCGGCCGGCGCCGGGTTCGCGCCGGCTCTCACCGATGCGCAGGGACGGTTCGAGATCCCGGGCCTGCCACACGCGAAGTACGAGGTCATTGCCGAGGCGCAGGCCGGCAAGCTGCGCGGGCGCACGCAGAACGTGACACCCGACGCGTCGATCACGATCCAGGCGCTCGGCGTCACGTCGCTGTCCGGAACCGTTCGTGGACCGAACGGACCCGCGCCGGTGTTCACGATCGAGCTCGCCGGACCGACGACGGCTGCGCGGACGTTCACGGATGGGAAGTTCCAGCTCGGGCGGGTCGATCCGGGCGCCTACACCGTGCGCGTGACGTCGAGCCAGGGGAACGCCGAGGTCAAGGTCGAGGTCGTTGCCAACCAGCCGGCGACGGTCGACATCGCGCTCGTCGCCAACGCGATCGTCGTCGGCAAGCTCGTCGACGCGCAGGATCGACCGCTCGCGGGCGCGGCGATCACGCTCGTGCCCGATGCGGGCGACGGCCGCGTGCAGGTCTCGATGGAGGGACCGCCACCGACCTCGGGTCCCGACGGCAGCTTCCGGCTCGAGACCAAGGCCGGTCCGAGCGTGCTCGTGGTGCTGACCCAGCCACGGCCGTTCACCAAGCGCGGGCTCGCGCTCGTGGCCGGCAAGACGCTCGACGTCGGCACCGTTCGAGTGGAAGCCGAGCCACCGGCCCCGCCCTGATCGTCAGGTCGCACGATCCGATCTAGAGCTGGACGAACACGGTCGCCCCGGGATCGCGCGGGCCCGGCGCCGCGGGGTCGATCACGAGCTCATGAGTCAACGCGTTGTCGCCGGTCGCGCTGCTCCACACCCCATCGTTGGCGAGGCGGATCGCGTAGCGCGGATCAGCGCTCAGCGTCGACGACTCGTCGGGCAGGCGCAGCGCGAGCGTGTAGGTTCCCGCGGCGGCGGCGGCCGGGATGCGCAGCTGCACCGTGAACGAGCTGAGCTCTCCGGCCTTCCAGCGGCGGGCGTCGATGCTGGCGAGCCGAACGACGTGGCGGGCGGAGCCGTTGTCGAGGACGATCTCGACCGGCCGCCGGTTGAACAGCGACGCGAAGCCCTCGTTGCGGACCGCGACCTGGAGCGCGAGCACGCCGCCGGGCGCGACCTTCTCGGTGTGCGCGACATGATCGAGCACGAAGCGGTAGCCGAGGCGGTCGTCGATGTCGGGCTTGCAGCCCTCCGCGACCCAGCCGGCGATCACGCTCTGGTTGTACTCGCTGTTGAGGTACGACCAGTGCGAGGACGCCATCGTGGCGACGGCGGTGGTGCAGTTGGTGCGCGGCTCGTAGACGGCGCAGGTCTCGCCCCCGATCGCGGTGTACTGGCCGTCGGTTGCGACGTACGTCTCCCAGGTCGCGACGGGGCTGGCGTACGTGCCGAAGTCCGTGGCGCTCGCAAGGAAGCAGTCGTTGTGGTGGCCGGTGCGAGCCCGCGCCGAGCCACTGTACGCCTCGGGCTGGGTCAGCGCTCCGCCCGGGAACGCCGCCGCCTTGAACATCGGCGTCCGGACCTGGACGGATCGGAAGACCGGCACCGCGGCGAGGAGCGCGGTGAGGATCTCGCTGCGGTCGGCGTCGTTGTCGAGACCGTTGGTCGACGAGTGCCATTCACCCCATGCGCCGATGAAGCCGGCTTGCATCACCGAGATGACGTCGGCGTGATCGTGCAAGAGCGGCGACAGCTGCGAGATGTGGCCGAGGATGCGCGCCTTCGAGGCATCGGCGGCAACCCCCGAGTTGTACTGGAAGCGAAGGATCACCTTGATGCCGGCGGCGCGCGCGGCGTCGAAGCCGGCACGGAGCGCAGTCAGCAGCCCGGTGTCGAGCGGGCGGTCGCGGTAGGTGTCGAGCATCACCTGCGCCAGCGCGAGGGTACGTCCGGCTGCGCGCACCGTGGCCGCACGCGACGGATCGAGCAGGTTGTATCCGACGTAGAAGCCACGCTCGGGGTTGACCAGCGCGGCGGTCGATTCGGTGAAGTGCACGGTGACCATGCCGGCGCTTGCGGGCGCTCCATCACCACCCGGATCCGAGCTGCCATCGGCACCGACGGTCGCGTCCGTTCCACCGTCGCTCCCTGCCGTCGGATCATCGCCCTCGGTCGCGTCGTCGTCTGTCGTCGTGGCGTTCGTGATCGGGGCTGCGCAACCGAAGAGAGAGAGAGCGATCGCAAGGCTGAGCTTCATCGGGCACGAACCGTAGGCGGCGAGATCCGTACGCGCGACGTATGCCTGCGCCTACGTCGACGCATCAGGCCGTAGCC
>Ga0113563_10002838_pt1 | contig 10611 bp, 10 predicted proteins | sample Mud3Dept3metaG_FD_80117 | JGI IMG/M metagenome (GOLD analysis project Ga0113563, IMG submission 80117) | Freshwater wetland microbial communities from Ohio, USA, analyzing the effect of biotic and abiotic controls - Mud 3 Core 4 Depth 3... | ecosystem: Environmental > Aquatic > Freshwater >...
CGGCTCGGTGCGTATCCACAAGGAAGCGGTGCAGAGCCAGGTGTTCCGCGCGCTCAACATCGGCGCGGAAGAAGCGCAACTCAAGTTCGGCTTCCTGCTCGATGCGCTGCAATACGGCGCACCGCCGCACGGCGGCCTGGCCTTCGGTCTGGATCGCATCGTCACCATGATGACCGGCGCCGAATCCATCCGCGACGTGATCGCCTTCCCCAAGACTCAGCGTGCGCAATGTCTGTTGACGCAAGCGCCGAGTGCGGTGGACGAGAAACAGCTGCGCGAACTGCACATTCGTCTGCGTCAGCCGGCCACGGTCGAAGCTGCCAAGGAATAGCATGCGGCGCGTTACCCGGGCACAGTGGTGGCTGTTGGTCGGCTTGCTGCTGTGCTTGCCGTTCGCCCAGGCGCGCAGCCATCACTCGCATGCTGCGGCTGCCATCTCGACGATCGCCGCTGCCGAGCTGCCACCTCAAGCACGCGACACCTTGCAGCTCATCAAGCGGGGCGGCCCTTTCCCTTATCCGCGCGACGGCGTGGTGTTTGGCAACTATGAACATGCGTTGCCGCAGCAGCCGCGCGGCTATTATCACGAATACACGGTGCAGACACCGGGCGCGCACAATCGCGGCGCACGCCGCATCGTGTGCGGCATCGTGCCGGAGTGCTATTACACCGCCGATCACTACCGCAGTTTCTGCCGCATCACGGAGGGACGTTGATGGAAGACCTGTGCTATCTGCTGAAAGATGCGAAGGGAGCCGGCGAATATCGGCTGAACTGTTCGCTGGATGCGCTGCATGAATCAGTGAAACGTGCGGGCTTTGTTTTATTCGAGGCGGACATCGCGACCGCGCACAGCAAAGGCGAAGTGCTGGCAGAACTGGCGCGTGCGATCAAAGCGCCAGATTGGTTCGGGCACAATTGGGACGCGCTGGCCGATGCGCTGGGCGACCTTTCCTGGAGTAGAGCACCGGGATATGTGCTGTTGCTGCGCGGCGAACATCCGGGTGATGATGTGCTGGATGACATCCTCAACGCCACGGTGGAATTCTGGCGCTTGCAGGGCAAGCCGTTCTGGGTATTCTTTGCCTGATGCAGCGATACAAGCAGCCGATCTCCGCGCTTGTCGTCATCTATACTGCAGCACTCGACGTGCTATTGCTGGAACGCGCCGATTATCCCGATGCCTGGCAGTCGGTTACCGGCAGCCGCGACGGTGACGAGACCTTGCGCGAGACCGCGATTCGCGAGGTAGGAGAAGAAACCGGGCTGGATGCGCTGCGCTACGAACTCAGCGATTGGCAACAGCAAAACGTGTACGACATCTATCACAAGTGGGTGCATCGTTATCCGCCCGGCACCACGCACAACACCGAGCATGTGTTCGGTCTGCAACTTCCGCAGCCTGTCCCGGTCCAACTCTCGCCGCGTGAGCATCTGAGCTACCAGTGGTTGCCCTGGCATGAGGCGGCGGATAAAGTCTTCTCGCCGAGCAACCGTGCGGCTATTCTCGAATTGCCCGAAAGAGTGCGCCATGTCTGAACAGAAAATTTCCATCGCTTACGACCATCCCGACGTTGCACAGACCAGTTGCAGCACGGCGCACGCCTGGGCGAAAAAGCCGCGCGAGCCGGAAGCGGCTGAGAAAGCCGAGTTGATCACCCGTATCAAACGCATGCTGAAAGAGCAGGACGCAGTGCTGGTGTCGCACTACTACGTGCATCCCGACCTGCAGGATCTGGCGGAGCAGACTGGCGGTATCGTGTCCGACTCGCTCGACATGGCCAACTTCGGCCATCAGCATCCGGCTAAAACCATCGTGGTGGCCGGGGTGCGTTTTATGGGCGAGACGGCGAAGATTTTGAACCCCGAAAAGCGCGTGCTGATGCCCGATCTCGAAGCGGAATGTTCGCTCGATCTCGGTTGTCCGATAGACGAGTTCTCCGCGTTTTGCGATGCGCATCCCGACCGCACCGTGGTGGTGTATGCCAACACCAGCGCGGCGGTGAAGGCGCGCGCCGACTGGATGGTGACCAGTTCCATCGCCTTGCCGGTGGTGAAGCATCTGCACGAACAGGGCAAGAAAATTCTGTGGGCGCCCGACCGCCACCTCGGCAGCTACGTGCAGGAACAGACCGGCGCGGACATGCTGTTGTGGCAAGGTTCGTGCATCGTGCACGACGAATACAAGGCCAAGGAGTTGCAGGAGATGAAGGCGCAGCATCCGGGTGCGCGGGTGCTGGTACACCCCGAGTCGCCGCGCGCTGTGGAGCAGCAGGCGGATGTGGTCGGCTCCACCTCGCAGCTTATCAAGGCCGCGCAAACTTCCGATTCGAAGGAATTTATCGTCACCACCGACAACGGCATCCTGCACAAAATGCGGGCGCTGTGCCCGGATAAAATTTTCCTCGAAGCGCCCACTGCCGGACGCGGCGCAAATTGCACCAGTTGCAGCCACTGCCCGTGGATGGCGATGAACGGCCTGCTCAATCTGGCGGAAGTGCTGGAGACGGGGAAAAACGAGATACATGTCGATCCGGCCATCATCCCGCGCGCTGTGCTGCCGATCCAGCGTATGCTCGACTTCGCCAGGCAGATCAATCTGCCGACTCGCGGCATTGGCAACGCTTAGAGCTCGTCAGGGACGCTCATGACCACCCTCAAGATTGCCACCTACAACATCCATAAAGGCTTTTCGCAGTTCAACCGGCGCGTGGTGCTGCACGAGTTGCGCGAGCAGCTGCGCGGTCTGGATGCAGAAATCGTGTTTTTGCAGGAGGTGCAGGGCGCGCATGCGAGTCATGCGCAGGTCCATGACGACTATCCCGTTGCGCCGCAGTATGAATATCTTGCCGACGAGTTCTGGGCGCACCATGCTTATGGCAGGAATGCTGTGTATGAAGCTGGGCATCACGGCAACGCCATTCTCAGCCGGTTCCCCATCGTGCAAACGTTTAACAAGGATGTTTCCGCGCATCGTTTCGAAAGTCGTGGCCTGTTGCACTGCGAGGTGGAGATGGACGGGCAGCATATACATTGTCTGTGCGCGCATTTCGGTTTGTTCGCCAAAGGGCGACGTACGCAGGCCCTTACCTTGGTCGAGCATGTGTTGAGCGAGATTCCCATGGCCGCACCGCTGATTATTGCGGGCGATTTCAACGATTGGCGCAACAAGTTGAGTCGCACGCTGGCGAACGAGCTGGGCGTGCAGGATGTGTTCGATCTGCATGAGGGCAAGCCCGCACGCAGTTTTCCGGCATCTTTTCCGATGTTCAAGCTCGACCGCATCTACGTGCGCGGTTTCGACGTGGTGGCTTGTCAGGTGCATGGCGGACGCCGCATGTCCGACCATGCGGCGCTGGTGGCCGAGTTGAAAATATTATGAATCACACTTTCCAGATTGGCCGCAACCAGCTGATGCTGCTGAAAAACGGTACGCGCTTCTTTCCGCTGCTGTGCGCGGACATTGATGCCGCGCAGCATTCCGTCTATCTGGAAACCTATATCTTTGCCGTGGACGAGACCGGGCGCATGGTGTCGCTGGCTTTGCAACGCGCAGCCTTGCGCGGCGTGGCAGTGCATGTGTTGCTGGACGGGTTCGGCTCGGCGGAGTTTCCGCAGGAGTGGGTGGACGAGATGCGCCATGCGGGCGTCGATGTGCAGTGGTTCAGGCGCGCGATTTCCCCCTTTACCCTGAGCCGCAGCCGAAAGCGCCGCCTCTATCGCATGCATCGCAAGATGACGGTGATGGATGGCGAAGTCGCTTTCGTCAGCGGCATCAACATCATCAACGATATTCCGTCCAATGAAGATTTCGACGCGCCGCGACTGGATTATGCGGTGAGGGTGCAGGGGCCGCTCGCGCATGAGGTGCTGGAAGAGACGCGGCAACTGTGGGAGAAAATTAAATGGGTGACCTTGCGCAAACGCATCGGCAGGTGGCGTGAGCGCTTGCGCCGTCTGCGCAAGAAAGCCAGTGTCGGGCCTGTGCAGTTGCTGTTGCGCGACAACCTGCGCCACCGGCGCGACATCGAACACGCGTATCTGCAGGCCATTGAACAGGCACAGCGCGAGATCATCATCGCCAATGCCTATTTCCTGCCGGGGCGCGCATTCCGCCAGGCACTGAAGGATGCAGCGAAGCGGGGCGTGCGCGTGGTATTGCTGTTGCAGGGCAAGGTGGAATATCTCATGCAGCACTACGCCACACTGGCGCTGTATGGGCAGTTGCTGAAGGCGGGCATCGAAATCTACGAATACCGCGATAGTTATCTGCACGCCAAGGTCGGCGTGGTGGATGGCGAGTGGGCGACCGTGGGTTCTTCCAATCTGGAGCCGTTCAGCATGTTGCTGGCGCGCGAAGCGAACCTTGTGGTGCGCAATCCACCCTTCGCCGGCGCGCTGCGCAACAGCCTGTTGCGCGCCATCAAATCCGGCGGGCAGCGGGTGGATCGCCTCAATTTTCAGCCGTTCTCGCTGCTGTTTGCGCGCATCAGTTACGGTCTGATCCGCATGCTGGTCGGAGTGCTGGGCATTTCCCGGGAGCGCTAGGCGATATGGCTATAATGCAGTCTCGTATATCAGTCTGACTACAACATGCATCACTCGCATTCTTCCTCATCCTCCGCAGTCACGCGCACCGACTGGCGAGTGATACGCAGCCTGCTGCCCTATCTGCTCGAGTTCAAAGGCCGCGTTGCAGCGGTGATCGTACTGCTGGTGCTGGCGAAGCTGGCCAACGTGGTCGTGCCTCTGGTTCTCAAGGAGATCGTGGATGCGATGGGCAAACCGCAGGCGATGCTGGTGCTGCCGGTGTTCCTTATCGTCGGCTACGGGCTGCTGCGTCTGTTCAGCACGTTGTTCGGCGAATTGCGCGACGCGCTGTTCGCCAAGGTCACGCAGCGCGCCATCCGTCGCGTGGCGCTGCAAGTGTTCGAGCATCTGCACAGTCTGAGCCTGCGTTTTCATCTGGAGCGGCAAACCGGCGGCGTGTCGCGCGACATCGAACGCGGCACGCGCGGCATCAGCTTCCTGCTCACCTTCCTGTTGTTCAACATTCTGCCGACGTTGCTGGAGATAGGGCTGGTAGCGGCGATTCTGTTCGTCAAATACAACCCGTGGTTCGCCATCATCACCTTTGTCACGCTGGCCGCGTATATCGCCTTCACCCTGATCGTGACCGAATGGCGCATGGTGTTCCGCCGCACCATGAACGACATGGACTCCAAGGCCAACACGCGCGCCATCGACAGCCTGATCAACTACGAGACGGTGAAGTATTTCGGCAACGAGCGTTACGAAGTGCAGCGCTACGACGAACAGATGCAGCGCTGGGAAGTGTCGGCGGTGCGCAACCAGACTTCGCTGGCGACACTCAACGCCGGGCAGAGCATCATCATCGCTGTCGGCGTGACCTTGCTCATGCTGCTGGCGGCGGACGGGGTGGTGAAGGGTACGATGACCATCGGCGATCTGGTGCTGGTCAACGTGTTCATGTTGCAGCTCTACATGCCGCTGCATTTCCTGGGCTTCGTCTATCGCGAGATCAAGAACGCGCTGGCCGACATGGAAAAGATGTTTCGCCTGCTGGATGTGCACCGCGAGGTGGAGGATGCGCCGAATGCGCAGCCGCTGCAGTTGGACAGAGCGGCAGTGCAGCCACGACACGGTGGGGCGGAGCCCTCAGGTGCGGGAGTGGCCGCATCGCACCGCCTCCCGCAATCGGCTGGCTACGCCAGTAACGTGTCGGCGGTGCGTTTCGAGAATGTGAATTTTTCCTACGATCCGGCGCGGCAGATATTGCATGATGTGAGTTTCGAGATACCGAGCGGGCACACGCTGGCGGTGGTAGGGGCGAGCGGGGCGGGCAAATCCACCTTGTCGCGTCTGCTGTTCCGTTTCTACGATGTGGATTCCGGCGGCATCTCGATCGACGGGCAGGACATCCGCAGCGTGACGCAGGCCAGTTTGCGTGCAGCTATCGGCATCGTGCCGCAGGATACCGTGCTGTTCAACGACACCATCTATTACAACATCGCTTACGGACGGCCAGATGCAACACGCGAGGAGGTGTTGCGTGCCGCGCAATCGGCGCATATCCACCATTTCATCGTGACCCTGCCGCAAGGCTACGAGAGCATGGTGGGCGAGCGCGGCTTGAAACTCTCCGGCGGCGAGAAGCAGCGCGTGGCCATTGCGCGCGCCATCCTGAAGAATCCCGCGCTACTCATCTTCGACGAGGCGACCTCGGCCCTGGACTCCAAGTCGGAAAAGGCGATTCAGGACGAGTTGCGCAACATCGCGCAGAACCGTACTACGCTGGTGATCGCCCACCGGCTGTCGACTGTGGTGGATGCCCAGCAGATACTGGTGATGGACAAAGGCCGCATCATTGAGCGCGGCACGCATCGCGAATTGTTGGTGCAACAAGGGGTGTATGCGCAGATGTGGGCTTTGCAGCAACAGGAAGAACATTAGCGATTTTGCAACAATCATTGATTATTTTGGATTTTTTAGGGTATCCTGCGTCCCGTCTGGTAGCAATGCTCAAGGGAAATCATGCGTAACAAATTTATTGCGGTGCTGTTGTCCGGCTATGCGCTGTTAGCGCAGGCAGAGGACAGCCAACACATCGCTGCTCTCGATCAGAATATCGAGTTTGCTGCATTCAGCAGAACGACCTCGCCCAGACTGGGCTCGGCTATTGCCTTGATCTACGACCAGCAGACACATCGTCCGCTGTATGCCAAGAACATCGACAACGTGGTGCCGATCGCATCGATCACCAAGCTGATGACGGCCATGGTGATCCTGGATGCGCACTTGCCGCTCGACGAGCCGATCACCATCAGTGCACAGGATCGTGATCGCTACAAAGGAACCCGTTCGCGCATGCGCAGCGGCATGACTCTGACTCGGGGCGAACTGCTGAAATTGGCGCTGATGGCTTCGGAAAATACCGCCGCAGCTGCTCTGGCGCGCACTTATCCGGGCGGTACCCAAGTGATGCTGGCGATGATGAATGCCAAGGCGCGCGAATTGGGCATGGATGCCACACGCTTCGATGATCCGACCGGATTGCACAGCAGCAATGTCTCGACGGCGCAGGATCTGGTGCGCATGGTGATGGCAGCACAAGGCTATGAGGACATCCAGCGTTGTACCACTTCGCATTCCCACATCGTCAAAGTGTCGTCTCACCGCACGCTGAGTTTTCACAATACCAATCCCCTGGTCAGAAACGCTTCCTGGGATATCGGGCTGAGCAAGACCGGCTACATCAGTGAAGCCGGACGCTGTCTGGTGATGCAGGCCAAGATATCCAATCGTCCGGTGGTCATCGTGCTGCTTGATTCCTGGGGCAAACAAACACGCGTGGGCGATGCCAATCGCATCAAACGCTGGATGGAAGGTGCGAATACACACACTATTCGGCATAGTCGGCGCGGCTGATTTGTTTGAAGTGATCTGAAAGGAGGGGGCTTAATCAGCCCCCTTTTTTTGGTTTGGAATCCAGAGGAAGGCTTGCAAGCGATAGATAGTCACTGTTGAAAGATATGCCGCTTTGGTCATATGTCCTGTTTCGTCCATTCAGGCAGTTAGATCAGCGGACGAATTTCAGACGGCAGTGCCACCGCTACTTTGGGGCAATCGCTTGTGTGCGTTACCGAACGGTGGCGCTATAAGCGTGCAGCGTATCTTGCCGAATCATGGCACATTAACGTTGAACACCAGATGTCACAGCCTTCGCTCGCGCTGCATGGAGTTGGCTTTATGGTTATCTGTATTTGATAGCTCGATTAGCGCCCATCAAGCAGAATATCAAGCAGAGGTGCTGTGAGCGGAAATTCTCTTTGGGATGTGAATTGTTCAATCAACTTACCCAAAAAAATGAGATAAGCCCCAATGCCTAGCCTACTTGGTCTCATCATCGCCACTTGCTGTTTGCTGTGGCTACCTCTTACAACCCAGGCTGCCGAACAGGGCAAGGCAGTCAAGGCCTCCAAAGCAGCACGTACACCCAAAGCAGGCAAAATCTTCGGCGACTGTCCGAGCTGCCCAAAGATGGTGGTCATTCCTGCCGGGAGCTTTGGCATGGGCGCGCCCTCTTCCGAAAGCGGGAGGGGGGACGATGAAAGCCCAGAGCATCAGGTCAAAGTTGCCTCCTTCGCCTTGGGGCAGAACGAGATCACCCGGGGCCAGTTTGCGGCGTTCGTTAAAAAAACCAAATACAGTACCGGAGACAAATGCTGGACGCTTGAAGACGGTAAATTTAAAGAGCGCAATGACCGCAACTGGCGCGAACCCGGCTACCCGCAAGACGACAAACACCCTGTCGCCTGCATCAACTGGGACGATGCCAAAGCCTATGCGAAATGGATGTCACGCAAGACAAAAAAACGTTACCGACTGCCGACTGAGGCCGAATGGGAATACGCTGCCCGTGGCAACACCGGCACCGCACGTTACTGGGGGGACAATCCGGATGAGGCTTGCGGATTTGCGAATACTGCGGATATGACCGCACAGGCACAGATACATGGCGCATCATCCTGGACGATACATAACTGCACGGATGGTTTTGCCTATACCGCCCCGGTGGGCAGCTTTAAGCCCAATGTATTCAAACTGAACGACATGCTGGGAAACTTGTGGGAATGGACCGAGGACAGTTATCACGACAGCTATAAGGACGCCCCGGCTGACGGCAGTGTCTGGCAAGGGGATGGCGCGAGGCGCATGCTGCGCGGCGGTTCGTGGAACAACGGAGCTCTGAACGTGCGCTCCGCCGTACGCGACAGCAACAATCCTGTGCTGCGTTTCAGCATCTTCGGGTTTCGCCTGGTCAGAACGCTGCCTTAGCGCAGCCACTGGCTCATAACAGGCTTAGCGCAGACACAGCGATATGAGCAAAATGCATGAACTGGATACTCCTGGAAATCGGATTCATAACAGACTCCGCTTAGGCGGCCACATTGTGCAAGACCTGTTCGAAGCTCCTGCTTTTGAGCAAAAATGTATCCGGTCTTGCAGCCTTGCGCCGAGTTTGCTGTTGGTCATGATGCTTCTTTTTCCAGTGAAGCTGCTGGGCGCAGAACCACCTGTTCCACAAGCGCCCCAAGCTGCGTCACAGCCAGCCCCACAGCCGCCACAACCTGTTCCACAACTGCCGCAGTCTGCACCACAGCCAGCGCAGGCTATTCCGCAGACATCACCATCCGATTCATTTAACGCTATGGAAGCTCCGCGTGATTATTTGTCGGGGAAGATTACCGGCTCTGCCAACAATATCGATCGCTTCTTTGGTGGTAATCGTCATTATCAGGAGAGCAATGACACTGAATTTGAGTTGGACCTTAGCAGAGCGACGGGATATGGAGGTGATCGCCGGTTCAATCTTGCAGCCAGGTTAAATTTAAGATTACCTAAAACCGAGGGGCGGTTACGCCTGCTGTTTGAAACAGACCCCGAGAAAAATACCATGGCACCGCCAACCGTAGGCCAGCCCGTGCTCCCAACAAAGGTCGTGGTACCCAAGGGCGCTGCCTTGGCTGTACGCTACGAGACGGCGGAGGAAAACCACTGGTATTTTCGTACTGACGGGGGGATTAAATTTCCAATCCCGGTACGGCCTTTCTTGCGTGCCAGGGGGGGCTACTCGGCTCCGCTAGGGGAATGGCGACTGACCGCAGCGGAGTCTGTGTATTGGTTTAGTAATCTGGGCGCGGGCGAAACCAGTCAGCTCGATATGGAACATACTATAAGTTCGCAGTTTCTGTTCCGTGCCACTAGTACTGTCATCTGGCTCAATAACACACAGAACTTCGACATGCGTCAGGAACTGTCGATTTTTCACACCCTGAATGACCGTACTGCACTGCTGTATCAGGCCAGCGCGTTCGGGATCAGCAATCCGCATCGTCAAGTGACGGATTATGTCCTGCTGCTGTTTTGTCGTTACCGGATGCATGAGAAATGGCTATTCTATGAAATCAGCCCGCAACTGCACTTCCCCAAAGCGAATGGTTATAAATCAAGCCCTGCGCTCAACATGCGTCTGGTGTGGCTATTTGATGATTCAAGATGATATCGGCGACAGCGAGAGACAGGATTCGTCCATTATCTCGACAGGCCGATCAGCATATTCCGGAATGACGCCGTGTACGCTAGCGTACAGAAGAGTTCATGGCAATTTCCTACTATCAAACCAGAGCCATCCACTGGCCTGCCGGTAATGCATATCAATGTACGGTGATTGTCCCGGGGACTGTCGGAGCTCGAACCTTTGTGCCGTTATCAAACAAGACATTCAGGTGCAATGGCCCAAATGGCGTGTGCCAGAATGAAGACCACAATCGCTTTCAAGTTCATCGTCTCCTTCTGACGAACAGCTAGGCGGGCAAAGACATCAAACGATAAAGCCGAAAAAGTGAGCTCAAAAAGCCGAATGCCGCGATGAAGGTTGAACCATGAAGCTGGTCAATTTGATCTTGTCCGCAATAATCGTCATCGCATCGGTTGTGTTGTGCCAACAGATTATTGTCAATTCAATTTCCAACCAGCAGAACAAGAACGATTATGCCGAACTGAACCATGTCAAATACGGCCTGCTCA
>Ga0113563_10002839_pt1 | contig 10610 bp, 10 predicted proteins | sample Mud3Dept3metaG_FD_80117 | JGI IMG/M metagenome (GOLD analysis project Ga0113563, IMG submission 80117) | Freshwater wetland microbial communities from Ohio, USA, analyzing the effect of biotic and abiotic controls - Mud 3 Core 4 Depth 3... | ecosystem: Environmental > Aquatic > Freshwater >...
GTACCACTGGTTAGGACTGTGCATTCTGAATATTCATTATCTGAGGAAAGACTCCCGCCTGAATTTCGTAACCGGTTGGTGGTGGGTGAATATACCCTGGATACGCGCACCTATGAGCTGATCACACCTACACACGGCAGAATCCGCCTGACGCCGGTGCAGTTCGACTTGCTGCAGCATATGATGCGCCATCCAGGTGAGATTTTCTCCCCCACGCGCTTGCTGGACGAGGTGTGGGACTACCCCTCCGATACCGGCAGCCCTGATTTAGTGCGCGTCCACATCAAGAACCTGCGTGAGCGAATCGAGGTCGATCCTCACGCGCCTTCTTTTATCCGCACCGTACCGGGTTATGGCTATACGGTTGGCGTTGTCAGTGATTGATTGTCCCTCGAATACAGGCTGGATTTATTATTGAGTCTCGGTGACTTTATGAATGCTGCGCGGCTTCTCTGTATCGAAGCCTTTTTCACGCGTCAAGTAGTACGCAAATAACTGGCCGGGCACGATGCTCACGATCGGCGTTAGCCATTCTGGAATACCGGCGGGGAGTGGAATGGGAGTATGCGCCAATGCCAGCGCCTCTGGCCGGTCAGAAATGATCATTAATTCCGCCAGTTGTTCGTTGCGTAAGCCCTTCAGCAGCTCCAGCATAGAGTCAAAAACGCTCCCACCTGGCGCAACTGCCATAACGGGGAAACCACGTTCGACCATGGCAATCGGACCGTGTAAGAAATCGGCTGAGGAGTAAGGCTCTGCCATTACATAACTTAACTCTTTCAGTTTGAGGGACCATTCGAATGCCGTGGAATAGTTATATCCTCGGCCCAGTACGACGCATTGGTGCATAAAACGATAACGCTGCGCAACCTGAGAAATCCGCTCTTCCATCTGAAAGACCTGTTCAACCCAGCCAGAGACCAGCCCTAGGGCTTGCTCACGCGCTGGATCCGGCTGCATTGCGATCGATAACATCGCAATCGCCATCAGCTCAGCCGTGTAGGTTTTTGTGGCTGCAACAGCGCCCTCGAACCCGGCCTGGATGTCGATCACATACTCGGCGGTTTGCGCCAGGGGCGAACCGAGATCGTTAGTGATCGCCAGCGTCGGTCTCCCCTGTCGGCGGCCTTCAGCCAGCACACCGACAATGTCCGGCGACTGTCCAGATTGCGAAATACCCACGACAACCGAGCCATCCAATTTGGGCGGTTGGTCGTACATTGAAAACAGCGAAGGAGCAGCCAGGGCGGTGGGCAGCTTATTTAACGCACCCCACAAGTACTTGGCATACAGCCCGGCATTATCCGATGTGCCGCGCGCCGCCAGCATGACGTAATTGATATCGGAGCGCCGGCGGATGGCGCGAGCAATTTCCCGGACGGCGGGCATCTGGCGCGCCAACAGGTCGCTCAAGATCGCTGGTTGTTCGCGAATTTCATAGCGCAAGGTCATCGATTACCTCCTATGGATGATCAAAATAATTGGGAATTAGATTTCGTCCTGATTTTACTCGATTAACTTGGGGTGGTGTGAATTGACATCGCGCGCTGCCGATGGTTGCCGGTATGTCAATCTGATTTCCGCTTCGTTCTCGAGGGCCGGTTGAAAAGGATAAATTGGTTGTAAAATTGTTCTGGAAACGATCTTCAATCTGGAGGATTTGAAAATGACAGATGAACAAAATATACCCAACGATGAAGGTGGCCAACCAACGCGAGAAAATAGCTGGCAGGAAGTAGGTCACCAGTTCCAGACCCTCGGCGAAAGCCTGGCGGGCGCGATACGTACCGCCTGGGAGAATGAAGAAAACCGGAAGCGTGTAGATGAAATGCGGTCTGGCCTGGTGTCTATGGTAGACAATGTCAGCCAGGCTGTTAAAGATACCGCTGCCTCTCCTCAGGCCCAGCAAGCGAAAGATGAAGCAGCCCAAGCAGTTGATTCGTTCTCTAACGCGTTCGAACAGACTGCTCAGGAGGTCCGACCGCACCTGGTGGCGGCTTTGCGCCAGATCAACGCGGATTTGCAGAAGTTTATTGACCGCTTGAAAGAGGAATAGACAGAATTATTTTCCTGATCGGTATTTACCCTATTGGTAAGTACCTATTGGTACTTACCGACGATCAGCACTGCGTTGCTACCGCCGAAGGCGAACGAGTTCGTCATAATGTTATCGACCTTCATCGGTCGCAGACCCTCAGTGACATAATCCAGGTCGCACTCGGGGTCGGGCGTAGTGTAGTTGATCGTCGGCGGTACAATTTGATCGCGCAGTGTCAGGATGCAGCTTACCATTTCAAGGCCGCCGCTTGCTGCAATCGAATGTCCTAGAGCCGATTTGTTCGAAACCACCGGTATGCCGTAAGCCAGCTCGCCAAACGACTCTTTTATTGCCGCCGTTTCATTCCGGTCGTTCCAATCGGTCCCGGTGCCGTGGGCGTTTATGTAGTCGATTTGATCGAGCTGCAAGCCGGAATCTTTGAGCGCTTTCTGCATGGCGTGCACGGGACCCTGGCGGGTGGGCTGCGTCAGGTGGTAGCTGTCACTGGTCGCTCCATACCCCTTAATTTCCGCCAGGATCGGCTGCCCGCGCCGCAGCGCAGAACTTTCCGATTCGATTACTAACACCCCGGCGCCTTCCCCTAATACCAGCCCGTCCCGGTCTGCGCTGAAAGGACGGCAGGCGTGCGCCGGGTCGTCATTCCGCTCGGAAAGCGCCCTCATGACCGACCAGGCCATGACCAGGCCTCGTGAAAAAGCACTGTCAGCCCCGCCGGTGACGGCAATATCTAATACACCAGCCCGGATTAAATGGTAGACGTGACCGATAGCATGCCCGGCAGAGGCGCAGGCAGCATCGACGTTCATCAGTGGGCCCTGGAACTGGTAGCGGATCGAGACTGCGGCAGAGGGGCCCATGTTCATTGACACCGGGATAACCATCGCGCTGGTTTTCCCGTGCAGGTAATAATCTCGAAAAAGAGGGTCACTGGCTGTGTAGCCGCCGATTGAGCTGCCGATGATCACGCCCACTTCTGTTGCATCAACCGCGGATTGTTGCAGATTAGCTTGTGCGATTGCTTGAGAAGCGGCGACGACGGCAAGTTGTGAAGTGCGGCTCGTTCGGCGCAGCTCTTTGCGGTCGAAATAGTCGCTTTCTTTATAACTATTGACTACCCCACCGATGCGGGTAGGTAAATCTGCATAATCTTCGCCGGTCAAAGCAATAACCCCCGAACGAGCACCGGTGAGACCTGACCAAAATTCATCCAGGTTGCACCCAAGAGGGCTAGCGACCCCCATCCCGGTGACGACAACACGTTCCATATGTGTGATTCTCCTTTTGTTGGATAAGTAAAAATGATCCCGAACCTGGGCTACCCAACCCGTGTCAGGCGGTCTGCGACATCCAGGGCAAAGCGTTGGATGACCTCCTGGACAAACACAGCGATTTCCAGGTCAGTCTGAACGATCAAAGGTGTCAGGTCCATGGCGTAGATCAGCCCGGCAGTCAGGTCGACCCCATGTGACTCGAAGTACGTCGCATGAGCGCGCCGCCGACCCAGGCTGGCCAGGTCGTAGCGTTTGCCGCCGGCGATCTGCGAGTCGTAGACGCCCAGCAGCGCTGCCTGCAGGTTTTCGTGTTCGGTGAGATTGAAGGCGACTTTATCGCTGTCGACCATCCAATCCAGGTCGCGCCAAACCTCACAGCCATATAGTTTCTCCGGTCGTTCGGTCTCCGGCAGTCTGCGCAGCGCAGCAATAACCTTGAGCGCCACACCTACGTGCGTGTCGTGCTTGTCGGCCAGGTTATGGGTATAAACGTATTTCGGCCTTGTCGCCCCGAACAAAGCGACTAAATCCTCGACCGGCTGCTGGTTTTGGCCGTCTTTTACCATCTTGCTGGGATAATCGAGCAATACCTGGGCGGCGTATTCGCCTATGATGGCAGCTTTGCGCTGTTCCTTGAAGCGCACCATGTGCATTTCCTCATCGGTGAAATGCGCGTATATACCGTCGCGCGGCGAACCGCGTCCATCGGTCACCACCACGCCCGTGAACCAGCGGTCGGTTTGTTGGAAGCACTCCATGATCGGCGCGGCCGCCATGATTTCGATGTCATCCTGGTGGGCGCTGATTGCCATATGGGTCGTGCGCGCCAGGGCTGTTTCGCTCGAAAGCCCATCCGGGACGAAAATTTCTGCGCTATCAAAATGGAATTTCATTGGGGCTCCTTTTTGGTTGGTATAGCTGGTAAACTGGCCGCGGCGATCGATTGCCCAACGCGGCGGCTTTTCTCATCGGGGAGTTGAATATGAATGCGAGCAGCCAGCTCAGGAAATTCAGCTTTTAGCACCGCGTTCGCTCCTTCGAGGATTAAATCGCCGCCGCGCCCGGAAGTGCAGCGCCCGAGGATTAGAACGTGCCTGGCATCATAGAAATCAGCATAATGAGCCAGGCCGTAACCCAGGTAAATGCCCATATTCTGCCATATTTTGTTCGCGCCAGCATGCCCGGCCTCCAGCTTTTCCTGGACGAACTTAAGTTTTTCAGCGTCGGTCAGCTCAGCCGGGATGTCGATGCCGGCGCGCGGCGCCAGCCGGAACACGCACTGCTGTGAAAAGTACATCGAGCCGCAGCCGATATCGCCCGACCATTCATCGATCGGGGCATCCGGGTTATAGTCGATCGGAGCAAAGGCCAGCTCGTTCAGCCAGCCCATGATGCCGCCATTTACATCTACAAATCCAGCCGCCTCGCTGGAACCCAGCGCAATACCCAGGACACCGTTGTCTTCTAGTGACATGGCGCCGGCCAGCGCGGTGACGTCCCCATCATTGATCACTTCGAGAGGAACGTTCAACTCGTCACGGATGCGCAGGAACAGGCTGCGAATTTCGTCGAAGCGCTCCGTCGGAATGCTGCGGAATAATGAGGCTACCATCGGCCGGTTGTCGATAATGATGCCGGCGGAGCTGCCGCCAATGGCATCCGTGCGCGGCATTTTCGCTGCGGCTGTCTTCAATGCCGTTAGAATTTCAGTGTAGTGATAGGCGGGGTCGACGTGTTTGCGCGGCTCCCAGATGACTTCCTCGCTATAAACCACCTTGCCATCAATTACTGCGCTGACCTTGCGGTCTGAGGCGCCCAGGTCGAAGCCGATCCGGCATCCGTCCAGGTGGTGGCCCATCGACTTGCCTTTTTCATTCGCCGGCGGCGCCTCTTCCGGGCGGCACGGAATTATCGTAAAGGTTTGCTCGTAAACCTGTTCACCCATGAAATGGTAGTCGAATTTGCGCTCGCCATCGGCGGCATAAACTTTTTGGATATATTTACCAGCATTGCGCGGCCCGCCGATATAAACTTTCCAACCACCGCGCTGCCAGAGCAGGAATTTGACTAACCGCTCCACATAATAATTGTTAGCCCCCTCCTGGGGATGCCCTTCAGGAAATACTTTCGTCTCGAAGCGGGAGATTTCCCCGTGGCTGCGTTCCAGGGCGATGACAAGGGGCACACCGCTTTCGCCAACCGCTGCCTGGAAGGCCCGGTTGGCCAGGACTGCGGGAAGGAAACCATCCTCAATGGGTAATGTGAATTTCAGTCGGGCGATCTTTTGATAATCAACCATCTTCTTTTCCTGTCTTTTTGAACAACTGCGTATGGATTATCCGCAACTGCTAATTCTACCGGAAAACTAACCTAAAGGAAGTATTAAAAAAACGGGCTTTAAGCCCGTTTTGAGAGGCGACGACGGGATTCGGACCCGTGATCAGGGTTTTGCAGACCCTTGCCTTACCACTTGGCCACGTCGCCAAAGAATAGCTGATTGAGAAAAAGATTGCTGATCCGTTTATCAATCAGCAATCAACCATCATCAATCCTCAATTCTCAGAGCGGGCAACGGGACTCGAACCCGTGACCTTCTCCTTGGCAAGGAGGTGTTCTACCAACTGAACTATGCCCGCGTATCTGGCCATCGATCAGGCCGAGAGTGCCGAGAGCCAGAATCGAACTGGCGACACCACAATTTTCAGTCGTGTGCTCTACCAACTGAGCTATCTCGGCCTAAATGTACACTGCCTTTTCTAAGGCGCAAGTATTTTACCTATATGTGAGGGGATTGTCAAGCTTCCGATGGGGTATGTTATTGTTCAGCGGAATTGTCCCTATCTACTTGTTCAACCTCACAGCACAAAAACCCTCAGGGTGTTCAAAAAGGGTATCCGCCCACCGGGGATGACTGAATCCAACCTTGGAGGTTTCAATGCCTCAGAGGCCCAATGGATAAGGCACGAATTTCGATCCAGGCCGGCACGGGGTTTGCCAGGGTTCCCCAACGTAAGCGACCATCCGGCGGAATAGCAGCGAATTGGTTGTCGACCCAAAACACCAAAGCCAATGGGCCAATTGGCGCTGTACAGGCTTCCAGGATCGAACTGCCATCCACCCAAAAACCAACCCGATCGACTTGCCAGTCGATTTCATAGCGGTGCCAATCGGTTGTAGTGATTGGCAGCGTCGTCGCCGATTGCTGTACTAACCGCCTGCCCAGGCTGCGCAGCAGGCGCGCAACCGGGCGGATTACGCTGAATGGCAGCAGCAGCAGTGCCCCTAGAGAGTAGATCGCCGGCCAGCGCGGCGAGTGGAAAGTGGCCGCCAGGTTGCCTTGGGCAGGAAGATTATCTTGCAGGGAGAGATAATTTTGTGGCGAGGCGAAGAAAAACCAGGCAGTGTTGGGGAGTGTGGGCAGCCTGGCAAGTTCACCGCCATTAAATAGACCGACTCCAAATGGATCATTCCAGAAACCAAACCCCCAGGTGCCGGGTACGGCTGCCGCGCCCGCCCGTGCTTGCAGCGATAGGTTGGTCGGCGCATTCCAAGGGAAACTTTGGCGCGGCAAACGATGGTAATCATCCAACTGAGCCAGCCGGTAATGCCCGCCCGCGCCGGCCGGGATCTCCAGGCGCCAGGTATCTGGACTAACCCGGATCACTTGCGCCCCTGGAGTGTATCTTGGCTGTAATGTGTCAAAAAGTTCTATATTCATACGTATTTTCAAATGGACCGGCTCGCCTCTTCATCATAACATACCCCGGTCATCAGCCGTTGTAACTGCACGATCACACGCCTTCTTATCCCCCAAACCCCTTCTTGTTAAGGCCCTGCTGCATGCTCAACCCGTGCGTATCTTTTGTTCTATCTTGATGTATAATCGTAACGAAGGAGCTTTATGGAGATTACCTGGTATGGACATTCTTGTTTCCGGCTGACCGAACGCGGGTTTGCCACGTTGGTTACCGACCCGTTTGATCATAAAGTAGCCGGATACACCCCCTTGAAACTGAAAGCGGATATCGTAACGGTGAGCCATGACGCTCCTGGACACAACAATACGTCAGCGGTAAAAGGGAAAAGTCATGTAATTACTGGCCCTGGCGAATATGAGATCGGCGGCGTGTTTATCACCGGCGTGCAAACCAACGGCCAGTCGAAACGATCGGGAGATGAATTACGCAATACGCTGTACGTATTTGATTACGATGGCGTTACCGTCGCCCACCTGGGTGACCTGAGTCGTGTGCCCAGCCAGGCAGAGATCGAAGTGTTGGGAGACGTCAGTGTAGCCCTCGTCCCAGTTGGCGGTGGAAGTGGGCTGACGGCGGCGAAGGCAGTCGAAGTCGTGAGTTTGTTAGAACCCGGGATTGTCATTCCGATGCATTATGGCACGCCAGATACCATTATAAAGCTGGCGTCCGTGACAAAATTTCTAAAAGAAATGGGTCTTGGAGAGGTTGAAGCGCAGCCCTCCCTCAAAATTAACCGTGGCAGTGTACCGGAAGAGACGCGAGTGGTCGTTCTGAGCTACGAAAAGACTTGATCAGTGCGCGGAGCTGATCCGGCTGGCTTAGCCGCTCAGCACAACCTGACTAAGATAACTTCAATGTAGGAGCAGAAACTGTGGCAGTCAAAATCCTTATGACATGGGATATCCTCCCGGGGCGTGAACAGGACTACTTTGAATTCGTCGTGCGGGATTGGATTCCAGGTCTACAGCGTTTGGGAATTGAACCGAGCGATGCGTGGTTCACCATGTATGGAAACCAACCCCAAATCATGGCGGCTGCACAAATTTCTAGTTTCAGCTCATTACAAAGTGTGTTAGATTCCGCGGATTGGAAAGACCTCACTCAGCGCTTGTTGGATTATGTCGAAAACTTCGATTATAAAGTAGTCCAGGCGCGCAGCGGATTTCAGATGTAATGCACGCTTCGTTCAATGCTGTTCTATTAAACTGGTATCAACATTACGCCAGGGAGCTTCCCTGGCGTAATCATCCTGACCCATATAGGATCTGGGTTTCTGAAGTGATGCTTCAGCAAACCCGAGTTGACACGGTGATACCGTATTTTCTGGATTGGATGGATCGCTTCCCGACTATTTCAGCCTTGGCCGAGGCTTCTCAGCAGGAGGTCCTGGCTGTGTGGGAAGGCCTGGGTTATTACAGCCGTGCCCGGAACTTACAGCGCGCAGCTCAGATCGTGGTGCGGGATTATGCCGGTGCTCTGCCGGGTGACCTACATGCGCTGCGCAAACTCCCCGGAATTGGTCGTTATACCGCCGGGGCGATTGCTTCGATTGCTTTTGGCCTGGATGAGCCGGCTATGGATGGTAATATCCGCCGGGTGTTGGCGCGCCTGTTCGATGTCAGCGAGCCAGAAAAAAGCCCCGCCGGACAGAGGCGCCTGTGGGAATTGGCCGCCGGAAATTTACCGCCCGGACAGGCCGGAGACTATAATCAGGCGCTTATGGACCTGGGCGCGACGATCTGTACCCCGCGCGATCCGGATTGCACCCGCTGCCCTCTGGTAGAGATGTGCCAGGCATATGCTTTGGGTATTCAAGAGCAGAGACCGGTGGTTATGCCGAGACGATCGATCCCGCACATTATCGTTACTGCAGCGATTATCCAACACCAAAAACAAGTCCTGATCGCACAGCGCCCTTTGAATGGGCTTCTGGGTGGCATGTGGGAGTTCCCAGGGGGTAAATTGAACCCCGGCGAAGACCTGGTCGCTTGCCTGAAGCGAGAGATCTGTGAGGAACTGGGCGTAGAGATCATTGTGGAGGACGCCTTTGGCATCTACCGCCACGCGTATACGCATTTCCGGGTCACGCTGCATGCGTTCTGTTGCCGGCTCGCCGGAGCGGATCTGCCACAAGTCCTGCAAGTGCAGGACATTCGCTGGGTAGATGTGCGTGAATTGGCGGGATACCCAATGGGAAAGATCGATCGCCAGATTGCCTCCCGGTTAATTAATATGCAGAAAACGACGGCTCAAGAAATTGCTCATCAAACTATGGTACAAGGGTTATGTTAATCGTCGACGCACACGAAGACCTGGCTTACAACATGTTGAGATTTGGGCGAGATTACAGGCTCGCCGCGGCGGAGACCCGCCGCCGGGAGGGCAATCAGCAAACTCCCCTGCCGGTAGAAGATGCCCTACTCGGTTGGCCCGACTACCAGCGCGGCCAGGTAGCGGTTGTCTTCTCTACCCTATTTGCCGCACCCGCCCGCCTCTTGTCTAGAGAAAAGGATCCCCTGGCGTATTCTGACCTAAATCAGGCGAATCAACTTTATCGACAGCAGATAGACGTCTATCACCGTCTGGTGGATGAGTCTCCAGAAAAATTTCGTTTAATCGAGTCGCAAAGAGATTTGCACACGGTACTGGCGAGCTGGCAGATTCCCGCTCCGGCAGAGAGCGAGCAGACAGCACGTCCGGTTGGGTTGATTATCTTGATGGAAGGCGCTGAAGGGGTGGGGGCTATGTCTGAGTTGGAAGATTGGTGGGTGCGAGGCTTAAGAATTATCGGTCCAGCCTGGGCGGGTAATCGATTTTGCGGCGGCACTCGTGAACCGGGGGCGTTGACAAAGGAGGGCTTTGCGCTGCTGGAGCACATGGCCGGGCTGGGTTTTTGCCTGGATGTGAGCCATATGGATGAAGCCGCAGTCCTTCAAGCTGTTGGCGTCTATCCAGGTACGATCATTGCATCGCATAGCAACGCACGTGCCTTGCTTAAAGGCATTGAAGGCAATCGCCACCTGACGGATCGAGTCATCACGGCTTTGCTCGAACGGGATGCGGTCATCGGTGTCGTGCCGTTTAATGCATTTTTGCAAGTTGGCTGGAAACATGGCGAACGGCGCGATCTGGTGACATTGGAACATGTCCTCGCTCAAATCGATTATATCTGTCAACTGGCCGGCGACGCCGCGCATGTTGGGATCGGCAGCGATTTCGATGGCGGCTTTGGATTACAATCTGTCCCGATCGAGATCGATACAATCGCTGATTTACAAAAACTGGCGCCTCTCCTTAGCGAGCACGGTTACAAAGAGGCAGATATAGCGGCGATTTTTGGCGGAAATTGGATCAATACTTTGAGGCGGTTCTTGCCGGATTAACCATGAATGGATTAATTACAAGTGATACAGCTCCTCGCAAAAGTGGCCAGCAGTCTCGCATCCGGATTGGGCTGGTTACACTGCTTCTGGGATTCCTGGCCTTTATCCTGGGACTCGCCCCTGAAATGATCGCTTTGAA
>Ga0113563_10002842_pt1 | contig 10607 bp, 7 predicted proteins | sample Mud3Dept3metaG_FD_80117 | JGI IMG/M metagenome (GOLD analysis project Ga0113563, IMG submission 80117) | Freshwater wetland microbial communities from Ohio, USA, analyzing the effect of biotic and abiotic controls - Mud 3 Core 4 Depth 3... | ecosystem: Environmental > Aquatic > Freshwater >...
TGAATCCACCTGACGCGAAAATACTGATCTGGCCATCACTGGCGCCAAAACAACTGATATTGACTGATTCCGTTGAATCAACTGCCAATGGCGCCGGTTCGATAATAATAAGTCCGGGTGTTGTATACGGTGCACATCCATTTGCATCATCAATTGTAACAGTATAAGCTCCGGCAGAAAGATCGGTAAATATGCCTGATGTATTAATAATGGATCCCGGATTCAGAGTATAGGTGTATGGAGCTGTTCCACCTGATCCTGTTACAGTGATAGAACCATTTGCGTCACCAGAACAAATCACAGGAGTTACTGTAACTGAAGCTGTGCCTATAGTATCGGGCTGATTAATAAATACTGTAGTATCAACCTCGCAATTATTTTCATCCCTGACAATAATGGTATGACTTCCTCCGGAAAGATTTATGTAGGAACCGGTTGATCCAAAAATGCCGCCATCCAGTGAAAACTCAAGATCACCTGTTCCTCCGGAAGCCGCCAGGTCAATAACACCTGTATTATCTCCATAGCAGGTCGTAATATGTTCAATATAAACACTATCTATCACAAGTTCAGGCGGACTATTAATATAAACAGTAGTGTCTGTATTACATCCATTCTTGTCGGTTATTGCAAGGGAATGAGATCCAGTACCTACATTATTGAACAAACCGGTAAGATTTGCATTTCCCCCATCGATGGTATATGTCAGTGGTGTTACACCACCATTGGCTTCAATAGCAATCTGTCCTTCAGGACTGGTATAACAGGTGGTTATATCCACCTGTGTATATGAAATGATCTTAATTTCTGCCGGCTGTCCAACAAGAAGATCACTTCCTTTCTCCAGGCATCCTTTCTGATCCCTGACGAAAACATGATAAATGCCTGCAGGAAGATCATTAAAATTATTATTTGGTGACCAGCTATATGCACTGTCAATAGAATATTCCAATGGAGGATTTCCACCCAGGGCGGTAATGGAAATTACTGCATTGCTGTCACCAAAACAAAGATTCTGGGAATCATCCCTTGAATCGCTGATGATCCTTAGTTCTGTGGGCTGATACAGAGATATGGTATCGGAAATAAGACAACTATTATTATCCCTTGCATAGATGGTATAGGTGACAGGATTGAGTCCTGTAAAAATGCTGTCAGGCACATAAGTAATCCCGTTCCTGGAATATACATATGGTCGTGTTCCACCAGTTACAGTAACTGTAATGGATCCGTCTCCATCTCCGAAACAGGTAATATCTGTCTTTGAAAGAGATATTTGTAGTTCTTCGGGTTCCGTAATAGTGGCCAACGGAGTGTAAATGCGTGTACAACCATTGGCATCCCTTATAATAAGATTATAATCTCCAGACATAAGGCCACTGATATCCTGATTAACTGATGTATAACCCCCAGGTCCGGACCAGGTAAAAGTATATGAACCCATACCTCCTGAAACAGTGATATCTATTCTTCCGTTATTATCACCGAAACAATCTAAAGCCAGAACAGATGTCGGATCAACAATTACACTAATGGAGTCAGGTTCAAGAATGGTCTGTGCAGGGAGTGAAACAAGACAACCATTGGCGTCTGTAACATTTAAAATATAAGCTCCTTTTTCAAGGCCGGTGATATCTTCAGTGATGGAATTAAATCCTCCCGGGCCACTCCAGGCAAAGGAGTAAGGTAAAATACCTCCGGAAGCAGTTACAAATATGGCACCATCCGCAGATCCAAAGCACGAGATATCAATGACAGAATCTGCTGTAATTGATAGCAATTGCGGTTCAGAGATTGTATAAGGACCTGAATTTAATTTACATCCGTTGGCATCCGTTATTTCAAGGTCATAGCTGCCAGGTTTAAGACCGGTAATGTCTTCATCGGTATATGAATCAGGGCCGGTCCATGAATAAGAATAGGGAGGAGTACCGCCACTGACAGTTATATACAATGAGCCATTATTATCTCCAAAGCAGGTAATATTGGAACTTGAGTCGAGGACGGTATTTAATACCGGAGGTTCTGAAACAGCAATGGGACCGGTAATGGATGAACATCCCGTACCGTCTGTTACGGTAAGATTATAATCACCTGCGCTCAGATTACTGATATCTTCAATTGTATTACTGTAAGATCCGGGACCTGTCCAGAAGTAACCCAGTGGAAGAATTCCTCCGGTTATCGAAACAGAAATGGCTCCATCGTTTCCACCATTACAGGATACATTTAATATGAGGTCGGTGTTTATTATTATTTCAGCAGGTTCAGTAATAGTAACAGGCCCGAGATTAAAAATACAGGAGTTTGCATCTGTAAGAGAAAGGCTGTAATTACCAGGCTCAAGTCCACTGATATCTTCAGCGGAAGATGTAAATGATCCGGGACCAGCCCAGGAATAACTATAAGGTGGAGTACCTCCCGAAATACTGACCGAAATGGCACCGTCATCAGTACCAAAGCAACTTAAATGGATCACATTATCGGTCACTACTGAAAGAGCAGGAGGTTCATTGATAGTCAGGGGACCAAGATTTAGAGTACAACCATTTGCATCGGTGATGATCAGGTTATAGGCTCCTGGCGCAAGGTTATTGATATCTTCATTCGTGGAATTATAGGATCCGGGACCAGTCCATAAATATGAATAGGGAGGCGTCCCTCCACTTGCAGTTACCCCAATTGAACCATTATTGGCCCCAAAACAGCTTACATGATTTATATAATCAATAGATACAGTAAGCCATCCAGGTTGAGTAATAGTTACAGGGCCGAATGTCCTGATACATCCATTCCCATCTGTCAGTGACAAGTTATAATTTCCCGCACTCAGGTTTGTAATATCTTCATTTGCGGAGCTGAATAATCCGGGACCAGTCCATGAAAATGAATATGGCAAAGTTCCTCCGGAAACTGAAATATAAATAGCCCCATCATTGCCACCGTAACAGGAAACATTCCTGGTTGAATCCGTTCCTATTGTTATCTGGAGTGGTTGTGTAACCGTTAATGGACCGAGTGTAAATGCACAACCATTGGCATCAGTAACCAGAAGATTGTAATTACCGGGAGCAAGATTAGTTATATCTTCAGAGGATGAAGTGTATCCGGACGGACCGGTCCAGGAAATAATACGTGGTAATGTACCACCTGCAATTGTAACATAAATAGCACCATTATTTGCACCAAAGCAGGATACATTTTGAATATTATTAAGGGTTACAGTTAACAGGGGAGGTTCCGTTATAGTAATTGTACCGGAGTTCAAAATGCATCCATTCCCATCTGTAACCAGAAGGTTGTAATTACCCGGGGCAAGGCCCGAAATATCTTCATCATTGGAGGTATATGAGCCTGGTCCGGTCCATGAATAATTATAAGGTAAGGTCCCTCCCGTGATTGTGATTGAAATGGCTCCATCATTTGCTCCATAACATGAAACATGTTGAATGCTGTTGAGGGCCAGAACCAGGGGAGCCGGCTGAGTCAGAGTCACTGGCCCAAGTGTCGCGGAGCAATTATTGTCGTCTGTTACTATCAGGTTATAATTGCCTGCAGCCAAATTGGTTATATCCTCATCTGTGGATGTAAAAGATCCCGGTCCAGTCCAGTTATAAGTATAAGGTACGGTGCCACCTGTCACTGAAATATTAATTGAACCATCATTATAACCATAACAGCTGATATTATCGAAGGCATCAAGATTGATTATTAATGCAGCAGGCTCACTGATAATAACAGGATTAGATTCATAAGATTTTGAACAATTGTTTTGATCCTGAATTATAATATTATAAGTACCCGGTCCTAAGTCTGTAAATATACTGCCAGCCTGATAGCTGGATCCATTATCAATTGAATACAGCAGGATTCCTGTACCACCAACTGCATCAATGGTTATGGCTCCGTCATCCGCACCGTTACAGGTTACATGATCAACCGTAACATCATTATAAAGTATAATGGGAGGATCAATAAGTTTAAATGGCTGGGATTTTCGGGTTCCATTATTATCCGTAACACGGCAAAAGTAATTTCCTGCCTGAAGTCCGGTAATGGTATCATTGGTTTCACCAGGTATTGGAATACCGCCTGCACCAAGCCATTCATAAGTGAATGGTGGTGTTCCACCTGTAATTGATGAGATCCATGCCATTCCATCTGCTGAATTATAGCACAATGGATCTGTTTTGGAAATGATAAAATTAAACGGAGCAAATAAACTGCCGGAATTGATGGAAGTAGTGGTGTTTTTTTCAGAAATAGCAAAACTGGTTATCTCATTGTCCGTTGCAAATGCTTTAGCAGAAAAACAGAAAATAAGTATGCAGTAAATTATTTGTTTCAGTTTGTTTATCATGCCAAAGATGATCGGTTTGCAGAACTTCCTGAAATCTATTTACAAATATAAACTCTGAACTCTATTACTTTTAAAGAATTTATTCACATAATTAATAAGAGTTACAAGTTGCAGGTTGCAGGTTGCAGGTTAAGGGCAAATACATTTACACAATATTGCAACTGAAAACCTATCTCAACTACTCATAAAACCTTTATAGTTAAAGAAATATAACTTTCTGATAATCAAAATCCCAGAATAAGCAATTGATAGATAATAATAATGGTGGATGATTTCTATCAACTTAAATTTCCTTTGAATGTTAACATAAGATTGTTTATTAGACATTTAAAATTTGGAAATAGTTGCATGGAAAAGTCGAAAAGCGATGGTAATAAGTGCGGTACTATATGATAATTAATTACTATTTAAAAATTTCTTAGATATATATTTTACAGGGTACCAGGCTGCGAGGAATCCAATGAACAGGACAGTAAAGAAAACTTTCAGTACATCCAGGAATTTATAGACAACAGGGTATGCATCGATAATAAAGGAACCCGATCCACTTAATTTGATAAGGCCAAATCTTGCTTGCAGCCATGCAATAAGAGATCCGATAAGGAGGCCAGATATTGCACCCACTATCGAAATCATCCATCCTTCCATAAGAAAAATACGGCGGATCAGGATATCAGATGCCCCCAGGTTTCTCAACGTCCGAATATCCTCTTTTTTATCGAGTATAAGCATGGTCAGTGAACCAATGATATTAAATGAGGCGATGATCAGAATGAATGTCAGGATAAAAAAAATGGCCCATTTTTCAGATTTCATGATCCTGTAAAACAGGGCATTTTGTTCATTCCTGTTTTGAACCAGAAATTCATCACCAAGGATTTGAATTATTTCATTCTGAATTAGTTCCGCGTTTACCCCTGGCTGAAGCTTTAATTCAATTGCAGTTACTTCATCCTGGTATCCAAGTAAATCGCGGGCAAAGAAAATTGGAACTATAATATATCTGGTATTATGTTCCTGTTCTATGCTGAAAATTCCTGATGGGAAAATGAATTTGCGGTTTATGGCCTGTTCAGGATTCATTGAAATATTCCCTGTTCTCTTAATGGAATAAATATTTATAGGATTGAGGAAGGTCAGTCCAACGCCAAGATAATATGCAACACCTTGTCCAATTACTGCATACGGCATATTCTTATCTTTAAGCTTAAATTCTCCCTCTACAATCATTGTATCTATTCCGGTCAAATTAACAAATTCATCATCCACACCTTTCATTGTGGCTATATATTGCCTCTCACCATATCTGAGCAGAACATTCTCTTCTAATACTTCTGAAAAGTACTGGACATTTTCATGATTCCTGACTTCAGAAAAAGCTGGTAATGAAGGTGAAAAAGTTTTACCTTCAGAGAGAGTAATTTTAATTTCCGGGTCAAAAGTACTGTACAGAGATTTAATCAACTCATCAAATCCGTTAAAAACAGATAGAATAACAATTAATGCCATTGTCCCAACTGCAACGCCAAAGACTGAAATACCGGAAATAATATTAATTGCATTCTGTGTCTTTTTTGAGACCAGGTATCTTTTCGATATATAAAATGGCAGATTCACTTTATACTTGCTTTCACAATTAAACCCGTCCCGCTTTTGTGCTTCATGTTGATATCAAGAACATTCATTAACAGGGCAAAAGGGAATATCAGGATAAAATAAAATGGAAGAATGATATAGAAAAATTTTGACCAGTTTAACATTATAATAGGGTATTTCATGGAAATCTGCCATGAGATCTTCCCTGGAAATCCATACGAATACTTTGATATGACATTTGAAAATCCGGCAGATTTCAATTTTTCTTCTATATCATTGATATTGTAACCATTTCTTACATGTTCTTCTATAAAAGATTCATGGGTATCATCATGAACATCTGATCCTCCCTGATCTGAAGGAGTTGATATAAGGACCATTCCTCCGGCTTTCAGGGCATTTGCAAAATTATTGAACACCTGTCTGTCATTTTCAATATGTTCCATCACGTCCACACACAGTATTAAATCATAGGCTGTTTTTTCATTTATCTGGGTAAGATCTGCAACCTTAAATTGAACCCGATGTTCTTTATGGATTTTTTTAATAAAAGATATACAATCATCGATTTGTTCCTCTTTTACATCAACACCGGTTATTTTCCAGGAGTCTGAAAATTTCATCATATAATAAGTGTACTGGCCAAAACCTGAACCTGCATCCAATGCATGAACAGAACCAGTATGTTTTTTTTGGTATTTTTTAAGTTCTTTCTTAATATGCCAGGTTCTCAGCAACAGCAGATTAAGCAGGTTGTAAAATAGTATTCTTAGCCAGGGAGAATGGTTAAAAAAAGAACCGAGACCTTTTTTAATAGGATCATACTGCATAACAGGTCATTTTTTCAGCAACCTTTCTATATTTTCAAGGTAATCCAAAGAATCATCAATGATAAAAACCAATTCAGGAATAATCCTTACCTGGTGCCGGATCCTGTTTCCAAGTTCATATCTGAGCCTGGAATGGTTTTCATGAACTTCAGAAAGCGGATCTTTTTCACTCTGCACCGGATATACTGATAGATATACCTTTGCGAGGCCAAGATCAGGAGTCATTCGCACAACAGTTACGGAAATCATTTTATTACCATAATGAGCCTTACTTTCCCTTTGGAATATTTCTCCAAGTTCTTTCTGAATCAATCGTGCAACCTTATTTTGTCTTGTAGATGTCATTGAATTTAATTTAATGTAAAATTAGGATTTTTAGATAAACAACACTTTTGTTAGTTTTGTACTTCCAAAAAAACTTAAAAATTACAGATGGAAACTGTACTAAGCGGGATCAGGCCAACCGGGAATCTGCACCTGGGGAATTATTTTGGTGCGGTAAGGAATTTTGTAAAAATGCAGTATGATTATAAATGTTTTTTCTTTGTAGCTGATCTGCACTCACTTACAACTTATCCCACACCGGAAGATTTGCATGGAAATATTAAAAGAGTTCTTTCAGAATATCTTGCCGCAGGGATAGATCCTGAAGCAGCAACGTTATATATACAGAGTGACGTGCCTGAAGTTTCCCAGTTATATTTATTGCTGAATATGAATGCCTACGTGGGTGAACTTCAAAGAACAACCACTTTTAAGGAAAAAGTCAGGACCCAGCCTGATAATGTAAATGCAGGTTTGCTGACATATCCTGTTTTAATGGCCACAGATATAATCATTCACAGGGCCAATAAAGTCCCGGTAGGAAAGGACCAGGAACAGAATCTTGAAATGACCCGCAAGTTTGCCCGTCGATTCAATACAATGTATAAAGTTGAATATTTCCCCCTTCCGGAGCCATATAATTTTGGAGAGAAACTTATTAAAATTCCGGGACTTGATGGTTCTGGCAAAATGGGTAAGACAGAAGGAAATGGTATATTCCTTGCAGATGAGCCGGATGTCATCAGAAAGAAAGTAATGAGAGCAGTGACAGATAAAGGCCCCGAAAAACCGAACCAAAAAATGCCGGAACCAATTAAAAATTTATTTACGATCCTTGATGTGGTTTCTTCAGGCGATACGAAAAAATACTTCCTGGATCAGTACAAAACTTGTAAAATACGTTACGGAGATTTTAAAAAACAACTTGCTGAAGATATCATTAAAGTGACCACGCCCATCAGGGAAAGGATTATTGAAATTCAGTCAGATGATGATTACTTGAAAAAAGTGGTAAAAATGGGAACTGAAAAAGCCCGTGCGAGTGCATCACAAACACTCAAAGATGTAAGGAATATCATTGGATATAAACCTTTTTGAAATAAAAAAACCGGGTCTTGGCCCGGTGCCCCGAAAGATATCTTTCAGGTATATGCTGGATGAACTGTCAACTAAATAACATCAAATGTTATGCCAAAAACTAATAGGTTCCAGGTTCCGGGTTCCGGGTTCCAGGTTAACTTGCATCCTGCACCCTGCAACATGAAAATATTTAAAAATAATTACAATTACTTATGAATACAAATAAAGAAGAATTGAGCAAAAATGGTTCTTTTTCATTCAAGGATTCTGTCAATTATTCCGAGAATGCCATTGTAAGCAAGCAGATATTAAAAAAAGACACCGGTAATATCACTCTTTTTGCATTTGATAAGGATCAGGAATTGAGTGAACACACTGCTCCTTTTGATGCCCTGGTTCAGGTTCTTGAGGGTGAGGTAAAAATCACGATTAATAAGATTGAATATAATCTCCCAGAAGGATTCAGCATTATTATGCCCGCCAATATTCCTCATGGACTTCGCGCAGTTAAAAGATTCAAGATGCTTCTGACGATGATTAAATCATAATGTAAGAGACCAGTCGATTTCTTCTATCCCCTGGTTACGTAAAATCACATTGGTTTTGGAAAAATGCCTGCAACCGAAGAAACCGGCATTTGCAGAATAAGGTGAAGGATGCGCAGCCTTCAGGATGTAATGTTTGTTCATATCAATCAGGTATTCTTTAGCCTGAGCAAATTTCCCCCAGAGAAGAAAAACAAGCCCGTTTTTTTCGTTTGATAATATCCTGATCACCTGATCCGTAAATATTTCCCAGCCCTTATTCTGATGTGAACCAGCCTGATTTGCCCTGACCGTCAGGGTAGCATTTAAAAGTAAAACTCCCTGCCTGGCCCATGATTGCAAATTGCCATGATTGGGTAAAGGTATACCCAGATCATCCCGGATTTCTTTAAAGATATTGATCAGTGAAGGAGGGGGTGTGATACCTGATGGTACAGAAAAACATAATCCATGAGCCTGACCTTGTCCATGATAAGGATCCTGTCCAAGAATCACTACTTTCACAGCATCAAAAGGAGTCATATCAAATGCAGCGAAGATTTGATTTCCAGGGGGAAAAACAGCATATTGCTTTTTTTCTTCAACCAGGAAATTCCTTAACGTATAAAAATAAGGAAGGTTAAATTCATTTATTAGCAAGCTTTTCCAGCTCTCATGGATTTTCGGATCAATTTTTTGTGCCTCCATAGTTGTTTTTCATGTCCTTTTTATCTGAACTCCATTCAATAAACATCCTCGCAATATTTGTTGCATGGCCGGCAATTGTGCGGAACATTGTGATCAGTTCAAGATGGGTCTCACTGCTTGATACAGATTCAGCGATTTCTTCTCTGAGTCTTTCATAATGATGTTTTTCAAGTTCAAATGCCATTTCCCTGTATTGTCTGTACTTAATTTTCATTTCACGTGCTTTTTCGAGATTGTGTTCCCGAAAAAGCTCTATCGCACGGGTAAGTTGTTTAGTTGTTTTACTGTGAAATTCGATAAGTTCATTTTTCCCGGCATCCGAAAATTCCAGATCTCCTGCTATCCAGGTTTCTGCGCGTAGATTCATAACTTTAGTAATTAAATCTGAAATATGCTCGAATTCCTTAACTGCAGACATGATCTGGAAAGCCTCATTGACACTCTGATCATTAATATTTTTGCGGGTTATCTTTAAAAGATACCGGTTTATTTCTGACATCAGATAATCTACCTGCTTTTCTCTTTTTTCAAGATGGGTAATCACTTTTTCATTTTTTTCTGTAAATGCCCTGATGATCATATAAACCATATCCAGGACAAACCTGCCAACCCGCAAGGCTTCTTCTTTAGCCAGGTTTAATCCAAGAGCGGGGGTATTCAGAATATTATAATCGAGATATGTAGTTTCAATTTTTTCTTCCGTTCCAACAGGTATGGATTGCTGGGGAACAAGACGATCGATCAGATCTGCAATCAGGCTTGTAAAAGGCAGCAGTACCAGGGCAAGGAAGACATTAAACACGGTGTGTGCATTTGCAATTTGACGGGATAAAGTATCTGCAGGGGAAATCAACTCAATCAACCTGATAAAAGTAGGAATCCACCAGATGATAAGCAGAACGCCAATAATTTTGATCAGTGTTAAAGCGATGGCCACTTTTTTTGCTTCTATGGAGGTATTTAAACTCGCCAGAATAGCAGTAACAGCAGTTCCAATATTTGAACCTAATAAAAGAGGAATAGCTGCTTCCAGTGTAATTAAACCCTGTGTTGCCAGAACGATTACAATGCCGATAAATGCACCACTGCTCTGGATGATGGCAGTAAATAGGGTTCCAACAAGAAGTCCCAGAAGAGGATTTTCCATTGAATATAAGACACTTACAAATGGAGAATAAGTCCTCA
>Ga0113563_10002843_pt1 | contig 10604 bp, 6 predicted proteins | sample Mud3Dept3metaG_FD_80117 | JGI IMG/M metagenome (GOLD analysis project Ga0113563, IMG submission 80117) | Freshwater wetland microbial communities from Ohio, USA, analyzing the effect of biotic and abiotic controls - Mud 3 Core 4 Depth 3... | ecosystem: Environmental > Aquatic > Freshwater >...
CCTTGCCGTTAAAGGTCACGACCGAGCGGAAGCCCATCTGGGTGAAAAAACGATCCAACTCCCTGATGAGGCGCTCTTCCTCGGCGAGGTCGCCGAGAAAAAACTGGCTGATCCGGAACTGCCCGTCCCGGAAGTAGCCGAGCCCGACCAGGAACGGGACGACGCCGACACCGCCGGAAAGCCCGGTTGTCTCCAGGTCCAGGAATAGCGCGGTGGAAAGGTCGCGCTCGGCGAAGGCCCGGTCCCGGCTGAGGAGGGCCAGGACTTCGCCGCTGATCTTGAGCCCGGCCGAGATGGGGACCTTCCCATAGAGATTGTGGAGGTTGTAGCCGTTCTCAAAAATCTCGAGAGACCTTTTCTTCGGGGGTTCCGGAACCGGGGTGGGCCGTTTTTCTTTTTTTTCAGTCCTGGTCAGGGTAATCAGCTTCTGCAGCTTCTCCTTTGTGGAGCCGCCGGAGGAGGCGTTGATTTTCAGCCAGGCCGTGTTTATCGATTCCCCCCGCGGCCGGGCGGAGCGCTCCCTCTTGAGCGATTTGAGCTTGTCTTCGAACTCCATGCGCGATCCGCCATTCATCATAATAGAATATTCCAGCCCGGTTTTCAAAGCCCGCCGGAATGAGCTCGGCGGCTTGAACTTGAAGGGGAAAGGTTATATAAGGATGGAGAATGGAGACGAGCTTCTTCCTGGCGTTTGATCTCGGGGCGGAAAGCGGCCGGACGATCCTCGGGCGGCTGGAGAAGGGAAGATTGCTCACCCGCGAGCTCACCCGGTTTCCCAACGGACCGGTCCAGGTCCTCGGACATCTCCATTGGAACATCTATGCCCTTTATGAAGAAATAAAAAAAGGGATCAGGGTCGGCCTGGCGGAATCCGGGAACCGGCTGACGAGCCTGGCCGTAGATACCTGGGGCGTGGATTTCGGTCTGCTGGCCCCGGATGGGACCGTCCTGGGGCTGCCGTTTGCCTACCGCGATTCTTTTTCCCTGGGGGCGATGGAAGAATTCTTCGGGATCATGCCCCGGGACAGAATCTATGAGCGCACCGGGATTCAATTCCTGCCGTTCAATACCCTTTTTCAGCTTTATGCCGCGGCGAGGCGCAAGCCGGGGTTGATCGAACGGGCGGGAGCGCTCCTATTCATGCCCGACCTCTTCAACTATCTGCTGACCGGGCGGAAGGCCACCGAGTTCACGATCGGCTCCACTTCTCAGCTCCTCGACCCCCGGACCCGGACATGGGATGAAACCCTTCTCTCCGCGGCGGGAGTCCCTGCCTCCCTCATGCAGGAAATTATTCCCCCCGGATCTCATTGGGCCTTCCTGGGCCCCGATGTTTCGAGCGAAACCGGACTCCCTCGGACGCCCGTTATCGCAACCGCCAGCCACGACACCGCGGCGGCCATAGCGGCCGTGCCCGCGACGGGAGAGGATTGGGCCTACATCAGTTCGGGGACCTGGTCCCTGATGGGGGTGGAGCTTCTCTCGCCGCTCGTCAACTCCTCCGCTCTCGCGGCGAACTTCACAAACGAGGGCGGAGTCTCCGGGCGTATCCGTTTCCTGAAGAATATCGCCGGACTCTGGCTCCTGCAACAGTGCCGGAAGGAATGGTCACAGGGTCAGTCGCTTGGGTATGATGAGCTGACCCGGATGGCGGTCGAGGCGGCTCCATTCGAGGCTTATGTTGACCCGGACTCCCCGGACTTTTTAAACCCGCCGAGCATGCCCGAAGCCGTCGGCGGCTATTGCCGGCGCACAGGCCAGAAGCCTCCCCGGTCCCCAGGTGCGACGGTGCGCTGCGTCCTGGAGAGCCTGGCCTTCAAATACCGCCGGACCCTCGACGAACTCAGGAGGCTCACGAATAAGCCGATCGCGCGACTCCATATCATCGGAGGCGGCAGCCGCAACCAAAGGCTCTGTCAATTCACCGCGGACGCCACTCACCTGCCCGTGCTGGCCGGTCCGGCCGAGGCGACCGCCATGGGGAACTTGATGACCCAGGCCCTGGCCGCGGGACGGGTCGGCTCCTTGGAGGAGATTCGTTCGATCGTCCGCGACTCGGTCGAGCTCGGGGAATTCAGGCCCAAGCACGCGGCCGAATGGGACCGGGCCTATGCCCGCTTCCGGGAGGTCACGGGTCTCTGAGGAGATGACCGGAAACGAAGGAGGTGGCAGGATGGACTCCACGGCCGTCGAAAAAGCGTTCGCCTGGAGCCGGGAGAGGTACGCCGAACTCGGAATAGACGTCGACGCCGCCTTGACGGCTCTGCGGACAATCTCCGTCTCCCTTCCTTGCTGGCAGGGGGATGATGTCCGGGGTTTTGAAAAGACGAACCAACCGGCCTTCTCGGGCGGAATCCAGGCCACGGGGAATTATCCGGGGAGGGCCCGGACGGTTGAAGAACTCCGCCAGGACCTTAAGATGGCTTGTTCCCTGATTCCCGGCAGCCACCGGGTCAACCTCCATGCGATCTATGGCGAGTTCGGGAGTAAACCTGTCGACCGAGACGCCATCGAGCCCGGGCACTTCCGGGGCTGGCTGGGGTGGGCGAAGTCCGAAAAACTGAAGCTCGACTTCAACGCCACGTGTTTCTCCCATCCCCGGGCGGCCGCGGGATTTACCTTGAGCAGCCCCGATAAGGGAACCCGGACATTCTGGGTCGATCATGTCAAACGCTGCCGCCGCATCTCCGCCTTCCTCGGTCGCGAGCTCAAGGATCCCGTCCTCCATAATCTCTGGATACCCGACGGGTTCAAAGACCGCCCCTTCGACCGCTGGACCCCCCGCCTTCTCCTCCGGGAATCCCTTGACGAGATTTTCAAGACCGAGTACAGCCCGTCCGTCATGAAGGATTCCCTGGAAAGCAAGCTCTTTGGGATCGGCAGCGAGGAGTATGTCGTCGGATCCCATGAGTTTTACCTGGGGTACACGCTCGCCAGACGGAAGATCATTTGCCTCGACTTGGGGCATTTCCATCCGACCGAATCGGTGGCGGACAAGATCTCCGCTTTGCTGCCGTTTTTTGACGAGCTTCTCCTTCATCTCAGCCGGCCGGTCCGCTGGGATTCCGACCATGTCGTCATCCTGGACGATGAGATGAAGCGCCTGGCCGAAGAAGTCGTCCGGGGTAAGGCTCTGGAGCGCGTTCATCTGGCCATGGACTTTTTCGACGCTTCGATAAACCGGGTGGGAGCCTGGGTCATCGGGGCAAGGTCCGTGCTCAAGGCCTTCTTGTTGGCGCTTCTCCAACCCCATGATCAAATCCGGCAGGCCGAGGCCGGCGGCGATTATTTCCGCCGGCTGGCTTGCGTCGAAGACGCCAAGACTCTTCCCTGGGGCGCTGTTTGGGACCGCTTCTGCCAGGAGCAAGGCGTCCCCCTCGACGGTGACTGGCCCCCGATAATCATGGAATACGAAAAAAACATTCTCAGCAGGCGCTGAAAAGATGCCGCCCGTTCCCCCTTTTTTCCTGAGGTCCGAATACCTGATAAACCCCTTGGGCCTTTCGACCGCCGCGCCGCGGTTTTCCTGGATCCTCGAATCCGCCGGACGCGCTTCCCGCCAGACGGCCTACCAGGTCATCGTCTCGCCGGACGCGGGCTTCCTGGAGCGGGGAATCGGCGACTATTGGGACAGCGGCCGGGCCGAGTCGAACAGAACCTGGGGGATTGCCTATGGCGGCGTTCCCTTATGGAGTGGAAAGGTCTACTTCTGGAAAGTCCGGTGGTGGGACGAAGGAGGCAGCGTCAGCCCTTGGAGCGAGCCGGCCTCGTTCGAAATGGGCCTCCTCCAGGAGAGGGACTGGAAAGCGAAGTGGATCAGCCCTCAGAAGACGGTTGAGTTCTCGTCCCGGGGGAACGTCACCCTGGGTGTCTCCTCGGGTGACTTTGTCCAGTGCCTTGGGATTTACCTCCGCCGGGAGTTCGAGGTTAAAGAGAAGATCCGCCGGGCCAGGGTCTATGTCTGCGGCCTGGGCTATTATGAGTTGCGGCTCAACGGCCGGAAGGTGGGTGACCGGGTGCTTGAGCCGGCCCAGACCGATTACAACAAGGCCGCCCTTTATTCTGTTTTCGACATCACTTCGGAGGTCAGGGAAAAGAACGCGCTGGGCGTCATCCTCGGAAACGGCCGCCACATCAAGGCCTATGGCTACGGACGGCCGCGCCTCATTCTCCAGGTCCACCTGGAGCGGGAAAACGAGCTGGTCGAACGCGTCATCACGGACGAAGATTGGAAGACGGGCTACGGAGCTGTCCTGGAAAACGGCATCTATCTGGGTGAGCGGACGGATTCCCGGCTCGAACAGGATGGCTGGGATGAACCCTGTTTTGACGATTCTTCCTGGCCGAATGCCGAGGTGGTCGCGGGACCCAACCCGGTTTCCCGGCCGATGCCCCCGATCCGGGTGACGGACAGGCTGGCTCCCCGCAAGATGTGGAGTCCGCGGCCGGAAGTGCATGTTTTCGACTTCGGCCAGAATTTTTCGGGATGGGTCCGGCTCAGGGTCAGCGGCCCGCGGGGCCGGCAGATCAGGGTCAGGCATGCCGAGCTCCTGCAGCCCGACGGGACCCTCAATGTTCTCCCCAACCAAAACGCCGAAGCCGAGGATGTCTTTATCCTCAAAGGCCGCGGCCAAGAGGTCTTCGAACCGCGGTTCACTTATCATGGTTTCCGTTATGCCGAAGTCACCGGTTTTCCGGGGCAGCCGACCCTGGACAACCTGGAAGGCTGTTTCGTGCACAGCGACGTCCCGAAAACGGGCGATTTTCGCTGCTCCCATGAGCTTCTCAATCGCATCCATCGGAATATCCTGTGGGGTCAGCTTTCGAACCTGATGAGCATCCCGACCGATTGCCCGCAGCGGGACGAGCGCCAGGGCTGGCTGGGGGATGCCCATCTCGCCGCGGAGGAGGCGATCTTGAACTTTGACATGGCCGCGTTTTACAGCCACTTTCTCGAGGAAATTCGGCTGGCCCAAAAAGAGGACGGCAGCCTGCCCGATGCCGTCCCTCCCTATGTCGAAAAGCTCTATCCGGCGGACCCGGCCTGGGGGATCGCCTATCTCGAGATCGCCTGGCTTCTTTACTTCTATTACGGCGATGACCGCATTCTGCTCAGACACTACGCCTGCCTGAAAAGATATGTCGATCACCTGGGCAGGAACGCCGAGGGCCAGATCATACTCAAGCTGGGGAAGTACGGCGACTGGTGTTCGCCGGGAGAAGTGGCGCCCAAACGGACGCCTCTGGAATTGACCTCGACGTGGAGCTACTATCGGGCGGCTGTCCTGCTTTCCCGGTTCGCCGAAGCCCTCGGGAGGACCGACGATGTCCGCGCCTGCGCCCGGTTGGCCGAGGGGATAAAAACCGCCTTCAATGACCGGTTTCTCCGGGATGACCAATACACCGCCGTGCGGGTCGGGCCGGCCGACAAGAGTCCCAGCCAGACCTCGAACGTCCTGCCCCTGGCTCTGGACATGGTTCCGCCGGACAAAAAGAGGCTCGTCCTCGAACGCCTCCTCGAGAGCGTAGTCATGGAATGGGACTGTCACCCGGACACCGGGATCCTTGGGGCCCGCTATCTGCTCGACGTGCTGACTCAAGCCGGCTACGGCCAGACGGCCTTCCGGGTGGCCACGCAGAAGAGCTATCCCGGGTGGGGCTACATGGTGGAACAGGGAGCCACGACGCTCTGGGAGCGATGGGAGAACCTGACAGGTTCCGGGATGAATTCCCATAACCATATCATGCTGGGGAGCATCGACTCCTGGTTTTACCGGGTCATCGCCGGGTTGAGGTGCGACGCGCCGGCCTGGGGGATGATGACCGTGAGGCCGCCGCTCATTACCGGGCTCACCGACGCCGCCGCCGAAGTGAGCACCATGCGGGGAAAGGCGGCGGTTGCCTGGCATCGGGAGGCGCGCCTTTTTGAGCTCCGCGTCGAGGTGCCGGTGGGCGCCGAGGCGATGGTCCATTTTCCGCTCGTCGAAGGCGCCGCCATGATCGAGGAAAGCGGGTCCCTCATTTGGAAAGCCGGCCTCGCCTCGGGCGAAACCCCCGGCGTCTCTTTCCTGAAAAACGACGGCGAATACGTACTTTTCCGGGTGGGAAGCGGTGTTTATGCCTTCCGCGGCAGCTCTTGTACCTGAGAAATCCGCGCCGGGTCCGCCCTTTGTAATTGCCCTCGGATCCGTCTAAAATAAGAAGGAAGAAAGGAGAATTCGCATGGATATGCTGAGCAAGGAAGTCCGGGACGCAACGCGCAAAAAATTCGAAGCCGGTCTGATCAACCCGGTGAGCCTGGTCTTCTTCACACAGGAGCCGAGCCGGCTCGTCGTCCCCGACCAGCTCATGGGGCAGGAATGCCTTTTCTGCAAGGAAACCCGCCGGCTTCTGGAAGAAATCGCTTCCCTTTCCGAGAAGCTATCGCTCACTATTCTCGATTTCACCGCCGATAGGGACCAGGCGGCCGGATACGGAGTCGACAAGCTCCCGGCGCTCGTTGTCAAGGGCGACCGGGATTTCGGCATCCGCTTCTTCGGCATTCCCTCCGGGTATGAATATATGAGCCTCGTCGAGGCCATCACCGACGTTTCCAAGGGGCAAACCGGCTTGAAACCGGAAACCCGCAAGGCTCTGAAGGACTTGGAGAAAGACATCCGCATCCAGGTCTTCGTGACGCCGACCTGTCCCTATTGCACCACGGTTGTCCGGCTGGCCCACCAGTTCGCGATGGAGAGCTCCCGGGTCAAGGGAGAGATGGTCGAGGCGACCGAGTTCCCCCACCTAGCCCAGAAATATCACGTCTTCGGGGTCCCCAAGGCGGTGATCAACGAGACTGTATTCGTCGATGGAGCCGTCCCCGAGACGGTATTCCTGGAGCACGTCCTCCAGGCCGCCCAGAAATAGATCATGACCCCGCTCCACTCGCTTTTCTACCCGCTGTCCATCGCCGTCATCGGCGCTTCCCGCCAGCCGGGCAGCGTGGGGAATTCCCTTCTCGCCAACCTCCTGATGAACCGTTACCAGGGAGTTATCTATCCGGTCAACCCGATGGCCAAAAGCGTGCTGGGCATCAAGTGCTACCCGCGTGTGCTGGAGATTTCCGACGACGTGGACCTGGCGGTCGTCATCGTCCCCAGCCGGGCAGTTCCCCAGGTCCTCGACGAATGCGGCCGGATGGGGATCAGAGCCGCCATCATCATCACGGCGGGCTTCAAGGAGATCGGGGAAGAGGGCGCCGCCCTGGAGCGCCGGGTTCAGGAGATCGCCCGGAAACACGATATCGCCGTCGTCGGGCCCAACTGTCTGGGCGTCATTAACACCGACCCTCTCTCCCAGATGAACGCTACCTTCGCCACGGACATGCCCAAGGCCGGGAACATCGGGTTCATCTCCCAGAGCGGGGCCCTCTGCGTCGCCGTACTCAATTACGCCAAAGAGGCCAACATCGGGTTTTCCAAATTCATCAGCATGGGAAACAAGGCCGGCATCGCCGAGAACGAGCTCCTCAGCTACCTCGAATCAGACCCCAAGACCGACGTCATCCTCATGTACCTCGAGGACCTTGTCGACGGCCGGGAGTTCATGCGGATCGCCCGCCAGACCACCGGCTCGACCCAAAAGCCGAAACCGGTCATCGCCCTCAAGGCCGGCCGGACCGTTCCCGGAGCCCGCGCGGCCTCCTCCCACACGGGCTCGCTGGCTGGCTCGGACCGCGTCTATGACGCCATCTTCGAGCAGTGCGGCGTCCTGAGAGTGGATACGCTCGAGGAGTTGTTCGATTACGTCAAGGGGTTTTCACGCCAGCCCCTGCCCCAAGGCCCGAACGTGGCGATTGTCACCAATTCCGGCGGGCCGGGAATCCTGGCCACGGATTCCTGCATCCGGAACGGCCTGAACATTCCCCCGCTCGCCGGCCGCACGCTCGCCCGCATGAAGCGGGTCTTGCCGAGGACGGCAAGCCTTCAGAATCCCGTGGACCTCGTGGCCGAAGCCCAGGCGCCCCAATACACGGCGGCGCTGGGGGCGGTTCTCGACGACAAGAACATTCACTCGGCCATCGTCATCCTCACTTCAACGGCCTTCACCAGGGTGGATGAGATCTCGGCCGCGGTCGCCCAAGTCGTGGGGAAAAAGGGAAAGCCCGTGGCCTGCTGCCTCCTCGGCGTTTTCGATGTCTCGAAGGGGATCGAGATTCTGGAGAAAAGCGGGATTCCCACCTACCGCTTTCCGGAGTCGGCCGGCCGCGTTCTGGCCGAGATGGCCAAGTTCACTCAATGGATCAATCGTCCCCAAACCCGGGCCAAGAGCTACCGCGGGAACAAAGACAAGGTCCGGAGTGTCTTCGCGGCGGCCCGGGCGGAAGGCCGGTGTTTTCTCCTTGAGCCGGAAGCTTACGAAGTGCTCCGGGCCTACCGTTTTCCGGTCATCAAATCCCGCCTCGCCCGGACCGAGAGCGGCGCCGTCGCCGCCGCGCGGGAGCTCGGGTTTCCCGTCGTCCTGAAGATCGCCTCCCCGGACATCGTCCATAAGTTTGATTATGGGGGTGTCCGCCTCGATGTCAAGGAAGACGCGGAGGTCGGGCCCGCCTACAGGGAAATCATGGAGAGTGTCCGCCGCCATCAGCCGGGAGCCCGCATCACCGGGCTCACGGTCGAGGAGATGGCCCGGCCGGGTCAGGAGGTCATCCTGGGCATGAGCCGGGATCCGCAGTTCGGACCCATCCTGATGTTCGGGCTGGGCGGCATCTATGTCGAAGCCCTCGAGGATGTCTCCTTCCGTCTCGCGCCCATCCGCGAGTATTCGGCCATGGCGATGATCCGAAAGACCAAGGCCCACAGGATCCTGGACGGGTATCGGGGCGGTCCCGTGTACGATATCGAGGCCATTGCGGATTGCCTGAAAAGGCTCTCCCAGCTCGTCGTCGATTTCGAAGAGATCAGGGAGCTTGACATCAACCCGCTGATTGTCTATGAGAAAGGATCGGGCGGGCGGATTGTCGACGCCCGGATCATTCTCGAAGGCGGCAGCGGCCGCGCCCCGCGCGGCGAGTTGCGGAATATGCTATAATACCCGGCTTCCATGGCGCTATTTCAAAAGAAAAAGAAAACTCGGAGCTGCGCGGTCGGGCTGGACGGGGTCCCCTACTCCCTTGTCCTTGAAATGGCCGACCGCGGCGTCATGCCGGCGATGGCGGACCTCCTCAGGAACGGCCGCCTCCAGCGGATGAAAGCGAGCCTGCCCGAGATCTCCGCCGTCTCCTGGACGGATTTCATGACGGGGACCGACTCGGGAGGGCACGGTATCTTTGGCTTCACCGACCTGAAGCCCGGGTCCTATTCCCTGCGCTTCCCCAACTTCCTGGACGTCAAAAGAGAAACGCTCTGGGACACGCTCGGAAAGATGGAGAAGCGGTCGATCATCCTGAACCAGCCGTCCACCTATCCCGCGCGACCTCTGAACGGCGTCCTGGTCTCCGGGTTTGTCGCCCTCGACCTGGCCAAGGCCGTATATCCCCTCTCGCAGAAAGGCGCCCTCGACCGGCTCGGATATCAGGTCGATATCGACAGCATGAAGTCCCGCCAGGACCACGCCTTTTTCTGGTCGGAGATCCAGAAGACTACGGACGGACGCGAGCGGGCGCTGGACCATTTCTGGAAGGACGATTGGGATTTCTTTGAGTTCGTCATCACCGGCACGGACCGCCTCCATCACTTTCTCTGGAACGCCTATGCCGACCTGAATCATCCCGACCACGACCGCTTCCTCGACTACTACCGCCGGGTGGACGCTATCATCGGCCGGATCGTCCTCTCCTACCGCCGCCTGACGGGAGGCCTGACCGGTCTTTACCTGCTCTCCGACCACGGCTTCTGCCAGATCGTCCAGGAGGTCTATCTCAACGCCTGGCTTCAGAAAGAGGGCTACCTCCGCTTTGACGGCGATGCGCCGCAGGGCCTCGAGGCGATAGGCGAAGAAAGCGTGGCCTTTGCCCTCGATCCCAGCCGCATATACCTCAATACCCGGGGCCGTTATCCCAAGGGCGTCGTCGAGGAGAGCGGCCGGCAAGCCCTTAAGGAGGAGATCTCCCGGAAACTCCGGGGGCTCGAATTCCAGGGAAGGAAGGTCATCCGGCAGGTGTTTGACGCGGCCGCCGTCTATACGGGACCGCAATCGGCCGCCGGCCCCGACCTCCTCGTCCTCTCCGAGCCCGGGTTCGACCTCAAGGGATCGGTCAAAAAAAGGGAAGTCTTCGGGCGGACCGACCTGGAGGGGATGCATACTTGGGACGACGCCTTCCTCTGGTCCGAGAGCAAGGTCGCGGACGACCTGATGATACGACATGTTTCCGCCGCCATCCTGGGTCACTACAAATGAAAATCAAATTCCACCCCCAGCCGAGAGTCTGGCTCGTCTTAAGCCTCGTTTCCTGGGTCGCCGTGCCGGCCCTGGCTTACATAGGGCCGGGCGCCGGGTTCGCCTTCCTTTCTTCGTTCCTCGTTCTCTTCCTCACGTTCTTCCTGGCCGTTTTCTCTTTTCTGTCCTGGCCCTTCCGCCTGCTCATCCGGATGATCCGGGGGCAGAGAAAGATCAAGGGCGCGCTC
>Ga0113563_10002844_pt1 | contig 10602 bp, 9 predicted proteins | sample Mud3Dept3metaG_FD_80117 | JGI IMG/M metagenome (GOLD analysis project Ga0113563, IMG submission 80117) | Freshwater wetland microbial communities from Ohio, USA, analyzing the effect of biotic and abiotic controls - Mud 3 Core 4 Depth 3... | ecosystem: Environmental > Aquatic > Freshwater >...
AGGATTAAGCTGAATGGTGTCCTCCAGGAAAATGTTTATTACTATGTGTCTGCTAATCTTGTTGAGGATTTTTCATCACTCTCAAAGGCAGATCTGGAAAATGCCCCCGTATTCAAGCTGGCTTCATCAACTGTTGATCTTGGAAAGATACCCGGGTCAACTGCCAAAGAGGTGGAATTCAAATTCATTAATGCAGGAAAAAGCGATCTGATTATACGATATGTGAAACCGACCTGTGGCTGTACGGCAGTACAGCAGGGAAAGGAAGGAATCGGTATCAAGCCCGGTCAGTCAAGCTCAATTAAGGCAGTGTTCAATTCCGGAGCTTACAAGGGAAGGGTTACAAAAGCCATCTATGTTTACACAAACGACCCGAAAAACTCTGAGGTTATTCTGATGCTTAATGCTGATGTTGAACAGACTGCAGCTGTAAAATAGTTGAAAAGATTTAAAAGCAATCTTATTATCCAGGAAGGGATACAACAGCCACCCAGCATTAATCCCGATGTGCTGAGTGGCAGGAAAAGAAAAAAGCGGAAGAAATATTCAGCGGATGAATACATCTCGGGTATTCTCGCCGGCAACAGAACAATTCTCAGCCAGGCCATAACTCTTGCAGAAAGCTCATTGCCTGAGCATTATGAAACCATACAGACAATAATAGAAGAGTGTCTTCCTCACAGCGGCCGTTCGGTAAGGATCGGAATAACCGGTATTCCGGGCGTGGGCAAAAGTACTTTTATTGAATCCTTTGGATTGTATCTGACGGGAGCAGGCCGTAAGCTTGCCGTCCTGGCTGTCGATCCCAGCAGCGGGCAATCCGGAGGGAGCATTCTCGGCGATAAGACAAGAATGGAAAAACTGAGTATCCATCCTGATGCCTTCATCCGGCCTTCACCGGCAGCCGGAACACTCGGGGGTGTTGCACGGAAGACCAGAGAGACCATCATCCTTTGTGAAGCCGCTGGTTTTGACACAATACTGGTTGAAACAGTGGGAGTGGGGCAGTCTGAAACTGCAGTTCACTCAATGGTTGATTTCTTTCTTCTTCTGATGCTGGCAGGCGCCGGGGATGAACTCCAGGGTATTAAACGGGGGATAATGGAAATGGCGGATGCCATTGCCATAACTAAGGCTGACGGGCAGAACAGGATTGAGGCAGAAAAGGCCAGGGTTCTTTATCAGAGTGCTCTCCGCATGTTTCCTGCGCCCCCTTCGGGCTGGAAACCGGAGGTGCTGAAATGTTCGGCAATTGAAAATACCGGTATAAAGGAATTGTGGGGCAGGATAATGGATTACGTAGATTTCACGGGACATAATGGTTATTTAAATGAACGGAGAAAACAACAGGCGGTGGTGAGTATGAATGATACAATAATCGAATACCTTAATAATTCATTTTACGGAAATAATGAGATAAAACTGCTGAAACCTCTGCTTGAACAGCAATTGTATGAGGGGAAAATCACTTCCTTTAAAGCCGCATTCATGCTGATTGATAAATATATCAAAAGGTAAACAAGATCTTCAAATATTTTTATCTTTGCGCGGATTTAAAATTGAAAGTCATATATCTAATTAAATTATCCAAATGAAAAAATTCGTTTATCTGTTAGTTCTGACCGCAATAATTTTTGCCTGCAAATCTGAACCCCATTTTGTAATAAAGGGCAAAATCGCAAATTCCGACAGTGTGACATTTCTTCTTCAGAAAAGGGAAGCCGGTAAAATTGTCACTATTGATTCGGCAATCTCCAAAAAAGGTTCCTTTAAAATGGCCGGCGTTGTTGAATATCCTGATCTTGTCCAGCTGGTAGCTCTTAATACCAATTACAGGACATCATTTTACCTTGAGAATGCAGAAATTTCTATTTCGGGAACTCTTGATTCCCTTTTCAATGCAAAGATCTCAGGCTCAAAGACGCAGGATGAATATATCGCCTTCATCGAAACAAATAAGCCATTAAGTGAAAAATATTCCGCAATGGTAGCGGATTATCAGGCCGCAAGGCAGGCAAACGATATGGTAAAGATTGCCGAAATTGAAAAAGCAGCTGATGAAATTGCAAAAGAAATGACAAATCTGCAGAAGGATTTCATTAAGAATAATCCCTCCTCATTTGTGACTCCTTCAATACTGAAAAGCCTCAGTTATGAAATGGAACCCGGTGAAATAGAAGAAGCTATCAATGCCATGGATACGAACGTCGCTAATGTGCCAGTTATCAAGGATTTAAAGGTCAGGCTTGAAGGAATGAAAATAGTAGCCATCGGGCAGAAAGCTCCCGATTTCACTATGAATGATGTGAACGGGAATCCTGTATCACTTTCTTCAAAGTTCGGAGCTAAGCTTCTTCTGGTTGATTTCTGGGCTGCCTGGTGCGGACCATGCCGTCAGGAAAACCCGAATGTTGTAAAAGTTCATAATGAATTCATGAAGAAGGGATTTGATGTATTCGGTGTATCCCTCGATCAGTCAAAGGACGCCTGGGTTAAGGCAATTGCTGATGACAAGCTCACCTGGACACATGTTTCCGATCTTAAATACTGGAACAATGCTGCAGCAAGAATGTATGCAGTTAATTCAATTCCGGCAAATTTCCTGCTTGACGAAACAGGAACAATCATTGCAAGGAATCTGAGGGGAGAGGATCTGTATAATAAGGTGAATGAGATACTGAATAAGAACTAATTCTTTTACGGTTTTCGCCTTTAATAATCAACGTATTAAAAAACGTATTATTAAACATATTAAAAAACGTATAATAAAACGTTGTTAGAATACCAGGACGTAAGGGATTGCCTCTTCAGGGGGTCGCACCACCGTCGGGCGGGTTGGGGTGTCAAACCTTTTCAGAGATTGTGCATCAGGAATGGTGATATTACTTTTCCGTATTCAGTTCCTCAAGTATAAACCCCGTTCCCCTTACAGTCCGTATGTCGATGTTTTTATCCTCTGTGATATACTTACGGAGACGGCTGATGAAAACATCCATACTTCTGCCAAGAAAATAATCGTCTTCGCCCCAGATCTCATTCAGGATATCTTCCCTTGCCAGGATTTTGTTCTTGTTGATTATGAAGTACTTAAGTAACTGAGCCTCCTTCAGGGTCAGCTTCTCTCTTGTATTTCCACAGATAAGCTCAAGAGTGTTGAACTTTAGAAGAGTGGATGAGATCCTGAATTCATCAGTTGATGAAGAATAAGCCCTCTTCAGGATATTATTTATTCTGAGTATGAGTACCTCAGGATCAAAAGGTTTAGTAATATAATCATCAGCTCCGATCTTCAAACCTCTTACAATATCTTCCTTAAGGCTTTTTGCAGTGAGGTAAATGAGTGGGACATCGGGTTGAGCTTCCTTGATCTTTTCACCCAGAGTAAAGCCATCCATTTCAGGCATCATAACATCGAGAACACAAATGTCAGGTTTGTTCTGGCTGAAGGATTCCCATGCTTCCTTCCCATCACGGGCCAGAATCACATCAAAACCGTTGATGGTTACGTACTGGGCTAAAATGTTGCCGAAATCCCTGTCGTCTTCTGCTAATAATACTTTCATGATCCCTTTATATTATAAGGAATAGTTACAGTAAATATACTACCTTTTCCGGGTTTGCTGCTCACCGCCACGTCCCCGCCGTGCTCAACCGCGATTTTCTTGACGTAGTAGAGTCCGAGGCCAAGTCCCTTGAACTTATGGATATTACCACCAGCCGCACGGTAGAACTTATCGAAGATATGCTTCTGATCCTGTCTGGTTATTCCGATTCCGTTATCGCCAACCTTTATATGGATATTTCTGTCATCGGTAAATCCTTCCACATTAATTACAGGTTCTTTGTCAGAATACTTGACGGCATTGGAAAGGAGGTTGTTGATCATCGTAGTGAAATAAATAAGGTCAATATCCGCTTTGGCACCGTTAAAACTGTATTTCTGACTGAGGGCAGCAATGTTGCCCGGTCCTGATTTAAAGCTGCTGACAATATCGTTCATCACTTCCTCGACATCCACAATCTTCTTGTCGAGCTGGAACTGCGTTCTTTCCCACATACTTATCTCAAGGATCATATTGATAAGCTGATTCAGGTGCACACTCTGCTTGCCTATCATCTTCGCAGTCTCAAATACCCTGGACTCATCCCTTCTGATCATCTCCATTTCCAGGGTTTTTCCCGCAACAGTGATCGTTGCAAGAGGGGTTTTTAGTTCATGGGTCATGTTATTAATAAAATCTGTCTTAAGGTTGGATAACCTTTGTTCTTCCATCAGGTTCCGGAATGTGATCAGGAATAGCAAAACAACCACTACTATGCTGAATATACTCATCGCAAGCGAGACAGCACTTTCCTGAAGGATCAGTTTGCGTTTATCCGAGAAATCGATAATATATCTGAAATTAAGGGCGTAATAGTTTCCCTCATATTGATACCCGAAGGTGAAAAGATTTGATCTGGCCTCTCTTTCCGGAAAATCCATTCCTACTCTTTCCCGGGGCCGGCGGTCACGGAAATTTTCACTGCGGTAGATGTGGAAGGTATCCTGGCTGATAATATCAAGATTCTGTATTTCAATTCTGTGATTGAACTCCTTTTCAAATCCCTGACTTTCATAATAGGCTGACAAAAAGCTTGAAAAATCCTCTTCCATGATCAGGGCACCGGAAAAATATTCAAGGATCTCTTTCTTCTTTTCTGCAAGTTTCTGCTCGTCCGTAATTCCCGGAAGCTCAGCGGCTACTTTGGTGGAATACTGATTAAGTAAAAATTTTACTGTATCAAAAGGATCCACCGACCTTGATCCCCGGATTGATTCTCTTGCCTCAATCGATAATGACCTGTATTTCAACGGCAGCATTTCACCCGTTGTTTTCCAGACACCCTTTATGATTAACACCTGTGCTGCAATCAGAATTATTATTGATGATATGCCAAGCAACAGGATGGTATTCTTTTTTTCCATATTTTTCGGTTTTCCTGCCAAAAGTATTCAATTTTTATCAGAAGTGCCGTAAAGTTAGCCTGACATTAACTCTGCGTTAACCCGGCATTAACAATATACTGTTCAATACGGCATTATCTTTGAATTGACCAATTAAAAAGCCAGGGAGTCATGAAAAAGAGCAGTTTTATAATAGCAACAGTTTTTCTCTTCGCAGTAAGTTCTTCTTTCCAGAGTATAAATGCCCAGGAGAAGTCGAAGGAGGAGAAAGAAAAGGAATTACAGGAAGCCATCATTGAGCAGAAGAAAGCCATGATCGACCAGAAGAAAGCCATGGAAGAGCAGCAGAAAGTACAGCAGCAGGCTCAGGAAGAGGCTAATAAAGCACTTGAAGAAAGTCAGTTTGAGGTTCAGAAGTCGCTGGAAAGAGCAAGGGCAAAAATAGACGATCCGGAATTCAGAAAATCATGGAGAATCTATGAGGATATGGGCAGAAACAGATCATTTTCAACAGGTGAACCCTTCGTTTTCGCCGCACCCAATATGGATGTGTTTTTACATAATACCAATACAGATACTGAAAGAACAACCTGGGATTTTTCGAAGTCCATTAAAGAGTCCTCTTTCTCAAGGGATTATGTTTTTGAAGTTGAATCAACCGCAAAATCAGTCATTATGTCAGTCAGCGGAGATTGCAAGGAGGGTGAGATAAGGATTAGAGTCATGATGCCCAACGGTAAGCAATTCTCCGAAATAGTTCTTGATGAATTCGGCATCCTGAACTGGAGGAAGGCGATAACTATATCGGACACCGAGAACAAAGACAAAACCGGTGCATGGAAATTTGAGATAAAATCTTCAAAGGCTTCAGGATACTTCAAGATATTTTTCCAGACGAGCTGATAAAATATTTATCCGCGCGTATTTTTCATTCCTTTATGATGAGACCGGACAGGGGTAGTCCAGTCTCATTTTTTTATTCTGTCTGTGCCGTTGCCTGCCCGCCCTTGACACTCTCGACTCTTATGGTGTATTTGCTTCCGCCTTTCACAATCCATTTAAGATTGACCTGCTGATAACCGTAGATGTTCGGCAGTTCAAGGCGCTGAGGATTCTTCTTTTGTTCCGTGGTAGTGTTCAGATCTTTGTTCTCAACAACCATTCCTGCAATAACTGTTCCCCCATCGAGGAAGGCATAGTCAGGCGGGTCAATTTTATACTTTATATTGCTGGCGGAATGGGTCGGAAGCATCCTCCTGTTCACAACTGTGGCAGTGACTTCCTTCAGGCCTCCTTCAAGTTTTGTTACCTTAAGATCTTTGATCTCAAGCTTTGGCGACTGATATGAATTATAAATACAGAAAGCCGCATTCCTGTGTGCATCAGTTTCGAGCATAAACCCGGGGTGAAGTCTTCCTGCCATTTTACTGAATCCCCCGATCTCAACCTCACCATAAACAGGATGGTTCATTTTCTGCCAGGGGATAAATGAATCTTCAAAAAGCAGAAGCTTATCAAACTCGTACTGATCGGTATTGGCAGTATCATAAAACATTAAATAGCTGTTCCATAATTCATTTGAAAAGACAAAGCAACCCATTGCTCCATGCCACCAGTCAAGCTCCCCTCCGTAAACTGTATACATGTCCTTCCAGATCGTCACAAGCCTGTAACCCGCTATCATTAATTCACCCTTTTTCCCGATAGCATCTATTACTGCATCGTCAGAAGAGCTGTAAGCTTCGGCGCCACCGCCCTGTATGGAAGGACCTCTCAGGATCATCCCGCCGGAATTATGGAACGACTGTGCTCCGGTAATATTTCTGTGTTTTGTGATAAAGGTAAGGACCGCCTGGTTCTCCGGTTGTGAGAACGGATATTTGTGTGCACCGCTCTGAACATAATTTGGTTCCCAGTTAAATCCCCAGTCACGATTACCGTCGTATCCGCCCGGCCCGTCTTCATTGAACATCCCATCGCCGTCATTATCAATGCCTTCCATGCCAAGCATCTCATATTCACCCTTTTCTCCCGGACTGACACGGATCATCCTTCTGGGGTCTTTGATATCAGTTATAAATGCACCATCAGGATTCTTTCTTCTTATCTGGCTTATGTTCTTATCTCCGTTCATATCATCATAGCCGTCCTCATCGAATTTGCCGTCACGGTCATTGTCGTAGGGCATAAGACCTGACCGGGGAGGGACACCAATATTTGCAAAATATTCCCGTGAATCAGGATTGATGGTAGGTGCTATGTAGAATACTTTATCCTTCAGGAGCTGATTTATGAATGTGTTTTCATCAAACATTTCGCAGAGATACCATGCAGTGTACATAGCCATTTCCGTTCCCTGGAGCTCTATTGAATGTATGTTGCCGTCGATCCAGAAGCCTGGTTTGCGATCAGGATCTCCGCTCTTTTTATCTGATATTGTCACAACATGGATATTACGGCCCTGGAATGATTTCCCGGGAGAGCTCAGCGTTACAAGATCCGGATATGCCTCTTCCAGCTTTTTACAGAAGTCGGTAATGCCTGCATAAGTATGGTATTTGTTCCATGAAACCTGAACTTTCGGATTTGAGGGAGTGCCTGCAGCATCGAAAAATAAAGCATCATCCTGTGGCAGTGCAGCTGAAGAAAGCAGGACGAAAAGCGATAAGAATATGGATTTGACGAATATCTTTTTCATGATGAATCTCTTGATTACTGATTATTACTTCAGGTCGGCAGATGTGGTGATAATGCCTGTATTTACCGCTCCTGCTGTTATATTAATGGTGCCCTTTCCCATTATGAGCCAGCTGAATTCAGAAGACTTGTCCCCTTCAAGCCTTTGCATCCTCTGTACTTTAGCGCCACTCAGCAGCTGCTGTTTGTTTGCAGTTTCAATACTGATCCTCATCAATCTTGTCCACATATTCCTTTCCCCTGCTTCGGCACAGGTAGCAAATACCCCTTTGTTGTGAACCTTCAGTGACAACCTGAATATATTGTCCCCCTGGTTTTCAACCTTTACATCAAGGAATTCCAGTTCGGGGTGCATTCCGGCTACGGCTACGATGAATTTATAATTCTTTGATATCAGATCATCTATTTTGTCAGGGGGAGGATTTATCATGGCAAAGGGTTTTATCCCGCCTGCCTCTACTTTCTTCCCCGGGAAATCAGGATGTTTTATTTCTGTCCATGGTATAAATACGTCGTCCATTTTGTTCTCTGCCGCATACTTCAGGAATGCAACTTCGGGATTCTGTTCCTTCTCAACAGGGTACCACCATGCCGGTGTGCTGAAACTGTAGCGGCCATAGTGAAAATAAGCCCACTCCATAAAATTACCCCGGGTTGACTGTGCCGGAGGCGCTCCTTTAATTCCTGTGATCTCATGATATTTCCCGGATACCAGCTTATTGATAGCCTCATCCGACCTCAGGATGCTTGTAAATCTTCTCTCCTGGTTCATCATACGCATCTGTCCCTGGGGAGGAAACTGTCCCATAGGAGGGAACTGTCCCTGCTGGAAGCCCTGTCCCATACCCGGTGACTGATCCTGGCTTGAAGGTTGCGTTGTTCCGGGCCGTTCGGCTGACTTCATGGGCTGGCCGAGATTATCCTGTGGACCAAAGGCAAAAGTCGCGTAAATGTTGTAATGATCAAAAAGAAAATCCAGAACAGCTTTGGATTCAGCTTCAGATACAGGATAAAGTCCGGCATTTGTGCCATGCTCCTCATAGTTGAATGTCAGGTTCCTGTTAAAGTTCACACCACCCGGACCATCCTCATTAAATTTTCCGTCTTTGTCATTATCGATACCTTCAGAATAGACTGAAAATGATCCAGTCTGCCCTTTTGAAATATCTGCAGGCACCATGATCCTTTTATCATCTCCGTTTTCGGTATAAATTCCGGCTGGGTCAGAAATCCTCATAAGAGTGATAAAACCTCATTATTAAGGTCTTCGAAAGGATCCTCATCATTAACGAAATCCCTGTCATCATCTGTCGTTCCGGCATTGATGTTTCTTTCATATTTCAGTTGCCTGAAGAACTGTTCCGCTGCGTCGGGACTTACATCGGGGAAGACATAAAAAGTGACTTTATCCAGAAGACTTTTAATCTCAGCCGACTCAGAGTCTTTAAGAAGTGAAGCAACAAAACCAAACGCAAGCTCCCTGCCGAGAAGATAACTTCCCTCGATACCGCCCAGCACCGCAATCCCCGGCTTATTATCCCTCTCCCCTCTGCCTATTGTCAGAGCCATGATTTCCGTGCCTCCGGCTGTTTTTACTAACGGTTTGGCTGTGCACAAGGCCGGATACTCCTTAGTCAGAGCATTTATCTTCTGCATGATAGTTTTATGATCGTTGTACTGGCTCTGTGCTCCGGCAGCACACAACAACATACAACCAGCGAAAGTCAGTACTGCAAATCTCAAAGAAATCTTCATGTTTATATAATTAAATTAGTGAATCCTGCCTGGTTTTACCAGTCTCCTTGCAGGTTTCCTGTAAAGGCAGTTGTTGAATGAATGATCCCATCTGAGGTTCTTTATGAACTCAGCACTTCTTGCATTGAAATATCCCAGTACATGCTTTGGCGACAATGTATAAATAAGTTCATCATTTTCGCCGAAAACAGGATCTGTGATTGTCAGAACTTCCTCGATAGTGGTTTCATTTTGATTTGAGACTTCTGAATAGGTCTCATAAATGGCTCTTGGTATGGCAATTACTATTGTAAAAAAACCATATTCTTTTCTCTGAGAAAGGAAATAAGTAATCTCGATCGGTTCACCGGGATTGACCTGGTCAGTGGAATGAGGAAGCTGGCTTTCAAAAATGAACCCCTCATTCATGATCTTCTCAACAATGCTGAATTCCTTTGTGTTATGAAGGAAAAAATAACAGTCTTCAAAATTTCGCAGCTTCTCAGCAAGTATCTCGCCTTTGTTCTTCATACAGCAGAAAGAGGTCGGTCCAATTTGGCGGGTTCTAAATTAGCGGTTATTATTTTATTTGCAACACATAAACCTTTTGTTATGTTATATGTTAAATTTGTACACTTCCGGAAATATTGGTATTAATGAAAAGGATATTTTCTTTTCTCGCAATTTTCTCATTGTTGTCATGTAATCCTGATTCTTCTGACTCCGGTGAAAAGTACATAACTGTAAGTATAGCTCCCTTTAAATATTTTGTAAGGGAGATAGCAGGTGACGATTTCAGGGTGAATGTTATGGTCCCTCCCGGAGCAAACCCTCATATTTATGAACCCTTCCCGGTACAGATCAATCAGCTCAGAAAATCAGTTGCTTATATAAGTAACGGATTCCTGGGGTTTGAAATTGTCTGGCTTGACAGGTTTTACATGATCAATCCGGAGATGGTAAAATTATCATTGGGCGACAGGATCGATCCTTTGGCATCATCCCATGAGCATGGCTCTGTGGATGAACATGCCGAAGGTGCTGATCCGCATTACTGGGTATCTCCTAAGTGTGCCATTGTAATTGCATCGTCTGTAAGAGATCTGTTGTGCAATCTTAATCCGGCAGCAAAAGAGAAATATGAATCAGGGTATGCAAGCCTTATTTCAAAGATCGGGGAAGCTGATAGAAAGGCGCAGACTCTTTCTCAGGAATCTGGCGGAAAG
>Ga0113563_10002845_pt1 | contig 10599 bp, 12 predicted proteins | sample Mud3Dept3metaG_FD_80117 | JGI IMG/M metagenome (GOLD analysis project Ga0113563, IMG submission 80117) | Freshwater wetland microbial communities from Ohio, USA, analyzing the effect of biotic and abiotic controls - Mud 3 Core 4 Depth 3... | ecosystem: Environmental > Aquatic > Freshwater >...
AGGATCATATGCCATGCCGTCCACGATGAGCCTTTGCAGTTCGAGGTCCTCAAGGTCCCTCCAGAGTATCTCCCGCTCCTGTATCCACGGGGTTATCTCCTCATTTTCCACGCTGTCCCAGGGCATGAGGGAGTGCTCATTCCGGTACAGTTCCCGGTACCGCATAAGAAGCCCGCATATGGAATAGTAGCCCCAGAACTTTGCGTCGGATATGTTGCAGTTGAACTTGACCTGCCGCACAAACTCGTCGAACATGCCCGCAGGTGCAGGTTTGTTGATTGCTTCTTGCATATCAACGCTCCACCGGCAGAATACCGCCCGATCTCGACCGTCTCACGCGGACAATGCAATTGCCTACCATCCCCCTCCTCCTCCGCCGCCTCCTCCCCCTCCGGAGGAGCCACCGCCGCCGCTGCCGGAGCTTGAACCCGGCGCTGCGGACGAGGACGACACGGCATCCGCAAAGGCGCCGCTGAGCGACCCGGCGAAGGTATCGGCAGTAAACATGCCCAATGACGTCCCGTGATACCAGGCAGGCTGGTAGCCTTCCGCAGCAGCCCGTGACAGGGCCGTGGAAAACTGCTCCGCCCATTGCTGTTCCACATCGAGCGCGAGTGCGTAGGGGAGATATTTTTCGAATGTTTCAGGCGTCCGGTCGGGCGGGCTCATCATATTCAGCCGGTCCTTTTCGGTCGCGCTCAGGAATGTCTTGAACCCTTCTATGGCGTCGAGGATCGTCCTGCCCGCCCGTGTCGGGGCCTTCAGCAGATGGAAGAAGAGGTAGTTGAGAGCCATGGATACGATGAGGAAGACTACAACCATGACAGAGGAGAATTTTGCCATCATCACCATGCCCGCAATCTCTCCGCCGATGAAGGGCAGGGAGAAGAGGGTAAGGAAGACTGCTCCGGCCCCGTTCAGCACCGAATGCGGGCTGCCGCGAAATATTGCCTTCCACCTCGCGATGACCTGAAGAACAAGCACGATCACCCCGACGCTCCACCCCGTCAGCCAGACACAGATGAAGATAAATGCGGGGAGCATCTGTTTTTTCGTTGCGATGCCGAATCCGCTCGTCAGCAGCAGGAGGGCGGTTATCACAAGGCCCGCGATGAAATACCTTCTGTTCGTTATGAAGTAGATCTTCTCGTAATTCTGCTTCAGATATTCCTTGAGCGACGCGACAGCCCTGCGGATAGAGGCATGATTACTCTGGATCAGCCTGATTTCGCCGCCTGAGCCGAGAAGATGGTCCAGAATCTTTTTCTCCTCCGCAGAAAGCGGGACCTTCCCCTTTTCTGCCTTCTTAAGCAGGTACTCGCCACCCTCCTCATACAGGGCCACATGGCCCTTCACCGCCATATTGATGAGCGCAGCAGCAATGCCCTTGTCATCGTATCCCATCCGCGTTATGTAACGCATCACCGCAGGGGTCATGTCGGACGGCGGCGTATAGCGAACCACAATGTTGCCGGACTCCGGGTCCCTGCCGACCCTGAACCAGACCATGATATAGAAGGTCAGCAATACCAAAAGGCCGAGTCCGGCATAGGCAAGCCCGGCTCCAGACAATATTTCATCCCCATCAACAGGCGCTGCTCTGTTTGCAGGTTGAGCGACATATCCCTTGGGCCAGGAGACCGCAACGGTCAGCCCTTCACGCGCAGCCAGCGCCCTCGTTGTGGAAAAAGAGATACTGCCGGAGGGCAGCCGCTCCTCTTCAAAATCCTTTTCCTGGGCCCCCTGGGGCCCGGTATACCCTGCGGTTGAGATGATCTTCCTGCCGGCATCAGCCGGAAGGCGTATCTCTGCAGAAGCCTTATCGATGGGAAAGTCCCAGCCGTTGCCGGTAACGTTCCAGTACAGTTCGTCGAAATCCTGAAAGAACCCCAGCTGGTGGTCAGTCTCATAGGTGAGCGTATAGGTATACTCTCCGGGCTGGAGGAACGTGTTCTTTTCCCCGATATAGACGCGTTTCCCGTTGCTGAGGTCAATAATGTGATGCGGTTCCGGAGAACCGTTTCTGGTCACAGAGACGACGCGAAAACCGACATGATAGGGATTGCCCCGGTTGTCTTCGTACCTTGTGGGAAAGTCGCGGTAGATGCCCCGCTTGATCTGTACGCCCTCTGCGATGACCGTTATCGTCTCTGCAACGGTCATGGTCGCGTCTTCCCGTACCGTTATATCGCTGTGGAAGTCGAGTATCCGTTCGTCGGCAGAAACACCCGGTGCAGGAAGGAAGAGACGCAGCAGCAGAACTGCCATGGACCATATCATGCGTCCACTGTCTTGCTTCATGATCCTCCGGGGTACGTTCCCCGCTTCATGGCGTCACAGCTGGCTCAGTTTTTCGAGGTCCGTATTCAGCCCGATGATCACCAGGAGGTCACCTTCCCGGATCATGTCCGTAGGCAGCGGGTTGACATTCCATTTTTCCCTGCCGTCCTTGTCCGTATCCTTGATCGCGATCAGGGTTACGCCGTAATCGGCCCTCAGCCTTGTCTCCTCCAGCATCTTGCCGACAAAAACCTTCGGAGTCGGTATCTCTATGATGCTGTATTCGTCAGATAACTCAAGCTGTTCCACAACGGTAGGCTTGATCAGGCTGTGAGCCACGCGAATCGCCATGTCCCGTTCCGGATACACGATCCGGTCGACGTTCAGGTTCTTGAGGACCGTGCCGTGCAGCGAAGTCACCGCCTTGGCAACGATGTACTTGATCCCCAGCTGCTTGAGGATCATGACCACGAGGATGCTCGCCTCGATATTCTCGCCTATGCTGACGATCGCCACGTCAACGTTCTGCACCCCCACCGACCGCAGCGCCTTCTCGTCCATTGCCTCGAGCTGCACCGCGAGGGTGACATACTCCGATGCCTTCCGGACGCGCTCCTCGTCCTTGTCGATGGCGATCACCTCGCATTTGCTCTCGGCCAGCGTCTTGGCCATATTGAAACCGAACCGTCCCAGCCCGATAATAGCATACTGTTTTTTCATCCGATCATCACCTTTCCTTCGGGATATCTGAACCGCGCTTCGCTCCGCTTGGCCACGGCCACGGCAATGGTCAGGGGGCCAAGCCTCCCGGCGAACATGGTTATGCTCACGAGTATCTTGCCGAGCGGGCTGAACTGGGCGGAGAGGCTCCGAACGCCACCGTCACCCACGGAGAGGCCGACCGTGCCAAAGGCCGAAGTCACCTCAAAGACAGCGGGAAGATACTTGACATGTTCGAACTTCAGGACCAGTATGGACACCACACATATCAGGAGCACCGCCAGCGTAATGCTCAGGAATGACTTCGAAACGGCGCTGTACGAGATGCGCTTCCGGAACATGACCGTGTCCCCCGAACCCCGCATGATGGCGCAGAGGCTTGCGATTACGACCGCGAAGGTCGTAATCTTTACCCCGCCGCCTGTGCTGCCGGGTGATGCGCCGACGAACATCAGCAGCATCGTGATAAAGTACGTCTCGAATCTAAGCGACGCATAGTCGATCGTATTGAATCCGGCGGTACGCGCCGTAACGGAGGAAAAATACGCGACAAGAACCTTATCCGGAAGCGCCATGCCTCCGAGCGTCCCCTCATTGCTGTGCTCGAAAAGCAGGAACAGGACCGTGCCGGCGACGAGCAGGATAGCGGTCGTCGAGAGAACGATCTTGGTATGGACGCTCACCTTCAAGAGATGCTTTCGCCAGTAACCATAGATATCGCTTATGACAAGAAACCCGATGCCGCCGATGATGATCAGCGTCGTGATGACGAGGTTGACCACGAAGTCGCCGCGGTATTGGATAAGATTGTCGGAAAAGAGGCTGAACCCCGCGTTGTTGAAAGCCGATACGGCATGGAATATCCCGAACCATGCCGCCTGTCCAAGGCCCATATCCGGCAGAAACCTCACCGTCAGGACAAGGGCGCCAAGCGCCTCGATCACCACCGTGACGAGGAGCACCACTTTGGTGAACTTCACGATACCCTCGAGGGAAAGCACATTCAGCGCCTCCTTCATGATGAGCCGCTCAGAGAGAGCGATCTTTTTCCCGATGACCAGCGAAATGATCGTCGCAGAAGTCATGTATCCCAATCCCCCGAGCTGGATCAGGAGCAGGATGACCACTTTGCCGAAAAAGGTGAAATCCTGCGGGGTATCCTTCACGATAAGGCCGGTCACACAGACTGCGGAGGTGGCTGTAAACAGAGCGTCGACGGCCGAGATGCCGTTGACCGTTGCCAGCGGCGTCATAAGCAGCAACGCCCCCGCAAGGATAAAGGCCAGAAATCCGAGGATCAGTATCTGCGGGGGGCTGACATGTTTCATGGTATTGCTACAATTATAAACAAAAACAGGGCAGAGGAGGCTCGAAAAAAAAGCGCTGTCCTCCATTTTTACATCTTTACTGTGCATTTCGGGCCGAGTTTAGGTAAAGTATAAAGAATGCGTTTTGAAGATCTTGATATCCCTGCCCCCATACATGAAGGCATAAAGGCAGCCGGTTTTACGGAATGCACCCCTATTCAGGCAATGACCCTGCCTGAAGCGCTAAGGGGAAGGGATATCGCTGCGCAGGCGCAGACAGGCACCGGAAAGACCGCGGCCTTTCTTATCGCAATATTCTCCCGCATGCTCGTCACCCCTTCCCCTGGTTACGGCCCTTCGCCGCATGCGCTGGTCATTGCTCCGACGCGCGAGCTCGTGGTGCAGATAGAGGCAGAGGCAAAACTGCTCAGCGGCTCAGCAGGCTTCAGGATCGTCTCCGCCTTCGGCGGCATGGACTATATCAAACAGCGCGACGATATCGCCAGAGGCGTTGACATGCTCATCGGCACACCCGGCAGACTGATCGACTATCTCAAACAGAAGGTGTACAGCCTGAAGAAGACACGCTTTTTGGTGATCGACGAGGCAGACCGCATGTTCGACATGGGCTTCATCGCTGACCTTCGTTTCATGCTCAGGAGGATGTCACCGTACGATCAGCGGCAGTCCATGCTCTTTTCCGCCACACTGTCCACCCGCGTTATGGAGCTCTGCTACGAGCATATGAACAACCCGGAACGCTTCTCCGCGACTCCCGAGAAGATGACCGTGGACGTGGTCGATCAGGAGCTCTACCATGTGAGCAAGGACGAGAAGTTCGGCATGCTGCTCGGCCTTTTGAAGCGCGAGGCGGGCGGGCACTACATCATCTTCTGCAACATGAAATCAACTGCGGACAGGCTGAAGCTTCACCTGAATGCAAACGGATTCACCGCTGCTGCCATTACCGGCGACATCCCTCAGGAAAAAAGGATGAAGGTGCTCAACCGCTTCAAAGACGGTTCGTTGTCCATACTTATTGCAACGGATGTCGCAAGCAGAGGGCTTCATGTGGATGGCATCACCCATGTAATCAATTACGATCTGCCGCAGGACGCGGAAGATTACGTCCACCGTATCGGGAGGACTGCGCGCGCAGGGGCCGGCGGCAAAGCCATCAGCCTGGCCTGCGAGGACTATGTCTTTTCACTCCCTGATATCGAAGAGTTTATCAAGCAGAAGATACCGACTTTGCCTGTGACCGACGAGCTGGTAGTCACCGGCTACAAGAAAGTTCAAGGTGGCACTTACCGCGCAAAGGACCTTATGCGGCAAGGAAGAGGGACAGCCGGTACGGGGAAGACCAGGGGAACATCACCCGGAAAAGCATCCGCTACTCAAATACAGCGCGGTTCTTTCGATAAAAGCCGGAGGAAAAGAAAGCCGCGGCCTTCCCAGCAGTCACCGGCCAATTAACAACTCTCTGGCAATTGCGTAATCACAGGTTAGCGATAGCTTAGGGGTGATGGTCTTCCTGTGAGAACGCTGCTGCAAGAAAGGTTATCGCTCCTGGTTTTTAATTGGAAGTTTTGTAGGACATCAATATGAATCAACCGGTTGACAATCAAAAGACCTTTATTATAATATCTAAACAGCGCAACAATGAAACTCCAGGAGGAACGCGATGGATAACAAAAAGTTTGTTTTCATGCTCTCTCACACCACGACAAATCCTATTGAAGTGCTCGGCGTTATGAAGATCGCTTCGAATATCAAGGCCTTTTCGGATGATGCCGAGGTAGTCATCTTCCTGTTCAATGAAGGCGTGCAGCTCGCCAAGAAGGGCGTTGTCGATAACATCTCGATCGAGTTCGAGGGCAAACAGGTCAACTTCAAGGAGATGCTGGATCTGCTGATAGATTTTGGCGTCAAGTTCTATGTCTGCCATGCCTTCATGCCGGGATTCGGCGTAACCGATGAGAACCTGATCGAAGGGTTCGAGAAGAAGTCGAGTTCCTATCTCGGAGAACTGCTCCTGAAGGGGTATATCCCCATCTCCCTGAACCTATAGATCTCTTTACTAACCAGGCAGAGGCCCCTGAATAATACCGGAGTCTCTGCCGTTATCCGCGTACCATTCCGGACATCGGCGCTCTTTTCATACATGTACGACAATCCTTCGAACATCATTTTGCCGCTCCATAGTGCCCTGTCGCAAAGGGCTTTTGCTGTCCGCTGCCCCACTGATCAAAGCCGTTGACCTGACGCATCTGCGCCACCTATAATGCACAGCAATCCATGTGCATACATGGCAACCTTTCCAGACAGGCATCGAGGTGATCGTGGCAAACAGATGGCAGGCATGGGTCACACAACTCAAAAAAAACACCTACGCCCTGTATCTGGCATCACGTGATCCGCGGGTCCCGCTTGTCGCAAAAATTATCGCGATACTGGTTGTCGCCTACGTCTTGAGCCCGATCGACCTCATCCCTGACTTCATCCCGGTGCTGGGCTATCTGGATGATATGGTGCTGGTCCCGCTGGGCATGGCGCTTGCGATACGGTGCATACCACCGGACATCTGGCAGGACTGCAGGAAGAAAGCAGGGGATCGTCTGGCGTCAGCCCTCCCCCGCAGCCGAACAATGGTGATCGCTATTGCGTCCGTATGGGCAGGCATCATTACGTTGCTGGCATTGCTTGTCCTGCGTGCGCTCGGCGCCTGATCACTGCTCTGTCTGCGTCGTCATTACAGCTGTATCGTTAAATCTGTCCGTGACGGCCGGCATCAGGAGATCAGATACCCTGGGTAAACGATCTTGCCCGGGCAAGGGGACCCTTACAACTGCTGCCCGTTCTTCAGATCAAATCGAGTTCTTCGTACAGAGATGACGCCGATGAATAATACGGGATTCTGTTCACTTCCATATACCGGTAGACCCCGGCCGCCACAGAACCTGCGACAACACCGGCAGTTGCGCCGAGAAGCCCGCCTTTTGCAGGATGTCTCCGGTCGGCAAGCATGCCGAGCGTTGTGCCGGCCGCAGCAGCAATTCCGAGCAATATAAGATAGTCCGCTTTTTTCATATGATCACGCTCTCAACAAAAAACGTGTATAGGATACCATGAAGAACTGCCTGCAGACAAAAGAGCACGGCAGGGTTATCGCTTTCTCTCAATACGTTTTGGCTTTCCGTAGGGACATGCCCGGACGCAAACCCCGCATATGCGTGCTCCAATGCCGGGCAGCTAACTGTTCGCATATGTCCTGTCCGCGCACCTGTTGAACACCAGCGCCTCTTCCCTGCTTTTGTACCTTCCCTTCGCGGTCACATTCCTGATCGCTTCAGCCGGACAGGCTTTGGCACATTCATCGCAGGAACCGCATCTCTGTCTGATCGGCATATCAGGGGCAAGCGGCATATCCGTCAGCACGGTCGCGAGCCGTATCCTCGGGCCGTGTTCAGGATTGACGATAAGAAGACTCTTGCCCTGCCACCCGATCCCTGCCATGCGTGCGATAGCCTTGTGAGACACTGCGCCGAGCAGTTTTTCCGTCTCCTCGATCTTTGATGCGGGGACCGCCTCGGACCGATTTCCCCTGCATGTGATCCATTCCTCGATACGTGCGGTCAAACGGTCAAGGGCCACATTGACTGCGCGGTAGTGATCGGCATATGGCTCTGTCGGCAGTTCGGCAATGGCATCCATGATATCGCCATCAAGGCGTATCGCAACAGAGACAGCCCGGATATAGGGAAGCAGGATACCGGCAGGGATGGTCACCCACCCTTCCTTGAACGGGACGAGGTCGGCGATGCCCGCGATGTCCGCGCCGGATGCCTTGCAGAATTCTTTCAGTTCAGCGGCGCTGTCCATGTTGCAGTATAGTCGGATACGCGATTGTGCAAATTGTCATTATTTCTCCGGAAGGGTCGCAACAAACTGCTTTGCCTCGAGAAGCCATGCAGAAAGCATCTCGTCTTCCGCAAAACCCCCGGGGCTCACCATGATCCAGCCCTTCATCGGCCTGCCGGTTATGTCCAGGGGACGGACAAGGGATGATCGCAGGGCTTCGGCAGCACCTTTGACCCCAAGCCTGAGAATAAGGTATTCCTGGTAAATGCCGCAGAACATGTTCCCGTTCAGGAGATAACAGACACCGCCGAACATGCCCCTTGATGATATGCCCTTCCACCTGCCCACGATCTTTTTTACGCGTGCAGCGGTTTTTTCGTCATACGTCACGGCTATTTACCTCTCAGGAGGTCCGGCCAGTTTTCATCCGCATTTCGGATATGAGCATCCCTGTCCCTCTCCCAGAGGCCCTGGACATCCTTGTTCAGGTTGATATAGAGCTTGTTGTTGACAATAGTCCGGGCAGCGGGGTCAATGTCCGCCGCATTCGTGACTTCCTGAAGGCATTGAAGGCGTTCGGCCCGCAACCGCTCGCCTTCAACCTATTGCCGTAAGACATTCTTAAAATGGCTCAAACGCGATCCGCTGTCCTGTTAAGCTCATCTCCGCCATAATGCCGGCCTTGGGAAGGACAAAGACCGCCACTCCATCAGTATAGGTCCCTGCCTTGCCGACGCCGGCAGTGACGGCAACCGCCGTTAACTGGGCGCCAAACTCATACAGGCTGCTTTTAAAAAGTTCTGCTATCTCTTTGTCGCGGAAGAAGATGATTTCACTGTATGCCTGCCCCCCGATCTGGGCCCCTGCGCTCAGCTGGGCGATGGTCGCCTTTCCCAGGGGTTTGCCGTTCTCAAAGTACCATCCCCTTCCATACCCAACGCCTGCGATAAAAGCACCCTTGCCGACTGTCGGGAAAACAGCGTATGCGTAGGCTTTATCAAAAAATATCTTCAGGGTCGGATCGATACCCAACAGGTTGTTGATCGTCTCGTTAACTGCCCGCTCTTCCTCCTCCTTGTCCCGCGGGTCCCATCCGGCATATGAGACCGAAAGCAGAAGAATAAAAGAACATGCCATGCTCAGCCAAATGATTTTTTTCATTGTCCACCTCGTTCCACGGACATCAGTCCGAATGAATTTTGAACATCTATCTTTTTCATTATATGCCGCCCAGGAGCTGGTGTCAAAGCCGGCAAGGATTTGCCGCTTCTTATATTGCAGCAATATTACGCCGGCATGGGGGCAATGCTCGTCGCCCGGGACATTTGATGATATACTGATTCAAAAAGAAAGGGAATGGTTGACATGTTTCTCACCGTAGGTCACCGCGGTGCCAGGGCATATGAGACGGAGAATACCCTCAAAAGCTTCGCCCGAGCGATCACGCTTGGCGCTAATGCACTTGAGCTCGATGTGCGGCAGTCGAAGGATGGCAATCTGATCGTCATCCATGACGACAATCTGAAAAGAGTATTCGGCATCGACCTCCCGGTTGGACAAGCGTCTCTGAATGAGCTGAAGGATGCGACCAGAGGGAAGATCACAACCCTTGAGGAAAGCCTGGATTTTATCGGCACCAGGGTAGAAAGAATCCTTGTGGAGCTGAAAGAGCCCGGGTACGAAAGGCAGGTCCTTGACCGGATCCTGAATAAAAAGCTGGCAGGAAGGGTCATTGTTGTGTCGTTCCACGAAAGGGCCCTCGCTGCAATAAGAAAACTGGACACGAAGATCGAGACCGGACTCATCTACGCGAAATTCAAAAACCCTGTCGAAGCGGCCCTCAAGCTGGATGCCCAGTACCTTCTGCCTCTATACCGCTTTGTGCATACAAAGGATGTCGAGAAGGCCCACAAGAACAGACTGAAAGTGATCGTCTGGACGATCAACACAAAAGAAGAAGCAATGAAATTCGTTGCCAAAGGTGTTGACGGCATCGCAACTGACAGACCCGATATCCTCTACCCCGCATAATTCATAAGCAGGCATGAAGAAAGGCGGGCTATAGTATTCGGGCTCATGCTCGGTCGTATCGACCTCTGACGGATTCTGCCTCTTTATTAATGAATTGAGCATACTGCCGGACTACCTGCCGGCAGGCAGGTCGGCAGAAGAAAGCGCCCGAACACCACAGCCCGCCTTATGCTGCACCGAGTTCCCGAATATCTATAAATAAAGAAGGCTAATTTCAGCGACGATTCTGCTTTTGCAGATTCCGTAACTCACGTATAATCATCCGTATGCAGGATGTGCTTTTTTCATTCGGGCTTATCATCATCGCAGGTGCTCTATTCCGGCGCATACGGCCGGCAGGGATCGATCCCGGTGATGTACGCGTGGTGATCAATGCCTGCGTACTGAACCTGTTTCTCCC
>Ga0113563_10002846_pt1 | contig 10598 bp, 10 predicted proteins | sample Mud3Dept3metaG_FD_80117 | JGI IMG/M metagenome (GOLD analysis project Ga0113563, IMG submission 80117) | Freshwater wetland microbial communities from Ohio, USA, analyzing the effect of biotic and abiotic controls - Mud 3 Core 4 Depth 3... | ecosystem: Environmental > Aquatic > Freshwater >...
GAAATCCCGGATAGGGTCCCGGGCAAAGGCTGGCATCCGGGATTGACATTGCTTATATTTTTACCCGATTTCTGATCCCGCCGCAATAACGATCTTTTAAGGGGATTCTCAAAATTATGTACAAATCTCCGCTCCAAACGGCTTTTTCCGGAGGTGGCGGAAAATTCGTTAGACCGCTTCTCCTGAGGTGTTTCTGCCCGTTTCTTACCTTCTTCCCATGGCATTTCGGCAACGCGTCAAAATTGCGAGGATATCGAAAGGTTCTTCGATCAGAGGAAACGTGGGCACCCCTTGGGGCTCCAGAAACGCCTTGCCGGCGTCCATGTGTTTTCTTTCTCCGGTAAAGGTGGCATAAATCGGCTTCTCGGGAAATTCGCGGGCGAGATCGACGATAAACTGTAGGCTGGGGACGCCCGTTTCGTCGGTTAAAAGAAGGATGGGGACGACGGCGTCGATGTTCGGGTCTTTCAGGGCGGCGCGCATCCCTTCGCGGTAGGCGTACTCCACGCCGTGAAGCCCCGCCGCAAACCAGATGTCCACGGGATTGCGCATGCGGACGATCGAGGGGCTGATGTCCTGGAGAAATTTCCGGGTGGGTTCGGTGAAATCGGGGACCTTGAGACCCAGGGAGAGGCAATGGTCGGTGAGGCAGACGAGCATGGCCCCGGAGGGGGCAAAAAAACTGACCCGGTCGCCCTTCGGCAGGGGCATAACGGCCAGGGCTTTCGCGGCGAGGAAAAGATGGGAATACCTGTAAAGGGGAGTTATCCCGCCCTGGCGGATCAGGGCTTCGGTTACCCGGTACTCGGCCGCCATGGCGGCCGTGTGGGCCACCGCCGCCTTTGCGCCTTCCATGGTTCGCCCCCCTTTGAGCATAAAAACGGGCTTGCGGGGGGTCACCTGCCGGGCCACTTCCAGAAAACGCCTCGGTTTCTTGAGGCTCTCGAGGTAGATGAAAATTGCGCCGGTCTCCGGGTCGCTCCCGAGATATTCCAGGGCTTCGCTTTCTTCGATATCCACCTTGTTGCCCAGCCCGATAACCCGGGCCACGCCGTAATTCTCAGCCGTGGCGATGTACCGCATGGTGTGGGTGGCGAAATTGCCCGTCTGGGCGATGTACGAGATTTTTCCTCTGGGTACCCGGCCCAAGGGGAAGAAGCTCGAGGTAAAATCCGCCGGGGTCGAGGTGTGGCCCGAAGTGTTGGGACCGAGAACCCGGACCCCCGTCTCCCGGACGGCGCGGATGAGTTCGTCCTGGAGCCCCTCGCCTTTTTCGTCCACCTCGGAGAATCCTCCGGCGGCCAGGACGACCGCTTTGATTCCCCGGGCAGCGCAATCTCGAATAGCCTGCGGGTTGGCTGCGGCCGGCAGAATGATGACGGCCAAATCCACGGCTTCCGGAATTTCCTTAACAGTCGGGTAGGCCTTCATCCCCAGGATTTCTTCCCCCTTCGGATTGACCAGGTACATTTTCCCGCGGAATCCGTTGGCTTGAATGTTGCGGATCACATCGTTTCCGGGTTTATGGGGGGTGGCGGAAGCGCCGATGATAACAACGCTCTTGGGTTGGAAAAATTTATCCAAGGAAGGGGACATCGTTTCTCCTTTCGGGCCTGATGGTTTTGGAAAAAAGCTAGGTCATTCCCTGCTGGCGCATCATACCATCCCCAACATCTTATTATAGAAAGCGGGGAGATACAAGAGGAGTCGAATTTTTTCTTATATCAAAAAAAATCTTGACACACTGAAAAAATGGCCTTAACCTGAGATAAAAATTCGATATTAGTTTATTTATTGAAATTTTCTTCCAGGCACTAACTATGGAAAATCTCGGGTCGCGAATTCGAGATGAACGGCGGAAAAGAAAGCTCACCCTCGAAGTTCTTTCTCAAAAAACAGAGCTCTCCAAGAGTTTTTTAAGCCAGGTTGAACGGGGACTGGCCCAGCCTTCGATCAGTTCTTTAAAGAGAATTTCCCGCGAATTCGGCATCAGCGTGGTAGATCTTTTCCCGGACGAGTCCGCCCCGGAAAATCATGGGGGCAACACGCTCCCGGCAAGGAAAAACGGCCATTCCTATGTTGAAGAAGTGCAGGTGGTGAGGGCCAACCGGCGCAAACGCCTGACCCTGCCGGGATCTTACGTCTCTTACGATCTCTTGACGCCGGACCTGAACCGGCAGGTGGAAGTGATGTTCATGCGCATCAATCCGGGAGAGCATTCCGGAGAAGAGCCCATGGTTGATCTCCCCGGGGAGAAATTCGGGTATGTATTGAAGGGGCTCCTGGAAGCGAAGGTGGGAGAAAAATCCTACCAGCTGGCGGCCGGGGACAGTATTTATTTCCCCGCCCATTTCCCTCACGCCTGGCGAGGGCTGGGGGAGGACCCGATCGAAGTCCTCTGGGTCTTGACGCCGCCGAGATTTTGATGGTTTCGTAAAAAGTCCAGCTGTCCCGCTCGGAGCGGGATTGCGCCCCTTGCCCCGCCTATGGGGGGAGACCTTTTACAAAACCCTGGTCAATTCGATTTTGTCCGGCGGCACCGGGTTCTAATGACGATGAGCCTTTGCGAATCCTCAAAAACATAAGCAGAAAGGAAAGGAGAGACAGCCATGTCCATGAAGCAGGAAAAAGTCGTCATCAACTGCGCCGTGACCGGCTCAATCCATATCCCGAGCCAGTCTGAATTTCTACCCATTACCCCTCAGCAGATCAGTAGCGAGGCCATTAAAGCCGCCAATGCCGGCGCCGGAACCGTACATATCCACGTCCGCAATCCCAAGACCGGCCAGCCGTCGTCCGACCTGGGGCTTTTCAAGGAAGTATGCAGCGAAATTAACCGCAAGAGCAATGTGGTCGTCTGCCCCACCACGGGCGGCGGTCTGGGGATGACCCCGGAAGAACGAGTCCGCGTGGTGGCCGAACTTCAGCCGGAGCTGGCCACCTGCAACATGGGGTCCTTCAATTACGGCCTCTACCCCTTGCTCGACAAATTCAAAGAGTTTAAATTCGAATGGGAAAAGCAGTATCTGGAAATGACGCGCAATTTCATCTTCGCCAATACCTTTCAGTCCCTGGAAGTCTTCATGAAGACCTTTAATGACGCGGGAACGAAGCCGGAGATGGAATGTTACGACATCGCGCATCTGTACAACATCGCCCATATGGCGGACCGGGGATTCATAAAGAAACCCTTCTTCCTCCATTTCATCATGGGGATTCTGGGGGCCATCCAGCCCAGCCTCGAAAACCTCCTACACATGAAACACGTGGCCGACGGCCTCTTCGGCGAAGACTACGCCTGGTCGGTTCTCGCCGTGGGCCGCTACCAGTTCTCTTACAGCACTGTGGCCGCCGTGGCCGGAGGAAACGTGCGGGTGGGGATGGAGGACAACCTTTATCTGAGCAAAGGGCAAATGGTGAAATCGAACGAGGAGAGCGTGAAGAAGATCCGGCACATCATCGAAGAACTTAGCATGGATGTGGCCACTCCGGATGAAGTGCGGAAGATGCTGAAGCTGAAAGGTAAGGACAAGACCAAGTTATAAAAACAGCAGGGGCCCAGGGGCCAAGTGGCCGAGGGTTCAAGTGGAAGACCAAGACCGAAAGGGCTCAGGGCGCCGATTGTCAGGCGCAGAAGGAAGAATGGGGCCAATCCTTCTTCCCACGGGAACCCTCGAATCCTTGAATCCTTGGCCCCTGTCTGTCTCCCCTTTTCCCTTTCCCGCCCCGCTATTACGGTCAGGACCTCCATCATTTTTCCTTTGACTTCAGATCCGATAATGGAATAAACAATAAAGATGGTCTCGTAAAAGGTCCATCTGTAAGTGCGCCTCACTCCTCAGTTTTTGCGCGCCTTGCATCTGGAGCTTCTTAGGAAACCATCATTTCGCAGACTTTTTACGAGTTCATCAATAGAGGGAATTATTCAGGGTAAAACCCGACCAAGGAGAGTCTCATGGTATCTCAGACGATCATCCGCCAGTTGGAAGGAATTGTGGGCAAAGAGCGCTGCCTGACCGCCGAGGAAGACCGGATGGTTTATTCCCACGATGTGTATTGCGAGAGCAAGCCCGAGGTTGTGGTCCTGCCGACTACCCGGGAAGAAGTTGCGCAGGTTCTGAAATTGGCAAACCAGGAAAAGATCCCGGTGACGCCGCGCGGGTCGGCTTCGGGGCTGAGCGGGATGTGCGTGCCCGTCCAAGGCGGGATTGTGATGGCCATGTCCAAGATGAACAAGATCCTGGAAATCAACAAGGAAGACCGCCTCGCCGTGGTCGAACCGGGGGTGATCACCAACGATTTGCAGGTGGCAGTGGAAGCCCAGGGGGTGTTTTACCCCCCGGACCCGGCCAGCCAGACGATCTGCCAAATCGGCGGGAACGTGGGCACAAACGCCGGCGGTCCGCGGTGCGTGAAATACGGGGTCACCCGGGACTACCTCCTGGGGCTCGAAGCGGTGCTGCCCTCCGGGGAGTTCATCAAGGCGGGGGGGCGGCCAATCAAGAACGTGACCGGCTACGATGTGACCCGCCTGCTCTGCGGCTCGGAAGGGACCCTGGCCGTGATCACCAAGATCATCGTCAAGCTGATCGCCAAGCCGGAAGCCCGGCGGACCCTCCTGGTGGCCTTCCGGTCCATCGACGACGCGAGCACCACGGTTTCACGGATCATGGCGGCGGGCATTGTTCCCCGGGCCCTCGAGTTAATGGACCAGCGTTACGTCCAGAACTGCGAGCGCATGTACCACCTCGGCCTCCCGACCGAGGCGGCGGCGATGCTCATCATCGAGGTCGACGGATTTGCGGAAACGGTGGATCGGCAGGCGAAGATCGCCCGGGAGTTTTGCGAGAAGCAGGGCGCCTTTCAGATTAAACTGGCCCAGACCGAAGAGGAAGCGGACAAGATGTGGTATGCCCGGAAGATCGGGTCCGTCGCCCTCTACCGGCTCAGCAAGACCATGGTGACCGAAGACGCGACGGTGCCCATCAGCCAGATCCCGACCATGGTGCGCAAGCTCAGCGAGCTGGAGAAGAAATACAACATGGTCATCTATCTTTTAGCCCACGCCGGCGATGGCAATATGCACCCCCTGATGACCTACGACCCGGGCAACAAGGACGAATCACACCGGGTGGAGAGTATCATCCGGGAGATCTTTGAAGCCTCCATCGGCCTCGGCGGGACGATCACCGGCGAGCACGGGGTCGGCCTGGCCAAGAAGGAGTTCCTGCCTCTGGAGTACGGGGAAACGGAAAGGGCGCTCTGGCGGAACATCAAGAAGGCCTTCGACCCCAACGGGATTTTGAATCCGGGGAAGTTTGTTTGAAAGCAATTCGGACGCGGATGAACGCAGATTTTTTGGATTAAAAATAATCGAAAACCATCGGTGAAAAGAAATTCAATTTTTGAAATGGAAGGCTTTTACGGATATAAAGTCTCATTTTCTGCACCTATCCCCGCAAATTTGCGTCCCATAAATAGGAGTCGGCATGTATTCAGAAAAGATCATGATTCAGGAAGCGGAGAAGTGCTCCAAGTGCGGGGCCTGCGCCGGGCACTGCCCCGTTTTCAAGGAACTTCAGATCGAAACCTACAGCTCCCGGGGAAAAACGGAAGTGGCCAAAGCCCTGGCCGAAGGGAAGGTCCCTTATTCGGAGTACACGGAGGACCTTTTTTCCAAGTGTCTGCTCTGTCTGACGTGCAAGGCGAACTGCCCGGCCGGGGTGGATCAGAGCAAGCTGATCTTAGGGGTCCGGGCGGAGCTGGCCAAGAAACGGGGGCTGCCGTTTTCCAAGAGGATGGCTTTCAAGTATCTGCTGAAAAACCGGGCCCTCTTCGGCAAGGCCCTGAAAGCGTTCTCCTACCTGCAGAAATTCACCAAGACGAGCGACGACGGCAAACTGCGCCACCTGCCCTTTTTCCTCTCTGCTTTCGGCAAGGGCCGGTTGATCCCGGACCTGAGCGCAACCCCGCTGCGGAAGGAGTTCCCGGAGGTGATTCCTCCAACCAAGGGAAAAACCAAAATCCGCGTGGGCCTCTTTTCCGGGTGTTTCATCGACTTTGTGGACCCGGCCATCGGCCGCTCCCTCCTGAACGTTCTCGGGCGTCACGGCGTGGAAGTCGTTTTCCCCAAGAAGCAAACCTGTTGCGGCATCCCGGTCTTCATGTCCGGGGATGTGGAGAACGGGCTGGATCTTCTGAAGAAGAACATCGAGGCTTTCGAACCGCATAAGGTGGACGCGGTGATCACCGCCTGCGCCACCTGCGGCTCGGCGCTGAAGGAGAGCTACCCGGCCCTCGTAGAAGGCGAAGGGGAGGAGTGGAAAAACCGGGTGAAGGCCTTCAGCTCCAAGGTCAAGGATATTTCGGAATTTCTGCAAGAGAAGATCGCGCTGGGAAAGGGTGAGAAGAAATCTCCGACGAAGGTCACCTATCATGACCCTTGCCATTTAGTCCGGGGCCAGAACCTCACCGTCCAGCCGCGGGCGATTCTCAAAGAACTCCCCGGGATTGAATATGAGGAGATGCGCGACGCCCAGCGGTGCTGCGGAGGCGGGGGGTCTTTCAGCTTCTACAACTACGACCTGTCCAAACAGATCGGCCGGAGGAAGGTGGATAGCATCGAAGCCAGCGGGGCTTCCGTCGTGGCCACCGGCTGCCCCGGGTGTATGCTGCAGATGAAGGACCAGCTGGGGCAGAAGAAATCCAAGGTCAAGGTGAAACACATTATTCAGGTGGTTGACGAGGCGGGGGTATAGGAAAAGGAGAAAGAGACAGGATCTTTCCGGACCCAAAGGGGGGGTTGCGATGGCAGCCCCCCCTTTTTTTATTTTGGAACAATCGGGAAATTTTCACCTTCCCCGGGGCCTATTTGGGGGTTGGCGGGATATACTCGAAGGAATCCAGGATCTGCCGGATTGCCTGGCGGTCGTTTTCCGCATTCTCTCCCACGACCAGGTAGAGAATGAAAATCTGATAGGGTTCGGTAAAAGCATAGAGCCAACCCTGCTCCCGCGTTCCTCCCTTGACCTTGAAGGTGCTGTGTTTCATGGCGGCGAAGGAAACTCCCTTCAAGGTCACCGCTTCGGTGGGGCCGGGGGTGACCTTCACCTCTTTACCGAAATGTTCTTTAACCTCATCTTCCACCTCTCCCGTTACGGAATTGACCAGGTTTTCCATTTTCCCCTGATCGAAGGTAGAATATCGGCCAGCAGGGGTGAAATCAATCTGCAGGTTGGACTGGGTTTGCGGGTTAAATAAAAAAACTTCCGATTCCTCCAGCCCTTCCTTATGATACCCCAGGTCGATCATGAATTTCGGGTATTCCATGGCGATTTTCCAATTGGGCGGGGCGGAGACTCTGAAGGGAAAGCGGGCTCCCGTGAACTGGTTGCCCTCGATGACCCCCACGGGGAGTTTCAGGTCGACTTTTACGGGTTCCCGGACCGGCGTCCCCGCACAGCTGGCCAGAAAAAGGGATAAAAGAACAACCGCCGCGATTCCCAAGAAATTTCTGGTCTTCATAATGCCCCCCCAAAAAAAATTGACACCTTAAATAATTAAAATTGAGATGCGGAAACCTGGAGGATGATTCATTGTAGCCCAATCGACCTTTCTCTTGTCAAGAACCAGAGATTGATGAACTCGTAAAAAGTCGGCAAACCATCAGAGATTGCAGGTTTCACTTTTGGCACTTGTTTTTGAGGCAAAAGCTTGGACTGGGCGTGGGGGTGGCGGCGCGATTCGCGAAAGTACCGGTTGGGACCTTAACTTTTCTCAGCGATCCCAAACGGCTTTCCGCAAAGAGAAGCGGAAGGCCTGCGGCCTCCGCCTAGTCCCAGGGAAACACCACAGCCTTGAGGTTTCGCGAAGCGCGGCGCTGCCCCCACGCCCCGGCGGGCGCTTAGAACTTCTTGAACCCTTTCTATTTTTCAAAAAGTGAAGGGAGGCGAGCCAGAGTTTGACGCTTCTCCAAAAGGGTGCGAAGGGCGAGGCTTTTGCGTCTTCGCCTATAAAAAAACCCGCCCGGAGGCATCGTCCGGACGGGTTTCAAAAGCTCATAGCAAAAAAACTTCAACCGGCCAACGTCGCGATATAAGCGGCGCCGAGCTTTTCCACGTGGTCCTTGATATTTTCAAACTGATTCAGGTGCTCTTCTTCCTCCCCCAGGAGCTTTTCAAAAAGTTGTTTGGAAATCTGATCTTTTTCCTGGGCGCAGACCCCGGCGGCCTCGTTGTACATCTTGATGGCCTGGGTTTCGAGAGCGATGTCCGTGGCCAGCATGCCCGTAATATCCTCGTTTTTCTTGGCGACAGCATCCGGCTTGCTGGTGGGGACGCCTTTCAGGAAGAGAATTCTCTCGGCCAGGGCTTCGGCGTGCTTCATTTCCTGGATGCCGATTTCCTTTAAGATCTTGGCGAGTTTCCCGTAATCCTGGTCTTCCAGTTCGTAATGCTGGGCCATGTACTGGGTTATGGCGCTCAATTCCCGCGCCCGAGCCTCATTCAACAGATCGATAACCTTTTTGCTCATCCTTTTCTCCTTTCCCCTAATGGAATGTATAAAAAAAATCAAGCCTGCGCGTAATGAAACATTTTATAATTCCCGAAGATCCAGTGTCAAGGCGAAAACGGGCGAAAACCAGGGTCCCGTCAAAGTCGCACCTGTACACCGATGAGCCGCAAGACGTGGAGGCCCAAGCGGGAGCAGAATCTAAGCGCAGAGGCGATATAGCGGGCGCCAGCCATACGCAGTAGGGAAATGGCGAGATTTCGAAGGGAAGCCATGACTTGGGCACCTTTGCCTTTTCGAGCGCGGCAGCGGTCCTCATCGTAGGTAACATCCCGGACATAATGGAGGCGGTTCTCGATCGACCATTGACCCCGGGCCAAACACAGCAGGCGGCCGGGGTCGGCTTTGAGGGGCGTAAGACTGGTGATGCCATAGACGGTTTCCATACGTTCTTTCTGAGACACGATTTCGGTGCGATTCCGTTGGATGGAGAAGACCTGCGCGGCATAGGGAAAAGTCAGATATCCGGTGAGTGCGGTGCTGGTTCGGATGTTGCGGATTTCCAGTCTTCCGTGGGCTTTATCGACCGTGGTATGCTCAGGGGGGAAAAGCCTTCCAGTCCAGGTCGGCAATGTCTCGGCGGAGGGTGGATTGGTTATCTTTGACGATGAGGAGGTAATCGGCTTTTTTGTCTTCCACCAGGTACCGGGCGGTCTCTTGTTGGGTGTGGAGCGCGTCAGCGGTCACGACGGCTCCTTCGAGGGGGAGCGGGTCGAGTAACTCGGGGAGTTTGGGGATCTCGTTCGTTTTTTCCTCGACGGCAATCTGGCCGATGACCACGGCTTCTTGATGGAGGATGGCGCTGAGCAGGTGGGGAGGCGCTTGGCCGGAATCGTGACCCCCGCGCAAGGTTTTTCCATCTACCGCCACAGCTCGGCCGGCCAAAGGGTAATGGCGCACCAGCCACTGGCCGATTTGGACATCCAGGCGGTCGGCATCGAGGCGTTGCAAGACCCGGCGGATGGTGGGTTCGGAGGGCGGAGTGCGGCGCTTGGAGCCGAGCTGACGGAGCGCGTCGTGGCTGAGGCCTTGAGCCCATTCGGCAATGGCGCAAAAGCTGCGCGCCCCCGACAGGGCTGCACAAAGGGCAATGGCTACCACGGTCATCACGGGATGGCGGACGCCCCGTGGTTTGCGCGGGTCGACCAAGGTCTTGAGCAGGTCGAGCAAGCCGTCTTCCCCTTCCAGTGGGAGACGATTGGCATCGATCATCCAGGGGTTCTCCTTTCGGGGTGAGGTAAGAGGGGGCAAAAAGGGAGCCGTTAAGCGAGATCGGGCATCCGGTATTAGGGGGTGGACGAAAACCAGCTTGGGCTGGCCGTGTCGCCAGTAACGGCGATTGCATTTGGCAAAACCGCGGGTTTGACCTAACACTTGCCAACCCGCCGCCCGGTAACAGGTTCCCCGAAACCGGGCGTTGTCTACAAAGGTCTCGGCCAGCAGGAGGGGGTGTCCAAAATAGAGTTCCCAATCCTGGCTCAGACGCTTCAGGTTCAAGGCCAGGAGGCGGGAGGCAAGGTTGGGTTCGTGGTAGTCCGGCAGGATCAGAAAGCGGACATTATTGGCAATCAGATGCAGGCGTTGCCATTGCAGCGCTTGGTCCCAGCCAATCCACTGATCTCGTGCCGTACATTTGAAGGCCGCCGAGCCCCAACCCAGCAGCGCGACCCAATCGTTGCCCCGGCTGGCCACATAGCAGAGGGATTCTCCGACGATGCGCTCGAATCCAAGGTAATGATGTTGGCGCATCAATTGGCGCCAGCGTGCCTGTTCCTCTCGCCGAATGGGGCGCAGAACAAGCGGCGGCTGCAGGGATGGATGACGGGGAAGAGCATACTCCATAGGAACAACTTAACAAATCTTTGGGAAAAAAGCCAGCGGAAAAATAAACTATTGTAGATTCTAAAACTTGGAAGACTTTGACGGAGCCCTGAGCGCACCCCGTGACAATCTTGACACCGACCCCGTTTTTGACCTATCCTGAAATATCGAGACGAAACCGACATCCAGGAAACAAGCGGGAAGGC
>Ga0113563_10002847_pt1 | contig 10598 bp, 8 predicted proteins | sample Mud3Dept3metaG_FD_80117 | JGI IMG/M metagenome (GOLD analysis project Ga0113563, IMG submission 80117) | Freshwater wetland microbial communities from Ohio, USA, analyzing the effect of biotic and abiotic controls - Mud 3 Core 4 Depth 3... | ecosystem: Environmental > Aquatic > Freshwater >...
AAGAACGATTTCAGCCTAGCCGTTTTTTTAGCGGCGAAAAAGCGACTGATAAGCCGGTAACGTTGAATCATCGACGCATTTTTATTCTGCCAACGCATCGCGGCCTTAATTTCGCCATACTCACTGCCTTGTTATTGCTTATTGCCTTTGTGTATAACAATAACCTGGTCTATTTGCTGGCTTTTCTATTAGCCAGTATTTTTTTCATCTCCATTTTGCACAGCTACAAATCTCTGGCCGGTCTGGTTTTACATAAGGGTCAGAGTAAAGCCGTTTTTGCCGGAGAAGCGGCAGGATTCGATATTCATATTGATAATCCAGTCGATGTGGAACGCTTTTTATTACAAATTACCCTGGAAAAATCTGAAAGCCTTACTATGAAGCCGCAAAGCAAGGCCTCTGTAATCCTTTATTCGCTGACCCAAAAAAGGGGCTGGCACACAGCAGGAACAGTGACAATTTCCAGTACTTATCCTTTAGGTTTATTTCGTGCCTGGTCGCCTATCCGGTTTAATCTTAAAGTACTGGTTTATCCAAAACCGTCCCTACAAGAATTGCCTTTTCCGGAAACGCATTTTGCCCTTGTCCGGCAAGGCTTTAGCCGGAAGGGGGCTGATGATTTTTACGGATTGAAGGAATATCAGCCGGGTGATTCGATCAAACATATACATTGGAAAGCCTTTGCCAAAGGACAGGGTTTATTCAGCAAACAATATGGCGGTGATAGTCCAGCGGAAATCTGGCTTGATTACGATAACGCCCCCGGACATAATACTGAAGAACGCTTAAGCCAATTGTGCCGCTGGGTGATAGATGCCGAACGCGCTGGAATTCCTTATGGTTTTTCTTTGCCCGGAACAAAGCTCTCGCCTGAAAACGGTTTACCGCACACTCGAAAGTGTCTGGAAGCATTAGCCCTGTATTAAGATCATGAATATTGCCCAAAACAAAAGCATTCTAATCTTCTTACTATCGTCTATCGGGCTGATTGCTTTCCCGCATATTGATCACATTCCGAAAGTCCTTTTCGCTTTTTTTTATCTGTTATTAAGCTGGCGTTTTATCGGCATCTGGAAACAAAACTGGCTGCCCAATAAACTGATTATTTTTTTTCTGACCGTCTGCGGACTGGCTCTGCTTTATAGTCAACATCAAGGCATACTGGGGCGAGATGCCGGAACACGCTTGTTTGTAACTGCTTTGGCGCTCAAGTTACATGAGATCAAGTCGGAACGTGATCTTTATCTGATTACCTATCTGGCTTTTATCGTCGCCGCCTCGCAGTTTTTATATGAACAAAGCCTGCTTATGGCGGCTTATATTCTTTGTGTTTGCTGCGTACTGTTAGCGACATTGGTTTGTATCAACAGCGGCAAACCACAACCAGGCTCAGCATTGAAAGCGGCGAGCCTTATCATTATTCAGGCCATGCCGATAGCTGCAGTTTTGTTTATACTATTTCCACGGTTTGAAGCACCCAATTGGATGCTGTTAAACGAAGTACATCAAGCTAAAACGGGCTTGAGCGATAGCATGGAACCCGGATCCATTAGCAACTTGGGGTTATCAGACGAACTGGTTTTCAGAGTGAAGTTTACGGGAGCATTGCCGCCCCCCGAGCAACGCTATTGGCGAGGGCCGGTTTTGTCGCATACCGATGGCAAGCGTTGGACTCGGGCCAAAGGCACGAAATTCGCGACGTTTTTGGATAAACCTGTTTTTAAAGGGCCGTCTTATCAATACACACTTATGATGGAGCCACAGGATAAAAAATGGGTTTTTGCACTGGATATGCCAGCAGAATTTTCTTTGCCTTTAAGCCGAAATGCTAACTATCAGCTCACTACCACAGAAAATCCCGATAAACGCGCTGAATATCAAATTACCTCTTATAGCAACTACAATACGGGCTATATCACCCGCACAGAATATAAAGATACTACGCAACTACCGGGTGAGCCATCCGGCAAAATTAAACAACTGGTCAAGCAATTACACGGATTTGACGTCACTCCCGAACATTTTATTAAACAGTTGTTAAACCATTTCAGAAAAGAAAACTTCCATTACACTTTAACGCCGCCCCTGCTGGAAGAAAACCCGATTGAAACCTTTTTATTTGAAACCCGTTATGGATTTTGCAGCCATTACGCTGCCGCCTTTGTCTATTTGATGCGAGTTGCCCATATTCCTTCTCGTGTTGTTACCGGTTATCAGGGTGGAGAGCTGAACAAGGTCGGTGATTTTCTGGAAATAAGACAAGCCAATGCCCATGCCTGGGCAGAAGTCTGGATAGAGAATAAGGGCTGGGTTCGAGTTGATCCCACTGCGGCCATTGCGCCGGAAAGGATTGAGCGAAATATCACTATAGATCAGCTTGTACCAGGCGGTGCCGCCAGCTTTGCCCTGACCAGTGCTGCTGCGCGGGAGGCTTTTAACTGGCTAAAACAGGCTCGACAACTGTGGAGTAATGTTGATTACAACTGGCAACGCTGGGTAATCAACTACGACAACAAGAATCAATCCAGATTCTTGTCATCATTAGGCATAGCTGACATAAAAGTCATGATTTACTGGATGATTGGCATCATAGGCATGATAACAGCTCTGCTGAGTTGGTTTCTGTTGCATCAGAAACAAAAAACCATAGACCCGATAGTGCGTATTTATAATCGATTTTGCAAGAAGATTGTCAAACGCGGACTGCTAAGAGGTAGAGGTGAAGGAGCAAAAGATTTTGCCGGGAGAGTCAAAATAAAGTTGCCAGAACAGGCAACGGATATAGACCAAATTACTGACGTATTTATCAAGTTACGCTACGGTACAAATGCAACCCTAGATGATTTAAAGCTATTCAATAAATTGGTTGAAAGGTTTAAAATTTAAGGGGTTTTTCAATTAGCGCCTACTGATACAAAATATAGGGGTGGAAGAATTAAATGATCAAACTAAAACGAGACCTATCCTGGAAGCAGGGCGAGATTACCTACGGACATATCGGGAGTTTGTGGAGTTGATTCCTGACAATGAATCCTTATTGCCTATCTGGAGAAGTTACGATGGCCTAATGGTTTTATTTGTCCAGAGTGTAATTCTGTTTCAGAGCCTTGGTATCAAACTCCGCGAAGACTGGTTTGCCCCGGATGTCGCCACCAAACATCAGTGATGTAACAGGCGGCGGGCCACAAAGTGTTACCAAAGAGGTGATCAATTTAGAGAAAATGTGATTTTTTCATCCTGAGAATTTATATGCGCTTGCCCTGGAGGCTCATGTTTTTTTTTAAATAAAAAAATGTTAAAGTGTATACGCGAAAAATGTTTATTTACAAAAAGTAAATGTTTTAACGTGCAGATACTGCCGCTTGGCTACTGACAAGCTCGGATAATAAAGGGTTTTTCTTTATATTTTCGCTTTACTGACTTATCAGGTTGTACGAAAAGCGGGCTTATCAGAGGTGTATAAACTTTATTACAGGATTATACCTATCGGTTGAAACTGCTCAGCCAGAATTTCAGTTAAATATTTCACCATTAGGTTTGGTTCACAATGATTGTGACAGTTGGCGGCATGTACAGAAGTGGCTCGACATTTTCTTTCAATATTGTTCGGGAGATTCTTTGCGATCTGGGAAGTGTTGTTACAGTTTCAGATAATATTTTGGCAAATGCACTTAGCGCATCTGAAGATTCAGAACACCTTATAATAAAATCCCATGCTCCCGATGAGTTGATAACAAGCCTAATTAATAAGAGAGCCATATTATGCATTTGTACTTATAGAAAACCTGAAGATTCAATTGCATCATATGTACGTGTATTTGGAGGAACATTAGAATCAGCGACTTCGATGGTTGAATCTTGGCTAGAATGGCATTCTAAAACTCATGATCGGGTACTTAATATTCCTTATGAGCAGATCGAAAACGATCCGTTAGGCACTATTTATCAAATTCAGCGATATTTGACGGGCGCAAAGGACACTGCTCAGGCAGTAATACTTAAAGAGAAGTATCAGAAAGAAACACTGAAAGATCAGCTGGATTTGCTCCAAAAAAGCGATAGCACAACGGATCTAGGATTCACATACTACGATAATGAGACCTACTTTCATCGCAAGCATATTTCATCCATTAAATCCACTACCGCGCTAGAAGAATTTTCTCAAAGCCAAATTTCAAAAATTCGCAATAGGTTAAGTAGATTTATTGATATAGAAGGTAACTATTTTGGCCAAGGCAAACGCATTAAAAATGTCTTTACAAACAGCCGACTAATTATTACCCTCCTGGTCTTTTATGAGAAATTCAGATAAGTAATGAACTCAGTAGACCAATTCGCTAAGCTTGAAGAACCACGGATCGAGCGCAAAAAGCTCCATGTCTGTGCGAAATTATGATACTTGCTGTCTTGCACGATCAGCAGCGGAGCCTATGTGCTCAAGGAATCGTAAACTTTGGCCATGAGGAGTTGTAATGGCTGCTCCGTTTTGTTCCTTTGAAAAACGGCGTATCTTCCTATTACTGTATCACCTGCGTATTTGCTTGAATTTCCCCGGAAGATTTCCGGTCTTGTTTTGTGGCGAGGGTTGAAGGCTTTAGAGAACAAACCGACGGTGAGGTGATTGCCGTAGATGGCAAGACTTCACGAGGATCGAAGTATCTTAAGCAGGGGAAATCGCCTTTACTACTGGCCAGCGCGTGGACTTATGCCAATCGGCAGGTGCTCGGGCAGGAGATCAACGCCGAAAATCGAACGAAAACGCTGCAATTCCATTGTCTGGAATTGAAGGGCTTTACCGTCACTATTGATGCAATGGGTTGCCAGACAGCGATTGCCAAACAAATGTCGATCAGAAGGGTTACTATGTGTTGGGATTAAACAACAAACGGCCTTTCACACGAAGCGGCAGAGGATTATTTCACGGTTGCACGAAGAGTTAATTTCAACCACGTCAAGCATGATACGTGGAAGAGATTGATATGGCGCATGGGCGTCTAGAGACACGGCGCTACTGGATTTACGAAGATGTTAGCAGCCTTCCACACCTGAACGCGGGGAAGGATTGCGTAGCATTGGCATGATAGAGCGGGAATGCTTAAGAGCAGGGAAGAGTGACCTTGAACAGTGTTATTTCATCAATTCCATCGCTGCCGATGCCAAGTTGTTTGCACGTGCGGTACGTGTTCACTGGGGGTATAAAACCGCCTGCATTGGCGGGCTGGATGTTATTATGCGGAAGACGACAGTCGTTTCGCATGGCAATGCGCCCGCGTGTTAGCCATGACTTGCCACTTGTGTCTCACAAATTTGAGAAGGTCTCCTCCAAAATCAGTCTTAAACTGAAACGTTTGAAGGCTACTTGGATCGATAACTTCCGAGCGGAGATGATGTTCAGCCTAAGATTTTAATGCGTTTTCCTTGCTATATTGGCTCTTAATGGATTCCAGGGAGTTAACCAAGTGTTTGGTAGAATGTTGAACTTGATGCCTACAATCTCCGCATAAAATAGATGATTACAATACATCACATAATTAGTTAATTCAAAATGATTTGAAACAATTCGCGCCCTGCGTTGGCCCGAGGCGGTTTCCTACCTTCATTGCGGTTCAGAACATATTACCAAACAAGGAAAGGATGATAACCCAGCCTGGGAACGTCAGCATTATGGCTGCAAAGCCAGTCAGCGCAAGTTCAACGACTTAACAAATACGATTTTTGCGGGTACCATCAACCCTTAAAAATCCGGGTGCATTGCTTGGTTTTTATGGGCTTATACTTATCAAGCGCCCAGATTGTTCGTGGGCTGTGTTTAAATGAAGATGATACTCAGCAAATGACTAAACCATGGCGTTCATGCATTGTCGACAAAAGACCAGATTTTGTCCTGGAAGGCGAAGTCTATATTGTTGCAGGGCATAAAGTACAACCGGGGCAGTTAAAAAAGCCGAAAAGGTAGGCGAAACCCTTTAATCAAGGAGCAGGAGGGCGAGGCACATTGGAAAAAGAAAAAGCAGCCTATATTTGGCATGATTCAATGTGGTACAAAAGTATTCAGATGCCAAAAAATGCCCAGCAAACCACCATCATCGATTACTCAAAGTACGATAGCACCAGGAACCCTCATTAATACCGATGAGTATGGTATTTACGATCGCCTGGAGCAATAATGGGATTACTCACGAAAAAGCGTTTGCCATAGCGCGGGTGAGTATGCGATGGGTTTTTATAAAGGTTATGTTAACTCGATGGAAGGTTTTTGGTCGTTGCTACGTTCCTGGTTACGCCCGCATCGCTGGATTTCTCAAGAGTGTTTACCGATTGTGTGGGGTTTTTCGTTGTGTGCATAATGCAAAAAACGCGGCAAGGCTTTATAAGTTCTTTGCTGGAATTGATTTAGCTATACTGCGAACCGTTACGTATGCGGATAATTAATTAACTTAAGCTCATATATACCAAGCCATCCATGGTTTTTAAAAGCCGTAAATGTAGCCGTGTGGAGCATAGCTCCACGGAATCCATTATGAGACAAAAAGTTTTCAGGCGTTTAAAGTTTTACGGTGTTGGTAAAGTTTCGCTTTAATTTCTTGATGCCAAAAGAACTTTAACCCTATTGAGTATTCTGAAAAGAATTAAAAATTAATGTGTTGAAACTAACGTCAACAATACCGTGCGGCAGCTTTTTGTATTGACCTGCTCTTTGTGGGATTGCATCTCATTCGCCAGATATGTTTGACAGGTGGGAGCATTTTTGGAAAGGCTCAGCTTTGTGGCACAGCGTCACACTACAGGTTTGCATGACGTGGCTCAAAGGTTCATAGTGCGAAATATTTTATAGTTGATTCATGTCGATTAACAATCTTGGTAGTATTCCAATTTCAATAATGGCGTCGCAAATAACTAATTTTTTACGTGACAATAATATATTAGAGTATGGTTAAATAATATAATGACTCAGAATAATAATTACGTTTTACGCTCCTCACGTTCAAAATTTCCCTGTGGGCCACAACATCTCCTGTTATCATTTTGGAGACATCGGGATTTATTATGGGGACTCATTGTCAGGGATGTATCTGGTCGTTATCGAGGCTCTTTTTTTGGTATTATTTGGTCTTTTATTCAGCCTTTGATAATGCTGGCAATTTATACCCTTGTTTTTGGGGTGATATTACAGGCAAGGTGGGCGAATACATCCAATAGCCTGGAATTTGCATTGGCATTGTTTGCCGGCTTGATTGTATTCAATTTTTTTGCAGAATGCCTTAATCGCGCACCTATTTTGGTAGTATCCAACCCCAGTTTTGTGAAAAAAGTAGTCTTTCCGCTTGAGGTATTTCCATGGGTTTCAGTCGGTTCAGCTATGTTTCACATGACAATCAGCGTAATGGTGTGGATGCTTTTTTACTTGTCAGTGCATGGCCTATGGCATATTGAGTTGCTTTATTTGCCAATTGTGATGCTACCTTTGATCTTTCTGGTCTTGGGTCTATCCTGGTTGTTGAGTTCTATAGGTGTGTATATCCGCGACATTAGCCAGTTGACTGGACTGATTACTACAGGTCTTTTGTTTTTGTCCCCAGTTTTCTACGATATTTCGATGATCCCTGCAAAATTCAATTGGTTATACCGCCTTAACCCTCTTACATTTGTTATTGAACAGGCGCGGCACGTTATGCTTGAAGGCATCATTCCAGATATGATGGAGTTGACAATTTATACGTCCGTAAGTCTGTTGATGGCATGGTTAGGACTTGTCTGCTTCCAGCGTACTCGCCATGGTTTTGCTGATGTAATATGAGCCTAACGTGAGTAATAGTGCAATACTGTTGCGTTTGGATACGAAGGCGTCACAATGAACCAGATTGGCAAAATCAGTAGTCAAACATCTGAGGCAATATCGGATAGCTCAAATGTCTGTCTTGAAAAACTGTTCCTCGCCGTTGTGGATTTAGTTATAAAACAACCTTGATCGATTGCTTGGTGCCCAATGGCATTATTTTTGAATGGGAATAGCTGTAAATGAGTGATGTTGCAATTCGCGCTAATAATTTAAGTAAAGTTTATCATGTTTATGAGCGGCCCAGGGATCGTTTGATGCAGATGGTTGCGGGCTGGCGTAGAAATTATTTTACTGAATTCTCGGCTTTGCACAATGTTTCGTTTGAGATTATGCGTGGTGAAGCTGTGGGCATCATCGGCCGGAATGGCGGGGGCAAGAGCACCCTTTTGCAAATTATTGCTGGTACGCTTTATCCTTCTTCAGGAACTGCCGAAGTGCACGGGCGTATTGCCGCATTGCTTGAGCTGGGTTCCGGCTTTAATCCTGAGTTCAGTGGGAAAGAAAATGTATACTTAAACGGGAAAATTTTGGGCTTGAGCCGACAGGAAATCGATGATCGATTCAATGATATAGTAGATTTTTCCGAAATTGCTGAATTCATTGATCGACCTGTCAAGACCTACTCAAGTGGCATGTTTGTCCGTCTTGCATTTTCAGTACAAGTGTTTTCCCAGCCGGAAATTCTCATTGTTGACGAAGCACTGAGTGTAGGCGATGTTTTTTTTCAGCAAAAATGCTTTAATCACATTCGAGAACTACAGGCGAGGGGAACAACTCTGCTGTTTGTCTCTCATGACATGGTAGCGGTACGGAATATTTGTACGCGCGCCTTGCTTATGAATCATGGGCATTTAGAATTTGATGGTGTGCCCGAGGAAGCAGTCAGTCGGTATTACGCTCTTTCAAATAAAAATGAGTTAATTTCTCGCATGCAGGATGTGGCGGTACCGGTATTTAATGAGGAAGGGTTTGCTGAAGTCATTGATCACGATATTCTTGGCTCTGCTCGCTCCAGTCATGGCGAAGGTAAATTGAGAATTGTAGCTGCCTGCATAAGTAATGGACAAGGTCAATATGGGTATGATGTTCTCTTGATGGAGGAGATTAAAATCCGCATGATTATCCAGGCATTCGATGTAGTTAAGAAACCAGCTGCTGGCATTCATCTCTATGATCGCATGAATAACCTTATTTTTGCCGCAGGCACTCGTCAGGTTGGCGTTGTATTGGCTGATATGGTTGCTGGTGACAAAATTCTGCTGGAGATCAGTCTTGTCATGCAAGTACAGCCTGGAGAATATACTTTTAGTTTGGGTTGCTCTGAGCCTTCACCGGAACATGCAAATATGGGTATTAATCATGATCGTTACGAAGGCCTTGGCCCTATCAATGTATTTATTAAAGACGCAGGCGTAATGCCATTTTATGGTATCGCGCAGTTGCCAATCGTTATTAAGCAGCTGTAGTCGGAATTTGCATGAAAATTGGGTTTCTCGACTTTATTCGAGGATTGATGGCTCTGTGGGTATTTTCAGGGCATGCTTTATCTAAAGTTGGGGTTATTATTCCGATCATTAGTCAACCGGCAATTGCCGTTGACGTATTTATGCTGATTTCCGGCTATCTGATGTGTTATCAGTTTCATCAGTTGGAAACGGTGGAACCATGGTCGAAATCTTCGTCTTGGCTTAGATTTTTCACGCGTCGCTTCTTTCGTATAGCGCCATTGTATTATCTGGCATTGCTGGTCGCATTGGTTTTCGATAGCCAATATGAAACTTACAGGAATTTTGTTTTTGCTACATTCCCTCCTGATTGGTTGGGTTTTATTGGACTTGATCCAAGTCATCGTGGGTTGGGCTTAAGTCCAGTTAATATTTTAGTGCACGGAACATTTTTGTACGGTTTGCTGCCATCGTATGCAGCGAATAATATTTTGCCAGATTGGAGTCTTTCTCTCGAAATGCAGTATTACGCTTTATTGCCATTATTGATGATTGCAGTTCGCCAATTTGGCTACCTGATGGTTTGTTTTCCGCTGGTCGTGATCAGTGCTTATTCTACCGACTTTATAGGACTTTATATAACTAGTACTCCAAGGATGTTTGGCTTATTTCCACAGCCCAGTCTGATAGTGTTTAAAATTTCTTGCTTCCTGGTAGGTATGTTGCTGGCTGAGGTCTATATATATCGCCAGTCGTTTCCAAGCCGTTCTTTTTTTTATCTGGCTTTCGCGATGGCGATCTCTTTATATACTCAACACTGGATTTTTACCACAGCAGCTCTGCTGGTTGTGGTATTTGTTTGCGTTGATGGCGATGAAGAGGTGCGGCGTGGTAAGCTTTTTCAGTACTTCCAGAACTTCTTTGCTTCCCGATTTGTGCGTTTTATGGCTGCTACGTCTTACGGTGTATACTTATTCCATAATCTGCTTATGTGGCCGATCGCAGTTTGGCTTATTGGGATAGGTGCCGCAAGTTGGTTGCCTTGGCAGCGCGTCATTATTCTGCTCCTTCTTACCGCAGTTCCTGTTTACGGACTTGCCTGGGTTTTATCGATCTGGACAGAAAAGCCGGGCATCGTGTTCGGAAAAAAATTGGCCAATCTAATTGGCAAAGTCGATTAATAGGAGATTTGAATTTATTCGTGTTCATAAGGGCATTATTCGCTAAAAAAGCCGATTTCAATGCCAATGAATTTTTTGGCCGATCTTGCTGTGTGTAGTGTCTTTGGATGGATGATTGCAGCAGGCGTGTAA
>Ga0113563_10002848_pt1 | contig 10598 bp, 4 predicted proteins | sample Mud3Dept3metaG_FD_80117 | JGI IMG/M metagenome (GOLD analysis project Ga0113563, IMG submission 80117) | Freshwater wetland microbial communities from Ohio, USA, analyzing the effect of biotic and abiotic controls - Mud 3 Core 4 Depth 3... | ecosystem: Environmental > Aquatic > Freshwater >...
AATTCAGGGGAGCTATGGACAGGATTGCTCGATTTTGACCAGACAATACGCGACCTTTATGAACTTAGATTCAATAATGATAAGAAATCAATACAATACCTTAGTTATAAAAACTCCGTACTTGCAAATCCTCCCAGTCTTAAAAGAAAATATGCCAAAGGTGAAGTCACAGTACGTGTGGTAAATTTCACCGAAAGTAAGGAGCTTTGCCTTGCAACTGTTCTGCCCCATATAATTAAGAAGGAGAATAGATCAATAATTATATGCAAATCGTATGTACCCGGAGAACTTCAGATTGACGTATATTCTGTCGAAGGCAAAAAAACTGGAACTCTTTACAGGGGAAAAATCGACGAGGGAATTTTCATAATTACCTGGGACGGAAAGGATCCGGCAAAAAAGCTGAACTATAAAGGAGATTACAGGATACGCTGGTCAATAGGGACCGGATACCGTGAATTTCCAATAGTAATCGAATGATCAAAAGAAAAATAATAATGATTCTTTTTTATTTTTTCACCTCAAATTCCCCCTTAAGCTTTATATCCATGGATGAACTTCCGACCATTACCTCAAAAGTGCCTGGCTCAACCACGAAATTCATATCCCTGTCAAATAGAGACAGATCTTCAGGAAGCAGCTTTAATTTTACTGTTTTCTTCTCTCCCGGTTCAAGTGATATTTTCTCGTAACCCTTTAACTCTTTTACCGGTCTGGAAGTACTGCTTATGACATCATTTATGTACAACTGCACAACTTCATCACCTTTAACTGCACCGGTATTTTTTACATCCACTCTTATTTCAACTTCACCCTGGTTATTAATTTCTTTCGGGAGAATCGTGAGATTACTATATTCGAAAGTAGTATAGCTTAATCCAAAGCCAAATTCATATAAAGGTGTCCCTGGCATATCAATATACCTTGCACCTTCCTTTGTTGCTGAATAATTATAATAAAATGGGTATTGGCCCGAATTGCGCGGAACGGTTATTGGAAGTCTGCCGCTTGGATTATAATCACCAAAAAGAACATCTGCTACCGCATTGCCTCCCTGTTCTCCGCACATCCATGCCTCAACAATGGCCGGGATTTTTTCTGATGCCCAGCGGATGGATAATGGTCTGCCGTTAATTAACACGACAATTGTCGGAGTTCCGCTAGCATACACTGCTTTAAGAAGTTCCTCCTGCAGGCCTGTTAAATCGAGGCTGGCAACATCTCTTCCTTCTCCGTCTGTCCTGTAACCGGCTTCGCCAATCACAACTATGGCAATATCAGCATTTTTTGCAGAATTTGCAGCTTTTGTAATTTCATTAGGTGTATTTTCAATGACATCGCATCCCTTTACGTAACTGATTTTTGTCTTCGGAGCAACTTTACTTTTTATACCTTCCAGAACCGTTACCACATGCTGCGGAATATTATGCGGAAAATAATCTCCCAGCTGGTCGATAGCTGCATCAGCATCAGGTCCGATAACTGCGATTGTCCTTAGGTCTTTTTTCAGTGGTAATGTTTTCTTGTCATTCTTAAGCAGAACAATACCTTCCCTGGCAGCCTGTAATGCCAGTTCTCTGTGTTCTTTAGAATTGACGATCTTTACTGCACGTTCCGGATCAACATATGGATTTTCAAACAGTCCCATTTGAAATTTGAGTCTTAGAAGTCTCGATACTGCCTGGTCGACTAATTTCATGGATATTTTCCCCTCATTGACATTTTCAATTAATCCCCCCATATAGGCATCCTCTATAGATATACCCACATCCACCCCGGCCTTGATTGCCAGGATCCCTGCCTCCTTTTGTGTTGCTGCATGTCTTTCGGTAACAATAGTTCCCAATCCTCCGCCTTCACAGACCACGATACCTTTAAAATCTAATTCTTCTCTCAGGATCTTTGTGAGTATTTTTTCTGAGCTATGGACAGCCACACCGTCTATTGCCGGATAAGTGGCCATAACTCCCAGGGCCCCATAATTTTTTATGCCGGTTTTAAATGAGGGTAAAAACACCTCCCTGAACTTTCTCTCTGAGATCTCCATCGCCCCCCTCTCAAATCCGCTTACCGGTTGACTTTGTCCGGGATAATGACAAAGGAAGGAAACGAGTTTGTCTGGTGCAGAAATATCATATCCCTGCATAGCCTGTACTATATTGGCCGCAATTTGTGAGCACATGTATGGATCCTCGCTGTAACCCTCCTCATTTCTGCCCATTCTCGGATCTCTGTTGGGTTCAATCACAAGGGTGCATAATCCATGGACACCGATTGACTTCCCTTCCTGAGCGGCAACTGTATATATCTTCTTCACAAGCTCCTTATTCCATGATGCTCCAATTGCCAGCCCTTCCGGGAAAATCGTTCCACCCGGACACATCAGGCCATGTGTCCCTTCTTCGATCTGAAAGAGGGGAATCCCTAACCGGGTTTTCTCAAGAGCTATCTTCTGAAGCTCGTTCATGATTTCTGCCTGTCTCTTAGGACCTTCATAGATCAGCCTGTCTGATAAAGTAAAAAAACCGCCTCCCGGTCCAAAAACATTATTATGTGTTCCTTCCGCCCATTTCCTGCAACCATCCAGCTGTTTATCCCTCACTTCCCTGGTGTCTTTCATGTCCCATAAATAGGGCGCATTGCTGTGTAGACCCCATCCGAGATCTGTTGAATAACATGTCGGTATATTCATCTGTCCGACCTTTTCTTCGAGTGTCATACGCGAAAGAAGATCACTGACTCTTTGTTCTATCGGGCAGAGTGGATTCTTATAAACAGGAGTTTCCGCAAATGAGACCGGCTGAATGCCCAACATCTTTTTTATAAGTTTATTGGCTGAATCAAGCTCACTATTCATATCCTGAAGAGTGTAATCTTCTAATGCCCTATCTCTTGACCAGGTAAAATTACCTGTGCAGGGATGCAGGAGAGAATGATTTCCAATATCGTGCCTGCTGGCGACTGCCGTTTTCCAGGCTTCCAGCCTCTGCATCATATTATCAGATGACAGATAAAAAGTTGCTTTAACACCATATATATCAAGCAATGGAATGCCTTTGTCAATCTGAGACAGGCGGGCATCGTTAAAAGTGAGACTTAATCCCATTTTCTTTCCTTCGGGCCATTTAAAATCAGACTCATTATGAATTGTTTTAACCTGATAAGTCTGTGCCTTGCTGATACCGGCAACCATAGTGAAAACTATGACACTTATGGAGGTTTTCAGAAGAGAATAGGTTTTCATATTATAGTCAGTTTAATTGTTTAAATTTTTTTATAGAATTATTCCACTTTAATATGGTTATAGATTGTGGCTTATCTTAATGTTCAGTTTTCTATAGCAGGTACAGGAATTTTTAAGCAGGTAAACAACAAAAAATGTTTCAAAGTAATGCTTTTAACATGCGTCATTTATTAATTTCGAAAGAAGCGTTTACTGGAATCGATCTTGCAATTTTCGATAAGATACGTGGATTAAGGTCCACCGCAGAAGTAATTAATTCAGGAACGTTGTAGGTTTTTAAAAATTCATTGTAAAACAACGGATTTTTTTGCGGCAACAGGAATGGTTTATGAGCCTTGCCGTTTTTGTCAAAATAAGCGATATAGATCCGGGTAAAAAAGCCATCAGTCCGGCGGCTGCTAAAGACAATCCACCGCCCGGTAGATGACCAGCTATGGTAGCTTTCAGCCTGGTTGCTGTTAATTTCAGGCTTTGTTATTTCATTCGTTTCAAGGTTCATCAGGTATAAATCACTGTCTTTGTGCCAGATGGTGAAATTTCCGTATTCTGACATACAAAACAACAGGTATTTACCATCGGGTGAAATCCTTGGGAAGGAAACACTTAAGCCCGTGCAGGATGAAGACACAACGGTATCGACTGTGCCAAATTGTTGGTTTTCCGGATCAAAAACAATTCTCAATAAGTCGTAATGTATTTCTCTGTATCTATCGGGAGGTATGGCTGTTGCACTTACATAATAAAGATAACGGCCATCAGGCGACCATGTGGGAAACGACTCGAATCTATCTTTTGAGGCAATGGCGGCATAATTACTGATCATATTTCTTTCTGTATCATAAAGGACCAAATCCGATAATGTATCAATAGCCTCTCTTCTATGGTCGGGCGTAGCATAGAAAGCTTGAGCGATATGGTTTATCGAAAATGCAACGTATCGTCCGTCAGGATGCCATGCCGGATAGACACACGGTGATATGACCTGGTTTGTTTTCGTATTAACCCTTGTTATCTTCCCATTACGATAAAATATGGTACCCGGGAGATTCCCACGCATATGAAACAACATGGTATTGCTAAAGTTCTTACAGAAGGAATGACAATTTATACAATTACGGTCACTCATATTATTGACCATGATCGGAGACTCATCGAAATTTTCGAGACAGCGCTGGTAAATACCCATCTTGTTCCAGACCAGGTATCCCTGATCAAACAACCTGTAAACGAGATAACTATCGATGGGGTCGATTGAAACATGGTTGATAATCGGTTGAAACTTAATCCAGTGTCCCTCCTGCTTAATAAATACTTCAATAAATAATTCTTTCCCTTTGCTTTGTTCCAGTAATTTCTTCCATTTTCCTGAAGAGATGATTATATTTCCGGTTGCAGAAGTAATACTAATTACGTCGCCCTTTGCAGGGTGCATTTTCACCAGATAGTTATCGGCTTTTTCATTTATAGTGAAGTTCAAAGGTGCTATATTAGTTGGGATTGTTATACCTGAATAATCAGGATTAAGTTGTGGCTCACGCTTAATTTCAGTAAGGTTTGATCCGGGGCGGGAACATGCAAACAATATCCAGATCAAAACAACCAGACTGGAATTTTTTAAGAGATCATTTAAAGTCAATATCCTAATTAAAAGGATGGCTGGATTCATTGGAGGATGGACTATTATTAATAAAATGAAAATAAAACCAGTAAGTATTACCAAAATTTTTATTGAAATAATTTACAGCGGCTTCCGGAGTTCCGGAACGAGAGGAATATTCCTTTGCATAATCCTGAAAACGTTGAAATGTTGATTTGTGTATTCCATAACCCTCCGGCAATAAATTTTTTTTGACATAACCCATGTAAATAAGTAATGCCTCTTCGTAGTGGACAGGTATTTCTTTATATCCAAAAACTTTTATCCTTCCTATATTATCTGCAAAAGCAGCCAGGTTTTTATCAAGCAATAGTGATGCCATATAGTATTCGAATGCCATCCGATTATCGGGATGGTCATTTAGCAATGGTTTTAATGCAATTCCTGAATCGTTTGAACCTGAAACAAAATCAGTTGTGATCAGTAATTGACGTTTACCGGCGATCTCAGGATCTTTAAATAATAAATCAGGATTGTTTCGGCAGTTATGGTAATGTTTTGACCAGCTCTTGTAGAACAGGCTCTGATCCAATATGTTAAGATATTTCTCTGCAACCGCGAGGTCACCATTGATAAGTGAGGTCAAAACCAGCTGTTTCAGCAGGCGTGGAGAGGATTGTCCATTTGTCACCATGGAATCAAAAGCCCAGCGGTATGCTTCGTTGATATTGCCCAGATGGTAAAATAATTCCCCACCTAAAAAGAGTGAAATTTCATCCCCTTCCCTGTTGAGCCACAAACCCGGGACACCAATCTGATCATAATAAAACATTCGGTCGCCAAGATGTCCCGTTTTATAAAGCGCAAGATTGGTGTAATAGAGAATAAGATGATTAGGTTCCCGGGACCTGGAAGCAAGCTCCGGTACTTTATCCCATCTGGCTTGCTGAACATTATGATCAATTTCAAAAAACAGACTTAATTCAGGGTTATACGCGTATTTTTTAAAAATCCCCGTAAATGCAAAAATGAAAATCACTCCGGCTAATATGGTTTTCAGCTTCCAGCCGGATTGAAACCATGTCATTTTTGAAGGTGCCGGTAATATCTTTATCACGATTAATAAAAGCGGGAAATATGCTATAAACAGGAGCAGAGTATATTTTGTGATTTTTCCTAAAGTAAAAAAGGACGGGTCGAACCATGCCTCCCTGATGGTAATAAAATAGATAGTTTTACAAGCAAGGTATGGAAGAAGGAGAGCTATAAGTGCAAATCCTGACGCTGTAAATAACCGGAAACGATTTCGTGTAAACAATAATTCATGGATGATGCAAATCAATGTTGCCAGCAAAGAAAACCCTCCGGCAGCCAGATAGAGAAAAGTCCATCCGATGAAACCGAATGCACAACGAATATAGCCATTCCGAACAGAAATATATATTGAAAAAAAAGTCAGGATAAGAAGCAACCGGAGAATGTATCCGAGATTAAACAAATAATCGCTTTGCAGGGCAACAAGCAGCAATGAAGGGATTAATGACCACAACATTCCGGAGATTTGATATTTTCTAAAAATATAGCCAGCTAAAGCATAAGCAGCAATTCCTGTAATTGTAACAATAAATGCTCCGGTTACCGGATTTATATAAAACTGAATAAGAAAAGCGCCGGCATATTCCGCAAGTCCTCCGGGTTTTGTAAGATGACCGGTAAAATAATTCCAATCAAAACGGAATAGTTGCAATTGTTCCTGGTAAGCAATAAGATACCGGTTGAATATAACAGAATATAAGAAACAGGCCACAAAACAAGCTGCCGGAACAATCCATAGTATTAAATTCAGTCTTTTGGAATTTGTCATACTTATGATCATAAACTCTGAAAAGATAGAAGAAGTTGTACCATGATGGCACAACTTCTTCTTAATCTTACCTAAAAGTACTTTTAAAAGCAACTACCATCCCGGATTCTGGACACATGCTTTATTTCTGTCCAATTCCTCCTGTGGTATTGCAAACAGAAGATGTTTGGGGAATGTCAAGTTTTGACCTTTAAGTGTTACATCATCACCATATCTCATTAAGATCGGCTTGGCATTTAATCCTGTACCAAAGATTTCTTGCAGATATGAACCGGAAACACCGTCGTCTGCTGTCCATCTCAACAGGTCGTTAAGCCTCAGTCCTTCCATGTTCAGCTCAATACGACGCTCGTGACGTAGTTTCTTTCTTGCGTCGTTTTGATCAGTGGCAGTCAATGGAGGCATGTTGACCGAAGGCCTTGCGCGAACTCTGTTGATCTGCGCCATTCCCTCGGTAACCTGGTTATTTTCAATCAGTGCTTCAGCATACATAAGTACAAGGTCAGCATATCTCATCAGCGGAATATCGTATCCGTCCTGCTGTTCATCTATCATAAGCCACACACCATCTTTCATATCCGGCTCCCAGATTTTTCTGGTATTTGTATTTGAATACGACCAGACGTATTTGTAATAAACTTTATCGCCCTGATGAATTATTGTATCTGTGCTTCCATGTGCCGGATCTCCGGGAATAGTAAAATTTGCGGCTTCATTATAAACACCATAAAAATCGCCCGGGATCCACATGGAATACTTCCTGCGCGGATCTCCCGGTTCGAATGCATCAACCAGGTTACGGCTTGGAAGGGCATAACCCCAACCGCCGCCATAAATATTTTTTACCGGGCCAGGGGCATCCCTGACGCGCCTCTCCACCATCATTTCATTCTGGTTACCGGTTTGGGTTCCATTCAGAATAAAAGGGAACGAGTATATAAATTCCGTATTATCGCCTTTTTCCTGAGAATCATACGACATCATGTAGACATAATCAGGCATAAGCGTATACCCTTCTGCATCGGCAATGTCAAGTGCGTTTTTCGCTGCAGTTACAGCATTAGCCCAGTCCCTGTTATAAAGATAAGCTTTTGCAAGCATTCCGGCACCGGCTGCTTTCGTAGGAAACCCTACATCATCACCAGTCCATGAGTCAGGTAAATTATCTTTTGCATATGTTAAATCTTCAATTGTTCTGGCCATTACCTCACTTTTAGGAGTTCTTGGGATAAAAGCACTGTCGGGATTATCAAGAAAATGTGGAAAATAAGGTACATCTCCCCATTTAGTTGTCAGTTCCAGATAGCAATATCCTTTTGCGAGCTTAGCTACAGCAATATAAGGCGCCTGTTTTTCCGGTGTGAAGGCAGGATCGGACGATTTCGCTATCCCGTCAATCGCAAAATTTGCATTGTTAATTCCTTTAAAAAAGCAAAAGTACCACGAATAGAAACCATACCAGGTAGGATCAGCAGTCCAGCGAAGCTGGTTAAGACGATCGCCTACATTCCTGGAATAACTGTCATCCGTAAAGATATCCTGCCAGGTTACCCAATATCGCCTGAAATCATGGGGGATCTGTGTCATTATTGCGAAAGGTGATTGAGCAGCCTGCCTTGCAGAGGTTGCATTAACAAAGAAATTGTCAGCATTCGGGGCATCCTTTGGATATTTTGTCAATAATTCATCTTCGCTGCATCCATTGATAAAAGCTATTCCAAAGGAGATTGCAATAAATATCAATAATTTATTTTTCATATTTCATTTTTTTTAAAGTAATAATATTAATCCCATCAGAAGGAAACTTTTAAACCTAATACCCATGTTCTCGGCTGGGGGATTTTTGTTACCGGCTGCTGCCACATTCCCTGATCTGTAACATCCACTTCACCTCCCGGATATTTGGTAAATGTGTGAAGGTTCTCCACGCTTCCGTACACTTCGAGGCCGCTCATCATCAGTTTCTTGCAGATTTTGTCCGGAACCGCATATCTCAGGTTTAAATTGCTGATCTTTAAGAAGGATGCATCTGATAACCAAAAACTTGCCGTGTTTGTAGCGTTATGTGCGAGGTCTGCTTTGGTTACTTTAGGCATATTGCCATTCGGATTTTTTGTAGCTTCCCACCGGTCAAGCACTCTTGTAATATCGTTACTTGTGTACTGGAAATAACCGTTTATATCGACCATTGTATTTAAACTAACTCCCTGAACACCATAGGTCACAACCTGAAGTGTCCATCTTTTATAGGTTACATTGCCTGACAACCCGTATGTAAAATCGGGGTATTTCTTTCCGATAAATCCTCGGTCATCTGCAGTTATTTTTCCATCTGGTTTTCCTGTCAGATTTCCATTTGCATCCCGTCCGTCAACATCGACAGTCCATATATCGCCAAGCCCAATCGGGAAATCGTTATCAGGATTGGTCAGATAGGAGTTACCATCTAAAATAGCCTGGTTTTTAACTATCCCATTCGATGTATACCCGAAAAAGCTCCAAATGGGCTGACCTACTTCAAGGCCCCACTCTCTGATTTCACGACCTTCCAAATCGAGAACTTTATTACGGTCTATCGAAAGATACCCGTTAATACCGTATGTAAAAGCGCCTTTATTATCCTGGTATCCGAGAGTTAACTCATATCCCTGGTTTTGAATTTCGCCACCATTGATAGTCGGATCCGATGGATTAATCCAGCCATCTGCATCATAATATTTACCGGAGGATAAAGGAATTGGTTTGCCATAAAGCAAATCTGTAGTATGGGAGAGATAATAATCAAAGGTGGCTGTTATCTTGGAATTAAGAAAACTCGCATCAAATCCAATGTCATTTTTTCGGGTTGTTTCCCATTTAACATTTGAATTAACAGCTGCCCCTAATGCGTAGCTTGGTCTGGCAGTCTGACTATTCGTAGGACCCATCACTGCAGTATGCATTTCTAATGTGGCATAGGTAGGATACAGACCGACATTGCTGTTCCCCAAAGTTCCAATGCTTGCCCTTATCTTAAAATCATTAATTATGTTGAGAAGCGGTTCAAAGAATCCTTCCCTTGAAACTCTCCATCCGGCTGATACTGAAGGGAACACGCCCCAACGGTTATCTCCTACAAACCGGGAAGTACCATCACGGCGAACTGAGACCTGCGCAAAATATTTTTCATTGTAATTATAACTGATCCTGCCGATATATGATACGAACGCCCAATCCTGGAATCCGTTATAAACACTTTGATTTTCAAGCTGTCCTGCATTCAGGTATTGGATCCTGTTATTTGGTGTACCAAAACGTGTCCCATTTATATATTCATATTTATTTTCTTCCTGGGAATAAACAGCCAATGCTGAAACATTGTGTACAGAATTAAACGTTCTCTCATAGTTCAACATATAATCAGCTATCCAGTGAAAATTATAGTCGTGGTTCTTGTAGACATGATTAATGCTTTGTGTTTCAACACTTAGTATATGAAGTTCAGGCACAAAAGCACTTTGCTGACTGTTTCTGTAATCAATACTTAACCGTGGCGTAAAGGTCAATCCTTTCAGGATTTTAACTTTCAGGAAAACATTCCCTACAAAACCATAAGATCTGGTGGCATCTGTATACTCTTTCGCATAAATCAGCGGACCCACATCACCGCCTTCCATAGTATAACATCTTACATAATCATAATTGATTATATTGCCGTCTGCATCTGTTTGATAAGGTCTTGAAAGAGGATTTTTTTCTCTGGCCCCCAGATAGGGATTGCCAACTCCTCCAAAACGGCTGTTGCTATATATGTTCACGGAATTTCCGAATTCAATAAAATCGGTGATTTTATTATCGGAATTTAAACGGAAACTTACTCTGTCAGCGCCAGTGTTAAGTATAAGACCATCCTG
>Ga0113563_10002850_pt1 | contig 10595 bp, 9 predicted proteins | sample Mud3Dept3metaG_FD_80117 | JGI IMG/M metagenome (GOLD analysis project Ga0113563, IMG submission 80117) | Freshwater wetland microbial communities from Ohio, USA, analyzing the effect of biotic and abiotic controls - Mud 3 Core 4 Depth 3... | ecosystem: Environmental > Aquatic > Freshwater >...
AGAGACGCACAGATCCCGGGCGTATGGACGGAGGCAGACTACTTCTCTTTCTCCGTCATCAGGCCGATCCGCTCCACACCGGTCTTACGGCACTCGTTGACGACCTCCACAACGCGCCCGTATAGCACGGCCTGGTCCGCCTTCAGAAACATGGTCTTGTTGATCTCGCCGCCGCCAAACCTCTTCGTGAGAGCCTCGTACAAGGCCGATTCCGTGGTCTGGTTTTTTCCCAGGAAAATGCGCCCGTTGCGGTCCAGGGCTACCACGACGGCGTCCTGGGAGTCCGCTTCCGGCGCTTCGAGCGGATTCTTGGCTTTCGGCAGGTTCACCGTGATACCGGTTTGCAACAGCGGCGTGGTGATCATGAAAATGATCAGCAGCACCAGCATGATATCTGCCATCGGAGTGACGTTGATATCGCTGGTGACCTTACCGGCTGAGATGTGTTTAGCCACCGATCTGCCCCCGTTTCTTCAGGAAGTAATCGATCAATTCCGAGGAGGAATTGTCCATTTCAATCGTGAAGGTTTCGATCTTGTTCGTGAATGAATTGAATGCCATCACCGCGGGAACGGCGACGAACAGACCGAAAGCGGTGGTCACGAGCGCTTCGGCGATACCTCCGGCGACTGCGGCGATGCCGGCCGTCTCCTCGGTCTTCATGCCCTGGAAGGCGTTGATGATTCCGATCGTGGTTCCGAAGAGCCCGACGAACGGCGCCGTGGATCCGATGGTCGCCAATCCTCCCAGACCCCGCTTCAGGTCCGAAACGCCGATCGCAGTGGCACGATCCAGTGCCCGCTTGGCGGCTTCGATGCTCTCGCCCGGAATGTCCTTGCTCTTGCTGTGAGCCTGCAGCTCATGGAGTCCGGAGATCAGGACCTTCGCGAGGTGGCTTTTGTTGTTCTGTTCGCCGAGGGCGATTGCTTCTTCGATCTTGCCTTCTTTCAGGCATTCTGCCACAGCCGGCGTGAACACCCGTGACTGCTTGCGAGCCTGGCGATAGGTGATCCACCGTTCGATCATGACGCTGATAGAATAGGCCGACATGATGCCGAGGATGACAACCACTCCTCTGGCGATGCCACCCATCGAATTCCACAGTTCCATTATATTGATTGTTCCCATCGATTTCTCGAACCTCCAACTGGTTTATTTGCCTAGATTGAATATGACCGTCACAGTAGCGATAACCGGGACGGGTTCCCCGTTGAGAAGCGTCGGAGAGTATTTCCATTGTTTCACAGCGTCGATAGCCGCCTGATCTAACAGCGGATGCCCTCTGATGACGCGGACGTTGGCCACGTTGCCTTCTTCGTCGACGTTGACTTCGAGCATGACGATACCGGACACGCGCGCACGCTTGGCAAGTTCCGGGTAGACCGGCTCGACTTTGCGGATCAGCCTGGATTCCTGCACATTCCCGCCCACGCGCAGCGGTTCGACTTTTTTGGGACGGGGAGGCGGGGGAGGAGGCGGAGGCGGCGCAACGCCACCCAGGACTCCGCCGACCACGCCACCGGGAACACCGCCGACCACGCCTCCGACCACGCCTCCCGGGATCCCGCCGACGACTCCGCTGACTCCCACAACCGGGGGCTCGTCAACGGGCGGTGGAATCTCCTTGGGAATTTCCGTCGGCGCCACGAACTTGGTTGGATCCACCGTGACCCGCTGAACCGGAGCGACTTTTGTCGGGCTCGGCGGCGGGGGCGGCGGCGGCGGCGGGGGAGGGGGTGGAGGTGGTGCGATCAAAAACGTCAGGAGCTCGCTCTCGGGAAGCACGTTGAAGAACACAAGCGGCAGGATCACGATGAAAACGATCGCCACAACGTGCACCACAATCGAAATGAGGAGCGTCACCAGCCGTTTTACAAGATCTGATCTGCTCGTCTGTTCTAAAGTTTCAAACATTGTTTCTCCCGTATACTGCCCTCGGGTCTGAGATTAGGAGTCTACGCGCGGTGCCGAATTGAGAGCGCGATCTTAATATCGGCCCGCAAAACCTGTCAAGCAGATTCCGTGCCTCTCAGACCTTTTGGGCGCTCCTTGCAAATAGCTCCAATCCATTGGCGCACGATTCCTGTCAGGCAGCCCTCTTCCTTGCCTTCGCTTCGGCGGTCCGATACCACCATTCTACGAGGGGACTGGCGACTGCGAAGCTCGAATAGGTGCCGATGAGGATTCCCACCGTCAGGGCGAACGCGAATCCGCCCAGCACCTCGCCGCCAAGAATGAGAAGTGTCAGCACAGACAGGAAAGTCATTCCTCCCGTCATGATCGTCCGGGCGAGCGTCTGGTTTATGCTCAGGTTCAAGATCTTCTTCATGGGATCTTTGCGCATCGTCCTGAGGTTCTCCCGCACACGGTCGAAAATTACGATCTTGTCATTCACCGAGTAGCCGACCAGCGTCAGCAAACCGGCGAGCGTTATCAGGGAAATCTCCATCTGGGCCAGTGCAAACAATCCGATCGTGATCGCGACATCATGCAGCAACGCGATGATCGCGCCGACGCCATAGATGGGTTTGAACCGGAATCCGATGTAGACTAACATTCCCAGGAACGACAAACCGACGGCCAGAGCTGCCCGGTAACGCAAATCCGAACCCACCACGGCCCCGATGCTGTCCACTCCCGTCACCGCAAAGGGCCCGGCGTAATAATGTGTCTTCAGGCTCTCGATTACTGCAGGCGTAACGCCCGCTACGCTGCTGAGACTTTCGAGGTTGTTGATCAACCCCCTGCCGGTCTTGTTGCGGAAGTCGAGTATGGCATGAGCGAGGGCCTGGTAGTGGGTCTGCACTTCCAACGCCGTCTTCCCCTGGGTTATGAGCTTGTCAGGGTCGGCCCCCGTGAGGTGTTTGGTGAGCGCATCGACTCCGACGTTGAGGTCATTGATATCGGCAAGGGAGGACTCCACGTTCTCCGGATCGAATGTCTTGCGCAGCAGGGCCTGCAACTCCCTGTGGCCAGTATCGACGTTCTCACCGGCGCCGAAGACCCTCTGCATGCGCACCATCACCGAGTTGTCCCGGACTTCCCCGAATCGCTGGATCACGGTCGTGCCCAACGTTTCCGGTTTCAGTGTGTTCCGGAGCAAGTCCAGGTCCGGGGTCTGGTTGAACTTCAGAGTCACGACGGTGCCGCCCACGAAGTCAATCCCCATCGCGAAGCCTCCATAGATGAAGTACCCCGCGATCCCCAGCGCCAGCAGAATCCCCGACAGTGCGAAGAAGTACCACCTCTTGCCCCACCAGTCGATTGAGACTTCCTTAAGGATTTCCACTCCAAACTCCCAAGCGAAGTTATTCCGGAGCTACTCTGGTTCTGCATGCGACCAACCGGGCGGAACTGTCGCCGTTTTGTTGGACACCGTTTGGCTCCTCAAGTTCCTTCAAATCGACAACGACTCCAGCTTGCGCTTGCTCAGCGCCCAGTCGAAGAGCCGATGTGACATGTACACGGCCGTGAACATGTTGGCCAGCAGGCCCACGGTAAGTGTGATTGCGAAGCCGCGGACCGGTCCCGTACCGAACTGAAAGAGAAGAGCGGCAGCGATCAGTGTCGTCACGTTCGCGTCAAAAATCGTCCAGAATACCTTGGCGAAACCGGCATCCACCGCGGCGCGGACGGTTTTTCCGGCTCGCAGTTCCTCGCGTATTCTCTCAAAGATTAATATGTTCGCGTCGGTCGCCATGCCAATCGTCAGAATGAGGCCCGCGATTCCCGGAAGGGTAAGCGTCGCGCCGACTCCGCCCATGAAACCCACGAGAATGACCAGGTTGGCGAGCAGGCACCATATGGCGTTGAGCCCGGCACGCTTGTAGTAGATGATCATTCCGACCACGACCAGGCCGAAACCGATGACGGCGGCCGTCAGCCCCTGGCGGATGGAATCATTGCCGAGCGAAGCCCCGACGGTGCGGTCCTGCGCCACGACCAGCGAAGCCGGCAGGGCGCCCGAACGGAGCAACAGGGCCAGATCTTCCGCCTGTTGCACGGTGAAACTTCCGGTGATCTCCCCGTCGGCGGCGATAGTGGTCTGAATCGTAGGCGCCGAATAGACGGTGTTGTCCAGTACGATGGCGAGCCTGTCGCCCACGTGCTGCGACGTGGCGCGCTCGAAAATGGTCGCACCCGCGGCGTTCAGGAAGAACCCGACGGCAGTGCGGCCGTTGGCGTCCGTGCTGCGCCGGGCGTTCTTCAAGTCCTTGCCGGTAATGGTGGGGACGCTGTTTACCACCAGATAGGTGATCTCCTTTTGATCCGACCTGTCGCCGCGGTACGGCAGGATCCTGTATCCCTCGGGGATCTTGCCTCCGTTGGCCTGGATGGCGGCTTCGATCGTCGGGAAATCACCGCCGTTTTCCTTCTTGACCATGCAGAGGGTCAGTTGTGCCGTGTCCTGGATCAGGTCCTTGACGCGCTCCGGATCGTCGATCCCCGGAAGCTCCACGATGATCTGATCCGACACCTGCCCGCCGCTGCCCCCGTATATCTGAAGAGTCGGTTCCGTGACCCCCAGGGCGTCGACGCGCCGGCGGATGGTCTCCAGTGCCTGCTTCACGGTCGATTCCTGCATCTCCCGGACCACGGACGCCAGCATGGTCATCGAGTACGTGGTCTTTCCCTCATTCGTCGTGCTGCGGATCGTGTATTTGCGGTCATAGAGCGGATTGAGATAATTGCGGACATCCACGTCCTGGGCGGAGTCGACCCCCGTAATCACGACAGTGAGGCCATTCCCCTTTTGCGCACCTTCGAAAGAGATCTTCTTCTCCCGCAGTTCGCTCGAAATCCTCTCGGCGTCCTGGGCGATCTCCTGATTCAACGCGTCGTCGGTCTTGACCTGGAGAACCAGGTGAATTCCGCCCTTGAGGTCCAGCCCGAGATTTATGCGCGAAAACAGTCCCGCGCCGCTCTCTCTCGGACTGATGAACAGGTACAGGCATACCACCATGATGGCGGCGATGAACAGGAACTGCCAGCGGAGTTTCTTTTGCATGACGTCACCCAACCTTGGATTTTACGGAGCCTCTTCCGGGTCACTGCTGCAAAGGCGAGGACTCGCACTAGGTAATGGGGGTAGATTCTTCCGGAGACTGCAGTCCGGCGATTGCATTCTTGGCAACCTCGATTTTCACCTGGTCGGCGATCTTCAAGATCAGAGTTTTTTCCTTGACCCCGGCCACGACGCCGTAAATGCCGGAACTTGTGATCACGCGGTCGCCGTTTCTGAGCGCACCGATCATGGCTTCCAGCTTCTTTTGTCTTTTGCGCATGGGCATGAAAATCAGGAGATAGAAGATTACGCCGATGATGAGGATCGGTGCGAACTGAAACAAAACGTCCGCAGATCCGGCAGCCTGCTGCAAAATCGTCGGGACTTGCATCTTGCTATTGGATACCTCCCGCCACCGTTCTCTTTCCCGGCTTCGTGTGAGATGGATTCTTGGGTCCGGCCGGCGACCACAGCCGAGCGAGGAGAAGATCCGCTGGGCCTCGAGCCTTCATTCACGCCGCTCGCTCAGCGACTCCAGCCAATTGCCAAATGAATCAAGTCGTATAGATTCTCTTATCCTATGCATTGTGTCAAGATAAAAGGTTACATTATGCAGCGTGTTGAGGGTAGCCGAAAGATACTCTCCGGCTACGTAGAGATGCCTCAGGTACGCCCGCGAGAATCGCCGGCAGGTGAGGCACCCGCAGAGCGGATCCAGGGGCCTCTCGTCCTCCGCATACGCGGCATTCTTGATGAGGATCCGCCCTTCGCTGGTGAACAGGCAGCCGTTGCGCGCATTCCTCGTAGGAAGGACGCAGTCAAACATGTCCAGGCCCAGGGCAACGCAGCGCACCAGATCATCCGGCGTCCCCACACCCATCAGGTAGCGGGGGCGCTCCGGCGGCAGGGCGGGCAGGATCGACTCGAGCACTTCGAACATCACATCCTTCGGCTCGCCGACGCTGAGGCCTCCGACCGCAATGCCATCGAGGTCCAACCTCATCAATCCCTCCAGGGATGCGTGGCGCAGGTCGGGATACACGCTCCCCTGTATGATGCCGAAAATGCCCCCGGGGACGGAAGCCGATTTGCCCCAACGCTCACGGCAGCGTTCCGCCCACCGGAACGACAGCTCCAGGGATTTTTCAGCCTCTGCTCTGCTGCACGGGTAGGGAGTACACTCATCGAGCACCATGGCGATGTCCGGCGCCAGAGCCAACTGGATTTCCATGACACGCTCGGGGCTCAGAAAATGGCTACTGCCGTCCAGGTAGGAGCGGAAGCGAACGCCTTCTTCGGACACGTGGCGCAGTTCGCGGTGGCTGAATATCTGGAAACCTCCGGAGTCAGTAAGGATCGCGCGGTTCCAGGACATGAACCGATGCAATCCGCCCAGCCGGGCGATCCGCTCGTGGCCTGGACGCAGGTATAAATGATAGGTGTTGGAGAGCAGGATGCGGCAGTCCAAAGCTTCCAGCCATTCGTGAGGAAGCGACTTCACGGTGGCCGCCGTGCCGACCGGCATGAAGGCGGGGGTTTCGATATCGCCATGTTCGGTATGGATCACCCCCAACCTTGCGGCGCATGCGGAATCCGCCTTGAGAACCTCGAATCCGAACCTCATAACAACACTGTTGAATTCCGATTTTTATAGTGACAAAAACTGTAAAAGTAGCAACAAGCTACGAAAGGCGCCAGAGCCTTTCGTGCGCAGTGTCCACTTTGCGGTTGCCAATTGCGTCTGATCATCTGACGGACGGTTGCCTCAGCACCTTCCGTTTCTCCGCAAGTCTCCGTCCGCGGCCCCGCGATACTTCCGGACCCTGCGGGCTGCGCGGGGCGACGGTGCCTCGAATTCACGGAATGGAGATAAAATGTAACACAGGGCAGTCCTACCCATCCCGAAAAACCGCGCCGCGCAACTAAGGGTTCGCGCAAAAATAAATTCACATTTTGGCGCGAGCGCCGGGCGGGCAGATGCAAGGCGCCGCGACGCAGGCGATGTGGTGACATCGTCGAGGAGCGGCAACGCAGCAGATGCCTGCCCGCCGCCGCGCCCCGAAGGGCTGGCGGCTCGCGAATTTCTTATTTCCTATCCTGTCGTTTGTCATGGTTTGGGCCTGTCCAATCCGGCAGCAAAATGTGAAGTTATTTTTGCGCGAGCCCTAAGGAGCACGGCCCGCTCTCCCGGCCCGCAGGAAGCGCTGGCAACGTACGGGCTGTTTGACTATAGTAGGGGCATGAGGATCGGGATTGTGGGCGCGCGCCTGGCTGGCGCATACTCCGCCCTGCTCCTGCTGACGCAAGGGCACGAAGTATTCCTGTTCGATCCGGCTCCGGACGGCGAAAAGCCGTGCGGCGGAGGAATCACCGGGAAGGCAGTGCGGACCTTCCCCTGGATTCTGGAAACGGTCCTGCCCCGAAACGACATCAGCATGCTGGAGCTGACGACGCAGGATGGCCGGTCGGCTGCTATGGGGCTTCGGCAGCCGATCCACGTCTTTTCCCGGGCGCTGCTGGACGGCGCCCTCCGCCATTGTTCCATTCGTGCCGGTGCGCGTTTTATTCCGCAGCGCGTACATCGCGTTCTTCCCCGCTCCTGCGGGTGGTCCATTGTTACCTCCCTGCGAGAGCAGTACAATGTGGATTTCCTGATCGGGGCGGATGGTGCGAACAGCGCGATCCGCACCGTTGTCTCCAACCGCCTCGAGGGAAGAGACCTCTCACTGGCGCTCGGCTTTTACCTGCCGGGGGTGCATCACCCGAACCGGATCCTGGTCTGTTTTCAGGAAAAAGGCTTCCATGGCTATCTCTGGTCCTTCCCGCGGACCAATCATGCCTCAGTCGGGATCGTCCATCCCCTGGCCGGCATCAGGACCGCGGAAATGCGCCACCGCCTCGCGGCTTTCATCGCAGAGCGATATCCAGGGCACGTCTCCTGCCCAAGCCGGTTTTTCGCCGCCCGTGTGCCCTGTCTGCGCCGACGAACGCTGGTGAACCAGCATGTTTGCGGACGGAATTGGGCGCTTGTCGGGGACGCCGCAGGTTTCGTGGACGCCCTGACTTCTGAAGGCATCAGCTTTGCCCTGCGCTCGGCCCAGTTGATGGCTCAATCGCTCGAGGAGGGGAATTCGACGACGTACGAGGAGCATTGGCGTGCGGATTTCGGCCTGGATCTGGAGCGCGCTGCTGTCTGGCGCGACACATTCTATGACGGAGCGCTCCTCAACAGATCCATTCCGAGCCGCATGGTCCAGATGATTCGAGGAAGTGCCACCGTGCGGAGGATTGCCGACCGGCTGATCTGCGGCCGCCACTCTTATCCGGAAATGCGCGCCCGGCTCCTGTCCCGAAGCCCGATCATTCTGGCAGAGGCAATGTGGAGCCGTCTGTTCCGCGGGGCTGCCGGATGGGTGACCGGCAGCATGCCGCGGCTTCATTCCGCAAGGAAGAATCCCCTCCTTCCGGGATGAAAATCCCGGCCTAACTGATGCTGCCGGCAGCGTCGCCGGCCGTGAGGCGGAATATACCGCTGTTGTCGGCAAGGAATATATTCGGTCCCTCCAGTGCCAGGCCGACCAGCATGGGTCCTGCAACGGGATGGGAAATCGTCTTTGACCGCTTGGAATAGCGGAAAACTCCCTTCTTTCCGCCGTAGGCCGCCGCAATCCACAGGTCGCCTTCGCGCCCCACGGCGAGCCCTTGGGGACGGGCAAGCCCTTCGAGAACCGTAGTGATCTTTCCGGAACGGGATATCCGGTAGACGGGATCGCGCATGGCAAGCGTCGGGCCGGTCACGTACAGGTCGCCTTCGCTGTCTGTTGCCAGATGGTACGCGGATACGCTGGGCGGAAGCCTGGCAATCACCTGGCGCGAGCTGTCCGGATCGATACGGAAGACATTGCCGGTCCGATCGCCGACAAAGAGCCGCCCGTCGGCATCGAACACAATTCCGCAGGGCACACCCAGGTCCTCAGCAATCACCTCGAGGTGTTCGTAGTCCGTATACCGGAGAATGGTCCCGTCGGCGCGGCTGGAAATATACAACTGGCCTTCTGCCCCATACGCAAGGCCAGTGGGATTCATGACCTTGCAGGGAAACGGCGTCACTCTCCCGTCCCGAGTGATCCGGACCAGGGGATGGTCTGATTGCTGCCCGCGGGACCCGCTGATGGTGGTGATGATGTCACCATCCGGAGCAATCACGGGATTCGTCACCGGATGCAGATTGGAGGCCAGCCTGGTACCCAGCAGGTAGGGGTAACACGCGGAGGTTGCTCCGTCCACGTGCAGGATAACACCCTGAGCCGCGGGACTGTCCGGCACTATGGCCACCACCCGCCCTGCCGAGGCGGAGACGATTGCCGCCTCGATTTCTCCGAACAACACCTTGGAGCCGCAGGGTAAACCCGGCCTGAATCCGCGACACTGAATGGAAACCTCTCCCCCGGGTACCGCCGTGGGGGGTGTAATTGCCGTAATTGCCAAATTCTGACTGTCCATGCATGAAAAATTACGTGATGAGGGCACCCTTGTTCAAGTGCGGTCCAGCCGCTCCCTCGCGGTCGCTGCCGGGTCAAAACTGGAATGCGAGGCTTCCCTTCGGCCCTGCGCTGTGGGACAGACCCGCTCCACTCCTGGCAGCGGAATCAGTATCGGAGCCGCAATCGCTATCGGGACCGATATCGACAGCACGTTCCAGCTGACAGCAATCTGGCGGATGCGGGACCTGCCGGGCGCTCGGCGCCGATTGCGATGCGGATTCCGGTACCGACTCCGACGATTGTTCCGTTGTACTGGCGGTCGTCGCCGGCAGATCGAGTTGACACCCCGGGGCTCGGAAAATAACATTAGAGGTTTGGCTTGACGCATTTATTCTCAGGGGAGGGCGGGCCTTTGCAGGACGACAGCAGCGACGCCATCGTCATAAACGGCGCCAGAGTCCACAACCTCAAGGATATCTCCGTTGAAATCCCGTGCAACGCGCTTTCGGTGATCACCGGCGTATCCGGCAGCGGGAAGAGCAGCCTGGCCTTCGACACCCTCTATGCGGAAGGCCAGCGGCGATATGTCTCTTCCCTGTCCGCATATGCCCGACAGTTCCTGGAACGGGTGGACCGCCCTGAAGTGGATGATATCATCGGAGTATACCCGGCACTTGCGATCCGCCAGAAGAGTTACACTCGGAATCCTCGGTCGACAGTGGGCACGGTGACCGAGATCAACGACTATTTGCGGCTGTTATACTCGCGCGTCGGCATCACACACTGCCACGGCTGCGGCCGCATCGTCCGGAAAGACACCCCCGGCAATATCGCGGATTTCGTCCTCTCGCTCCCTCGCGGGCAGCGCTTCTACATCTGCATGCCGCTGGCGCTGGACGCGGGGAGCCCGGAGAGGGGCGCGAAATCTCCGCCGAAGGCACCGTCGCGGCGGAGTTCCGCGGCGGCGCCTGCTGCGCCGGGCCGTGCCGCCGAGGCAAACCTGGCCGTGGTCCTGCCCGGGCTGAGGCAGCAGGGTTTTGTCAGGCTTCTCATCGGGGATCATCTGGTGGATCTGGCGGACGCGGTCGCCACTCTTACCAGGACCG
>Ga0113563_10002851_pt1 | contig 10594 bp, 6 predicted proteins | sample Mud3Dept3metaG_FD_80117 | JGI IMG/M metagenome (GOLD analysis project Ga0113563, IMG submission 80117) | Freshwater wetland microbial communities from Ohio, USA, analyzing the effect of biotic and abiotic controls - Mud 3 Core 4 Depth 3... | ecosystem: Environmental > Aquatic > Freshwater >...
GCGATAGATGTCTTCAGTGGCAGGCTCGTCTTTGGCAGCTGACTTCTGCGCCACCAGCACGATGCTCTTGCCTGCCTCCATTGCCGCCTCTAAGGCTTTGATAGATTTAGCGCGCCCTACGAATAGCGGAATGACCATGTGCGGGAACACCACCACGTCACGCAAGGGCAACAAGGGGAATAAATCCACACCGGCAGGAATAGGGTCGATTTCGGACATGATGGTCACTCTCGGTTAAGGTGGGAACGAGGTGGGGGCATGAAAGAAATATTCAAGCCCCGCCTGCCAAGATCGCGTCAGGCGACCTTGGGTGTATCCGCATAAATCACAATCGGCTTGATCTCACCCGCGCTGTTTTCATCCAGCACCACTTTGCTCACGTTCTCGACCGAAGGCAGGTCGAACATGGTGTCCAGCAGCGCCTGTTCGAGAATGGAGCGCAAACCACGGGCGCCGGCCTTGCGCGCCAGCGCTTTCTTGGCGATGGCATTCAGCACGCCGTCGCGGAATTCCAGTTCCGCACCTTCCATCGCGAACAGCTTCTGGTATTGCTTGGTCAGCGCATTCTTCGGCTCGGTGAGAATTTGGATCAATGCAGCCTCATCCAGCCCCTCCAGCGTAGCCACCACCGGCAAGCGCCCGACGAATTCCGGGATCAAACCGAATTTGATCAGATCTTCCGGCTCCACATCGTGCAACACCTTGCCGATGTCCTGGTCGTCTTCACGCTTGGTCAGCTTGGCGGAAAAACCGATCCCCGCTTTCTCGGAGCGGTTACGGATCACTTTCTCCAAGCCGTCGAACGCCCCGCCGCAGATGAACAGGATGTTGGTAGTATCCACTTGCAGGAATTCGGTATTGGGATGTTTGCGCCCGCCCTGCGGTGGAATGGATGCCTTGGTTCCTTCAATAAGTTTGAGCAACGCCTGCTGCACACCCTCGCCTGATACATCGCGGGTAATGGATGGGTTGTCCGACTTGCGCGAAATCTTGTCGATCTCGTCGATATAGACGATACCGCGCTGCGCGCGCTCGACATCGTATTCGCATGCCTGCAGCAGCTTCTGGATGATGTTTTCGACGTCCTCGCCGACATAACCCGCCTCGGTCAGTGTCGTGGCATCCGCCATCACGAACGGCACATTGAGCAAACGCGCCAATGTCTGTGCCAGCAAAGTCTTGCCGGAACCAGTCGGCCCGACCAGCAGGATGTTGCTCTTGGATAGCTCGACCCCGTCATCGTCCTTGTTCTTCAGGCGCTTGTAGTGGTTGTACACCGCGACAGATAATATCTTCTTCGCCTGGCGCTGACCGATGACGTATTCATCCAGGCGCTTGCATATCTCATGCGGAACCGGCAGGTCGTTCTTATCCGACTTCTCCCCACCGATGGCACTCTGCGTCTCTTCGCGGATGATGTCGTTGCACAGCGCGATACACTCGTCGCATACGAACACCGACGGCCCCGCGATCAGCTTGCGTACTTCATGCTGGCTCTTGCCGCAGAACGAGCAATACAACAGCTTGTCGCCCTTGTTTTTATCCGATGTCATTTTTTACTCCCGCTCCGAAATTTTCGGCAGCCCACAAATATCTTTAAACCCGCTTATCCAGCACCTGATCCACCAGCCCGTATTCCATGGCTTCCTGGGCGGTGAGGAAATTATCGCGCTCGCTGTCGCGGGCGATCTGCTCCACGGTACGCCCAGTGTGCTGCGCCATCAAGGTATAAAGACGTTCACGCAAACTCAGGATGTACTTGGCATGGATCTCGATGTCCGAAGCCTGCCCACGGAAACCACCCAGCGGCTGGTGGATCATCACTGTGGAGTTGGGCAACGCGAAACGTTTGCCCTGCGCACCCGCTTGCAGCAGGAATGCCCCCATCGACGCCGCCATGCCGATGCACAGCGTGGAGACCTGCGGTTTGATGAACTGCATGGTGTCGTAGATCGCCATGCCTGCCGAGATGGAGCCGCCCGGCGAGTTGATGTAGAGGTGGATATCCTTGTCCGGGTTCTCCGACTCCAGGAACAGCATCTGCGCCACGATCAGATTGGCGGTGTGGTCGTTGACCTCGCCGACCAGAAACACCACACGCTCCTTCAGCAGGCGCGAATAAATGTCATAGGCGCGCTCACCGCGACCGCTGGTCTCAACCACCATCGGAATCATGCCAATGTCCTGCGGTTCCATCAATTGCGAGGTTGCGCTATGCATCATGCTCAATTCCCCATCAGTTCATTCAGTTTGACTGGCTGCTCGGTCACTTTCGCGCCCGCCATCACCCAGGCAACCACATTGTCTTCCAGCACCAGGTTTTCCACTTCGCGCATACGCTCCGGCTCCGCCGCATACCAGCGCACCACCTCTGCGGGATGCTCGAAGCTCTGAGCATATTCCTGCACCAACGCTTTTACCTGCTCCGGCTTCGCTTGCAGATCGTGCTTTTTGACCAGCTCCGCCAGGATCAGACCGAGCTTGACGCGCTTGCTTGCTCGCTCGTTGAACATATCCGCAGGCAATTGCATGCCCTTAGGTATCTTCATGCCGCGCCCCGCCATGTCTTGCAGAGTCTGCTCCATCAGGCGTTGTGCTTCGCTTTCCAACAACGCTTGGGGAACCTCCATTTGAGCAACCTTGAGCAACGCCTCCATCGCATTGTCCTTGTTGCGCACCTTGACGCGACGCTGTGCCTCACGCCCGATGTTGTCGCGGATCTCCTGCTTGAGTTTGGACACATCGCCATCCGCCACGCCCAATTCCTTGGCGAATACCGCATCCACCTCCGGCAAATGCGGAGCTTCCACACTGTGTACGGTAATGGTGAAAGTGACTTGTTTGCCTGCCACATCCTTGCCGTGATAGTCCGCCGGGAATGTCATGTCGAAAGACTTGGTCTCGCCCGCTTTTACGCCGATGATGGCGCTCTCGAAATCCGGCAACATGCGTCCGGCTCCCGGAACCACAGTGAAGTCTTTTGCCTCACCGCCCTCGAACTTGACCCCGTCCAGCGTACCGGCGAAATCGATGCGCACCTGATCGTCCTGCTGCGCGGCACGGTCAACCTTCTTGAATTCAGCGCGCTGTTTGCGCAAGGTCGCGATGGTGTCGTCAACATCCGCATCGCTCAGGCTGAACGTCACACGGCTTACGCTTTCACCGCTGATATCACCGATCATCACTTCCGGATAAACCTCGAAAGTGGCGCTGAATTCGATCTGTGGAGCATTCAGGTCAGTCGTTTTGATCTCGAACTGAGGATAACCGGCCACCTGTAATTTATTGACGACCGCTGCTTCGGCAAACGAGCGCTGCAGCGTATCTCCCAGCACCTCCTGCTGCACGGACGCACCATACTGCTGTTCCAGAACCTTGAACGGCACCTTGCCCGGTCGGAAACCATGCACTTTGGCCGTGCGCCCCAAACGCTTGAGCCGATTCTCGACTTCGCCACGGATCAGTTGCTGAGGAATGGACGCGTTCAAACGACGCTGCAATCCGCCTAGAGTTTCTACATTAGACATACCGATACTTCCTTAGATTAGAAAATTGTGAGAACAAACGCGTTGCGAATGATACATGAAAGCGGGTGGGAAGACCCACCCAGCCGCCTTACTCGTTGTGGGGTTGAACCTGCGGGAGCCGCCAAACATCACGGTTATAATCCATGATGGTACGGTCACTGGAGAATTTGCCGCTGGTAGCGGTATTGATGATGCTCATGCGCGTCCAGTTTTCCTGATCCTGATAGGCGGCAGTCACCTGCTTCTGGGCGTCCACATAACCGCTGAAATCGGCCAAAGTGAGCCACGGATCGTGCGGATTGAGTATGGATTGCAGGATAGGCTCGAATAACCCCGGCTCGAACAGGTTGAAGTGGTTGCTTCTCAGCAGTTGCACCACGCGCTGCAAGTCCTCATCGGCGGCAACGATGGCTGCAGGATCGTAGCGCCCGCGCGTCTCCTCTACTTGCTCGGCCGTCAGGCCGAACAGGAAGAAATTCTCCTCACCCGCCTCCTCCCGAATTTCGATGTTCGCTCCATCCAGGGTACCGATGGTCAACGCACCATTCATCATGAATTTCATGTTGCCGGTGCCGGAGGCTTCTTTCCCCGCCGTCGATATCTGCTCCGACAGATCGGCCGCCGGGCAGATCACCTCCATCGCGGAAACACGATAATCCGGCAAGAACACCAGTTGCAGCAAGCCTTTGGTATCTGGATCCTGATTGATGACTTCGGCCACTGCCGTCACCAGCCGGATGGTGCGTTTGGCCATGACATAGCCCGGGGCCGCCTTGCCGCCGATCAATACGCAACGCGGTGTCCAATTGGCCGTGTCGCCACGCTTGATGCGGTCGTACAAATGGATGACATGCAGCATATTGAGCAGCTGCCGTTTGTACTCGTGAATACGTTTCACCTGCACATCGAACAGCGCGGCCGTATCGAACTCCACCCCGCACTCGCGTTGCACCATCGCCGCCAGGTGCTGCTTGTTACTCTGCTTGATTTCCCGCCAGCGGGCTCGGAACGTCTTGTCGTCAGCGAATTTTGCCAACCCCTGCAATTTCGCCAGGTCGGTGCGCCATTCTTCACCTATGCTTTCGTCGATCAACGCACTGAGCTCAGGATTGCTCCATGCCATCCAGCGGCGCGGCGTGACCCCGTTGGTTTTGTTATTGAATTTTCGCGGCCACAGTTCGTAGAAATCATGGAACAGATGCTGTTGCAACAACCTGGAATGCAATTCCGCCACACCGTTGACCGAACGGCACGCCACCACCGCCAGATAAGCCATGCGCACTTGCGGCGTATTGCCTTCCTCGATGATGGACATGCGGCGCTGCCGTGCCACATCGCCGGGCCAGTGCAATGAGACCTGCTCCAGAAAGCGCGCGTTGATTTCATAGATGATGTCCAGCAAACGCGGCAACAAGCGGCCGAACATGTGCACCGGCCATTTCTCCAGCGCCTCCGGCAGCAAGGTGTGATTGGTATAGGCCATCGTCTCGCTGGTGATGTGCCAGGCTTCATCCCAGCCCTGGTTGTGCTCATCCATCAACAACCTCATCAACTCGGCCACCGCGCAGGTGGGGTGGGTGTCGTTCAGCTGGAAGGCGTTCTTGTCTGCGAATTGCGAGAAGTCGTCACCATGCTTGCTGACCCAGTGACGCAGCACATCCTGCAAACTGGCCGATGCCAGGAAATACTGCTGGCGCAGGCGCAGCTCTTTGCCGTTTTCGCTGGCATCGTTGGGATAGAGCACCATGGTGATATGCTCCGCCGCGTTCTTCGCCGCTACTGCCTCGGTATAGCTGCCAGCATTGAATTAATCCAGATTGAATTCCTCGGTCGCCGTGGATTTCCACAGCCGCAGCGTGTTCACTGTGCCATTTTGATATCCGGGTATCGGCATATCGAATGGAACGGCCATCACATCCTGCGTTTCCACCCAATGCGCGCGCAGCTTCCCCGCAACATTCCTGTGTAAATCACTGCGCCCGCCGAATTTGACGCGCACTGCATATTCCGGCCGCTCAACTTCCCATGGGTTGCCGTTACGCAACCAGTGATCCGGGTCTTCGATCTGGCGGCCATTTTCGAGACGCTGGCGGAACATGCCATATTCGTAGCGCAGACCATAGCCGGTTACCGGCAGTTGCAAGGTGGCACAGCTATCCAGAAAACAGGCCGCCAATCTGCCCAAGCCACCGTTACCCAGTCCGGCGTCGCTTTCCTGATCCTGCACATCTTCCAGCACCAGGCCGAAATTGCGCATCGCCTCGGCGGTCTCTTGCTGCATATCCAGATTGAGCATGGCGTTGCCCATTGCCCTGCCCATCAAAAACTCGAGGGAAAGGTAATAGGCCTGTTTGCAATCGGACTCATCGTAGGCGCGTTGGGTATGCCGCCAGCGCTCTATCAAGCGGTCGCGCAGCGTGGCCGCCAACGAAGAATAGACTGGGAAACCGGACAAGGTGGTTTTATCCCAGCCCAGGGTATGACCGAAATAGCGGCGAAAATCCTCCATCACACTGATGGAATCCGTCCCCAATGGGGGCATCTTCAAGATGCTGTGCTGTTTGGGAATGAAGGGCTTGCTACTGGGTGTATTCACACTAATTTCCTGAAAACGAGGGGTGTTTCAAGGTGTGATTCTACCAAAGATCAGGCATGCATCATGCATCAGTGCAGGTAACGGCCCCAGAAAACATAGCGGCACCGATGATTCCAGCCTGATCTTGTGCTTGGGAGATGCGCACCTGCAACCTGCCGCCCAAGGCGGGTATCAAGTCATGCTGCAAGCGCCGCTCGAAAGGTAGCCTCAAGCCTCTTCCGAGCGCCGCATGGTTCCGCCCATGGCCGGATCCCCGCTACCGACGCTGATCACATGCTCCAAATCGACCGGCGCAGGCAACTTGAGCAAACGATAAAGATTGGCCAGGTTTTGCCGAAACAACATATCAAAGGAAGAGACGCTCTGCGCCGAGTTGTAGTCACCGAACCACCAGAACCAGTCTGATCCTTCGCAGTCCGCCAGCTGTTCAGTGGCCAAGCGCAATTCCTCCTCATTCAGTCGTCCACTGTTCACCACGATGTCGTAACTGCGTTTGGCCTCGCACAACAACTCCCAGCCGCGGTTCTTGTCGGGCGAACCGATCCAGGTACTGAACGTGCCATACACCCAGCTACCTGAAACCATTTGTTTCAGTTTACCTGCCTTGACTTGGCCATTGCCCTCCTCGATCCCTTGCACACATTCATCGAAGGTGGTGGTACGGATGAACGGATGCTTTTCCAGTTTGGCATACAGCTCCGACAGGAAGTAGTAACCGTTGTACGGGTAATACTCCCAGGCATTCTCGCCGTCCAGGATCACGCTCACCACCGGGTCGTGTTCACCCTGCGCATGACGATATATCTCTTCCAGCTGGTGCACAAAATCAGCCGCCGCATCGTCGCCCTTCCACTTTGCGTATTCAAAGCCCACGCGATCCGATAAATGATCGTCGCGGAAGAAGCAATACACCGGCTTGGCCACGCCTTCCAGCAAATAGGGTTTGTACAGATACGCGGATTTGTCCGGCAAGACATGACCACTCATTTCGCGTTGCAAGCTGTGCGCGAGCACAGCCTGTCCGGTCGCAGTCCACGTGCATCCCTGCTCCCCCAGCAGTTTCAGCGTAGCACGCGACACACTCCCCTCAGAAGGCCACATCCCCTTGGGGGGCGTACCAAAGTGTCGCTGGTGACTTTCCACTGCCTTGACCAGATGCGATTGCGCCCGGCGCAAACCACCGGGGTAATTGCCCGCCTGCGGTAGCGGCGCGTTAGGTTCGCTCTCACGCGCCGTATTGAAATCCAGCAATAGAGGCAGAATGGGATGGTTATAAGGCGTGGTCGATATCTCGACTTGGCCGCGTTCCGCCAGTTTGCGATAGCGCGGGATGATGTCGGCTATCAATTCTCCGATCAGGTTGAAAAGTTCCATGCGCTCGGCATAGGTGAACTGGCTGCCCTTGGTCATCAAACGCGCGAAGACCTCGTTGCCGCGCCGCACACTTTCCCCCATCCACACCAGGTGATACCAGACCAGCAAGTCCGCCATGTATTGGCCGGACAAATAGGTGACCGTTTCGCGTCCGCGCCCCTCCATCACTTTCTGCAGATCGTAAAGGTGCTGGTAAGCGCGGTACGGTTGCAACATCTTGGCGTGACTACTCTTGAAGCAACTGTCCAGAATATGCAGCCGCTCCTGATCCTGCAGATCGTCCAGCCGCTCAAAACACAGCATCTTGAGCAAATCATCGCGCACCTGCCCTGACTTGAACTGCTGTTCATAGTCCAGCAACTGTTCCACCAGGATGGGCACAAAATTCACCACTGCCTTGGCTTGCGGATGCTGCTCCAGATGATAGGCCATGTCGGTGTAATCCTTCATGGCATGCAGATAGGTCCACGGCAGAACAAATTCTCCCGTCAGGTAGTTGCGGTAATCCGGTTGATGCATGTGCCAGCACAGGATCAATTGCAGCTTTTTGTCGGTACGCTTTTTTACGTTCTGTCGATTCGCCATAACGGTTTCCGAAATCTTCTATTTAGCGAACGTGATGGATGGATTGCCCGAGCATGTCCGGCGTCACCAGCGTGATCCCGCTGGGAGATACATGGAAGCTCTTGGCATCTTCCTCGCGATTGAAACCGATTTGCATCCCGTCCGGGATTTCGCATTTGTTATCCAGCACCACACGATGCAGTTTCACCCGTTCGCCAATGCGGCAGCCGGACAGGATGACCGAGTCTGTGATCTCGCTCTGGCTACCCACCCGTATATCGGAGAACAACAGCGAATGATGCACATGGCCGCCGCTGATGATGCAACCTCCGGACACCATGGAGTCGATTGCCACGCCGCGCCGATTGTCGTCATTGAACACGAACTTGGCCGGCGGCAATTGCTCCTGATAAGTCCAGATCGGCCAGCTCTTGTCGTACAGATCCAGGTCAGGAACCACACTGACCATCTCCATATTGGCTTCCCAATAGGCATCGATGGTTCCGACATCGCGCCAGTAGGCACGACCTTCTGCCGTCATCCCGACGCAGCTCTTCTCGAAACGATGGGCATACACGCGATAGCGCTCGATCAGATACGGGATGATGTCGTGACCGAAATCGTGCGTGGAAGATTTGGTATCCGAATCGCGCACCAGCTGTTCATACAGGAATTTGGCGTTGAACACATAGATACCCATGCTGGCCAGCGCCCTGCCCGGCTTGCCGGGAATCTCGGTCGGATGGGCGGGTTTTTCGGTGAACTTGATGATGCGGTCTTCTTCGTTGACCGTCATCACCCCGAAGCTGCTCGCTTCCGCCACCGGCACTTCGATGCAGCCCACGGTCATGTCGGCTTCACTGCGCACATGCGCCGCCAGCATCTCGCCGTAGTCCATCTTGTAGACATGGTCGCCCGCCAGGATGACGATGTATTCTGGGTTGTAGCCGCGCAGAATGTCGATGTTCTGGAACACCGCATCCGCAGTGCCGCGATACCACTCTTCCTGGATACGCTGCTGCGCCGGCAGCAAGGCAACGAACTCGTTGAACTCGCCGCGCAGGAAACCCCATCCCTTCTGGATATGCTCGATCAGGCTGTGCGCCTTGTATTGCGTCACTACGCCGATACGCCGGATGCCGGAATTCATGCAATTCGACAAAGGAAAATCGATGATGCGGAACTTGCCGCCGAACTGTACCGCCGGCTTGGCATTCCAGTCGGTCAGATTGTGCAAGCGACTGCCTCTGCCACCAGCCAAGACCAAAGCCACGGTATTTTTAGTCAGAGCGCTGATGAAACGTGGTGAATGCATGTCCTGTGCCATGTTGCTCTCCCTGTAATTTTACTTACCCTGTTTATTGTTCAATAAGGTGCGGTACAGCTCGAGATACAGCTGGGCACTATGACGCCAGCCGACATCGCGGTGCATGCCATTAAGCTGAATGCGGCGGAACGTGTTCGGATCACGGTAACACTCGATCGCCCATTTGATGGTCTGCTGCAAGGCGGCCGCCCCTGGGTCGTCGAACACGAATCCCGTGCCTCCCTCCAGACTGGCATTGATCACGGAATCCGCCAGACCGCCGGTGCGACGCACCACGGGTGGCGTGCCGTAACGCATGCCATACATCTGGTTCAGCCCGCATGGTTCGAAGCGCGACGGCATCAGGAAGATATCCGCGCCCGCCATGATCTGGTGCGACAGCGCTTCATCAAAACCGATGGTGACCGAGACGCGACCGGCATAGCGCTGCGCCAGCTGTTGATAACGCCGCTCGAATTCGGCATCGCCGCTGCCCAGCACGACCAATTGCGCGCCACTCTCCAGCAGCATCGGCAGACATTCGAGCAACAGATCCAGTCCCTTCTGATAAGTCAGCCGGCTGACCACGCCCAGCAATGGCACATGCTCATTGACCTCCAGCCCCAGGCGTTGTTGCAAGGCCAGCTTGCCTTTGGTTTTGAGCGACAGATCGTGCTCGTCGTAATGCACCACCAGATGTTTGTCGGTCGCCGTATTCCATTCGTTTTCGTCGATACCGTTCAGGATGCCGCTGACATCGGCCTTGCGCACCGTGAGCAAGCCCTGCATGCCATAGCCCATCTCGGTCGCCTGTATCTCATGCGCATAAGTCGGACTGACGGTCACGATACGATCGGCATAGTGCAAGCCCGCCTTGAGGAACGAAAGGTTGCCGTGGAACTCGACACCATGCATGTCGAAGACGTGCTGCGGCAAATGCAGCGGCTGCAGCCAGTCGCGGTCGAAATTTCCCTGAAACGCGATGTTGTGCACCGTCATCACGCTTTGGGCGTGCAAACCTTTGGCCAACTGCAAATAGGCGGGTGCCAGCCCGGTCTGCCAGTCGTTGCAATGCACCAGGTCTGGATGCCAAGCTAGCGGAGATGCATCGCTTCCCAACATGGCGGCTGCTTTGGACAACATGCCGAAGCGATGCGCGTTGTCTACCCAGTCGCGACCGGCAGCATTCTGATATGGGCCGCCCTCGCGCTGGTACAAACTCGGGCA
>Ga0113563_10002854_pt1 | contig 10591 bp, 8 predicted proteins | sample Mud3Dept3metaG_FD_80117 | JGI IMG/M metagenome (GOLD analysis project Ga0113563, IMG submission 80117) | Freshwater wetland microbial communities from Ohio, USA, analyzing the effect of biotic and abiotic controls - Mud 3 Core 4 Depth 3... | ecosystem: Environmental > Aquatic > Freshwater >...
GTGCTGGTGTTCGTGCCTCGCTGACCGGGGATTCCCGTTCCGCAGGCGCCCCCGCGATCGCGATTCCCACGAGCACCGGGTAGACGGCGAGGCCGAAGCGCGGGTCCCCCCACACGACGGCATGCTGTGCCCAGTACACCCAGTATAGGAGCAGCAGGAAGCCGATGGCGGGCGACGCGCGGCCGCACAACCACTGCCCGCTGCGAAGGAGGAGCAGCAGGTAGAACGGCATGTGGAGGAGGGCCGACAGGATCCAGAATCCCGTGCGATGCTCGCCGGGGTGGAAATGACCCCGCTCGATCCACCAATCCCTCGGCGGAGCGGCGAAGTGCACCGCGTTCCGCACGACCCGGTACCCGAAGAAGTACGCCGGATGATCGAGAACATACCGCCACAGCAATGCCTTCCGTTCCCTCTCGGAAAGCCCTTTCCTGTATACCTCCGCCGCGTATTCGGAGCCCGGACGCTCCCCGTTGATCTCCGCGTGCGACACGTTCCACTGCAGCATCCCCTCCCCCTGCCCGTTCACGGGGATGAAACGGTGGAAGTGGACGTAGTTCCGGATCGTCCAGGGTGCGATCACCGCCGCGAAACACAGCAGCAGCGCCGCCGCCTCCCCTCTACGCCACTCTCGCCGCAGGCGGCCCGGCAGGAACCGCATCCCCAGCAGCAGGAAGGGGGCAAACCACGACACCACCTTGGCCAGAGTGCACAACCCCCATGCCGCGCCTGCCAGCGCCGCACGGGGCGTCGTAGGCGCCTTCACGAGCCGCACCGACAGCCATGCGGCGAGGGTCGTGAACAGCAGCAGGGTCGATTCCTGAAAGACGAATACCACCCGGGTGACGAGCAGTGGGTTCACTGCAAGGAAAAGAGAGGCCCCCACAGCCCAAACCAATGACGGCGTGAGTTCCAGGAAGAGCAGGAACGCCACGAGTACACTCGCGGCATGCTCCAGCGACTGGAACACCGCCGCCGACAGAGGGGACGAGGACCCCGTGAGGAAGAACCACCCCCCCAACAGCGCGGAGAACAGCGGCGGGCGGTAGACTGAAGGAGTGACGCCGTCCTGCGTGAACCCCTTCCCCTCGGCGAGGTTTCGCGCCAGGGACAGGTACTCCACGGAGTCGTACCGTACTTCTGGCAGGGGGTACGACCGGACAAACAGGAGCGCGGCGGCAAGTGACAGCGCCGTGACCACCACCACGGCGATCCCCCGCCGGGAACACGCCTCCCTCAACGGATCCGGTACCGGGGCCTCACACTTGGGCAAAGAGGTATTCGACGTTCGCCTCTCCCGTCCTCACCATGATTGTCTTTACCCCGAGGGTTCCCTCGTAAAAGTCGGCCCCCTCGCCAGGCGTCGCGGGCTCGCGGGGGCACCCGACGAGTCAATCCCGTATGTCGGCCCAGAACGCCATGCCTCGGGAAGCATGATAGAAGCCTGATACCCGAAGATTCGCCTGAGGTTGCGCGGGAGGTTCCGGGAGGATTTTGTCCGAAGGAATATTCTGTACTTGAGTTTCCATGGGCGGACGACATATCCCGAGTATAAGACATGGAGAAGCCCGATGTATAATCCAAAACTCGAGGAGGGTCGGTGGAAGAGGGATGGAGGAAATATCACACGAGGTGGGAAGGCGAACACTGGTTCGCGCGCGCCATCGAGCACATGGAATTCTACACGGTCTTCCACCGCAAGCTCCGCGACTACCTGCCTCCCGGCTCCTCCATCCTTGACATTGGGAGCGGCAAGGGGTACTCGGCATTTTACTTCGCCTCCCTCGGTTACCACGTCACAGGCATCGACACGGACCCCGTCTCCGTCAATGAAGCAAGCGCCTGGGCGGAGCGGCTGGGGCTCCCGGCCTGTTTCCTCGTCGCCGACACCTTCTCGTTCCGCCCGGAAAAACCATTCCGGCTCTCCTATTCGATGGGTCTCATCGAGCACTTCCCGCCACCCGAACAAGTCCGGCTTCTCTCCACCCAGGTCGCCCTGTCGGAAGTGGTGGTCGCCCTCGCCCCGACGAGCCACTCGGAACGCACGCTGCCCCCTTGCACCGTTCCCTGGATCCCCCAGACTTCCGGATCCCTGAGAAAAACCTTCGCTCGGGCGAATCTCTCCATCGTCGACACGTTCGGGGTGGGAGACGTCTTTTCCACTTGGGATTGCCGGTTAAAGAGCGTCCTTCCGCATCGCCTTTTCGCCTACCTCCAGAATCATTTCTCCTACGCGATGGGCGTTGCTGTGGTGGGAAGGGGCATTGCCGCTCCTTAAGTGTCTTCCTTTCCTCCCCTCCCCCGAGAAACGACACGGCGCCATGCCCGTTCGACCCAATCGGGGGCGACCACCCGGAAGAGGAACACGGCGAAGAGTGCCCCCATGGGCAACTTCATCGCCAGGCTCAGAAGGGGGAACCGCGACCAAGAGGGCGCCATCGCCGCGCCGGCGACCACCACGAACATCCCCAACACCCCGAGGTGGCCCCACGGTATCGGGAGTCGGAATCGCTTCTGGGAGGATGCCATCGACCCCGCTGCAAGCAGAGCGAAGCTGACGCAGGCGGCGACCGCACCGCCGACCGCCCCAAGGGGGCGCACCAGAAAGAGGTTCAGCACCACGTTCGCCGCCGCCGCGACGATCCACCAGAAGGCCACGGGCCGGAGATCCATCCGGATCGCATGGCCCGTCGTGGCCAGCCCCGAAAGACCGTAAAAGAAGACCCCCCCGGCCATCCAAGGGACATAACCCCTCCCCTCATGGAACCGCGGTGAGGCGAGGAGTTGGATCAGGTCCCCTCCCGCGACGGTTACTGCAAGCCAGACCACGACCAACCCGCCGGCAAGCCTTGTCCACATCCGTCCGATCGCCTCGGCCGCCTCGTCGCGGGACCCCTCGTACGCCTTCAGCATCTCGGGAAACCAGGTGAGCGTAATAGCGTTGTTCAGCATCGCCCCCATCTGTCCCACATTGATGGAAAACGCGTAAATTCCCAGCGTCTCCTGACCGAGCCAGCCCCCAATGATCCAGCGGTCGGCCGAATTCATCACCCAGAACATGGGAGCCGTCACCACCCCGGTGAGACCCAGTCGAAGGATCTCCCAGCGGTACGCAGCCGGCAGGCCGGACTTTTTCGCGAAGAGCCCGAAGGACGGAAGGCCAGCAACGACCGTGCCGGCAGCGAGGCCCGCGGCGGTGCCTACGAGAATCGCCCACGCATCGGGTCTCCAGATCAACGCAAGGAGAATGGACAGGGCGACACCGACCCCCCCGGAAACCACGATCGAGACGGCGATCCTTCCGTAAGACCCTATGAGCCTCTGCCTCGTGGTGACCATGACGTTCATCGCAGGGAGGAACGTCCCGAGGACGACCATGACGGCGAGGCTCTCCGGAAGCTCTCTGTGGATACCCAGGATCCAAGCGGCCGCCGCTGCCGCGGATGCGGCGAGGGCCGTACCGGCGGCGAACCGCCAGCAGAACCGCTCCACCGCGTGCACCCTTTCCGGGTCGGCGGCAAGGAAATACCGCGAGTACGACAGGTCCACTCCGAGAAGTGCCACCGTCGTGGCGAAGGAGGTGACCGTCCCCAGGAGGGCCACAACACCATAAGGGGAAGGACCGAGGACCCGTGTGAGGATCGGCGACGAAACCAGGGAGAAGAGACGGCCGATGCCCCCCGCCATGGCGAGAAGTCCCGCACCCGTGATGACTGTCCTCGCCAGGGATGGCGTCACTGAGCCGCGACTCAACCGCCGCCCCTCTCGGTAAACCGGGAAACGTAGCGACCGACCATCGAAAGGCCATGGCAACCGAACCGGTCGAACAACCGGGTCTGGGCATAGATTGGGCAGAGGGATTTCCTGAAGAGGGTGCGCCAGAGAATGCGGGTCGACCAGCGCCCAAGGAAGGCCCCCACCGCTGGGATTTCCTCGAGACGCCTGCGGAACCGGACCGGCATCTCCTCCCGCAGTAGGGAAACGTCGACGGGCTCAAGCGCGAATTCGGAGAGGGTGACGCCCGCAAGGGATGCCAGGCGGACCATCTGGGCCGGGGCCCATCGCGACACGTGATGCGGGGGGCAGTCGAGCGGCTCAATAACCCCCTTCAGGTACCGGTTCCTGTTGGGCACGGAAAGATACATGGAACCTCCGGGCTTCAGACAGGAAAGAAGGTGCCGAAGAAAAGGGCGGATCTCGGGGAGGTGCTCCACCACGTGAAAGAGGCACGCGGCATCGAATGCTCCTTCGTTGGCCCGGGCGAAAGATGCGAGGTCGCCGGATACCACGGCGAGCCCCCGCGCAGCTGCGACGGCGGCCGTTACCGGGTCAGGCTCAAGCCCAACAGCTCTTCCGACTCGCGGCCCCGCATGGGCGAGAAAATCCCCGCGGCCGCACCCAACGTCGAGCACCGACGAACCCGGCAGGAGCCGCTCCGCGACCCAGCCGAACTCCCACTTCCAGGCGTTGTAATACCGCGGGGACGCCGCAAGGGCGAGGTAATACTCCGCATCGCCGCTCCTTGCCGGGTCGAAATATTCGAGGCCGCACCCGGGGCAGGAGAGCAGTTTCGCCACCACGGCGGGTGTGTTCCGCCGGGCCACCGCTTCCGGGATGATGACCTCCCAATCCGCCGTCAACCGCTCCCAGATGACTCTGTACGGAACGCTCCACACCACACGGCCCCCGCCTGCGCGGCCGCACAAGGGGCAAACCCCGTCCGGATTACGGGTCGGATGATCGTCTCGATGCTCCACCTTGAGAAACATAGCATACGGGTACACCGGGAACCACATGCCGACGCCTTGACGCTACATGATAATTTGTTCACACTCACCGGAAGGAGGGGGGCTGTCATGTGCGGTATCGGGGGATTCCTTCGGCCCTCCGGCGAGCCCGATGCCGGGGATCTCCTCGAGCGGATGGCCTCCCGGATGGTCCATCGGGGACCGGACGCTGGGGGGATATTCGTCACCTCCGACGGCCGGGTGGGGCTGTGCCACCGGCGCCTCGCGATCCTCGACCTCTCGCCAACCGGCGCCCAGCCGATGCGGGACGAAGAAGCCGACCTCGCGCTCTCCTTCAACGGCGAGATCTTCAACTATCGGGAGATCTCCGCCGAGCTCTCCTCCATGGGATACCGCTTCCGCGGTACCTCCGACACGGAGATGATCCTTTACGCCTATCGACAGTGGGGGATCCTGTGCGTCCGGCGGTTCATCGGGATGTTCGCCTTCGCCCTGTGGGACGGAAAAGCGGGAAAACTCTATCTCGTCCGGGATCGCCTCGGGATCAAGCCGCTCTATTATGCGCGCGCAGGGGATGCGTTCCTCTTCGGCTCTGAGCTCAAGTTGTTGCTGGAGCACCCGGACTTTCCCAGGCGCGTCGATCGGGAGGCCCTCCAGTTCTACCTCCAGTTCATGTACGTCCCCTCACCCCACTCGATCTACGAGGGCTGCCGGAAGCTGCCCCCGGGCCACGTGGGAACCGTTTTACGGGATGGAACCTGCGAGATCTCGGACTACTGGAACCTGCTCGACTTCTGGGGGAAGCCGGGGGAGCATCGGACCGAGGAGGAATACCTTGAGGAACTCGATCGGCTGGTCCGGTCCTCCGTGCGCTATCGGATGATCAGCGACGTCCCTCTGGGGGCATTCCTTTCGGGGGGAATTGACTCCTCCCTTATTGTCGCCGTGATGCAATCGGAATCCTCCACTCCCGTCCGAACATTTTCCATCGGATTCATGGAAAAGGGGTTTGACGAGTCGGCGCATGCGCGGAGGGTCGCGGCGCACCTTGGGACCGACCACCACGAAGAGATCTGCGACCCCTCCGAGGCGATCCCGATCATCCGTCAATTGCCCCTCTATTATGACGAGCCCTTTGCCGATCCTTCCGCGATTCCAACCATGATGGTGTCCCGATTCGCGCGAAAATTCGTCACTGTGAGCCTCTCGGGGGACGGGGGGGACGTACTGTTCTGCGGCTACCCCCGCTACTCGTGGTACCGCTCGTTGGGAAAAATGGAGGCCGTGCCTCTCTGGCTCCGGAAGAAAGTCGCCCGCATCCTTCATATGATCCCCCACCACAGGATGCAGAAGGCCGCGACGAGCATCACCCACCCGCGGACGATCGATGCCTATCTGGCCCTGGTAGGTGTCTGCGATAAGAAGAGGCTCCCGGGGTTGCTCACCCGCACTTTCGATGACGGGGAACTCGGGTTCTATCGCACCTATCGGGAAACCCGGGAAATCGCGGAACTGGACCGGGTGATGGCGGTGGACATACGCACCTACCTGCCGGACGACATCCTCGCGAAAGTGGCCCGCGCGTCCATGGCATACTCCCTCGAGGCCCGTGTCCCCCTGCTCGACCACCGGATCGTCGAGTTCGCCGGACGACTCCCGCTCGATCAAAAGTTCCGTAAATGGGAGCAGAAGTACCTGCTGAAACGCCTCCTCCACCGTTTTGTACCCAAGGAGCTCGTGGACCGGCCCAAAATGGGGTTCGGCGTCCCGCTTGACCGGTGGTTCCGGAGCGAGCTCATGGCCCTCGTCCGTGAGTACCTCAATGGAGAACGACTCCGACGGGAGGGATACTTCCGTTCGGATGGTGTATCCACCATCGTGGAAGAGCACCTCTCCGGCCGGAGGAACCATTTCATGGTGCTCTGGACGCTGCTCCAGTTCGGTATGTGGAAGGAGCACTACCGGGTGGATGACCTCCGATGAAGTTCCCGATCCCGGAGTCGCTGCGCCGCCGAATCTGGGTGAAGGCCCTATACAACATCTTGGACGACTGGCGCCAAGGGCGGCGCTTCTCCCGCGGCAAACGCTCGACAAACTCCGGGACCATCCTGAAGGGGAAGGATGTGCAAGAGAGCGTCGGGTACATAGAAACGGAGTTCCATGACTACTTGGAGTACGGTGGCGTCGACGTAGCGGAGCTCGAAGGAAAAAGAATCCTCGTCATCGGACCCGGGGACAATTTGGGGGTGGGGGTCCTCTTCGTTGCTCACGGGGCGTCTCGTGTGGTGTGCATCGACAAGTTCGAGCCCGAGCGGGACCCGCGCCATCTCTCCAGGGTCTACCTCGCCCTCCGGGAACGACTGGAACGGGAATCCCGGGACCGGTTCGACACCGCCTTCCGGGGAGATCCCGGGGGAACGTGGGAGTACGAACCGGAACGGCTCCTGTACCTAACCGGGATCGGCATGGAAGAGTGCGGGGAGCGTTTCCCCCCGAGCTACTTCGACCTCGCCTTCTCCCGTGCGGTATTCGAACACCTGTACGATTCCGACCGGGCCTTCGCGGCAATGGACCGGATCCTCGCTCCCGGGGGGAGGATCGCGCACAAAATCGACCTTCGGGACCACGAGATGTTTTCCGACGGAGGAAGACACCCGATGACCTTCCTGACATTCCCGGGATGGCTCTGGCGCAGGATGACGGCGCGATCGGGGAAGCCGAACCGCCGGATGTACCCGTACTACGCACGGAAGATGCGGGAACTGGGATACGACGGGACCCTGTACATCACCCACATCTTCGGCCGGAAGGGAGACCTCGTCCCCCACCCACCTTCCCTCCGGCGAGGATCGGATTACGATGAGTCGCACCTCCGCCTCATCGGGGAGATCCGGGGACGGCTGGACAGGGAATTTTCGGGTTATTCGGACGAAGAACTCCTGATCTCCGGCGTATTCCTCTCGGCGCGCAAGCCCACCCCATGGGCGGCCACCACCTCTTCGAAGAGCCTCTCGTAGGCGGACACCATCTTCCCGAGGGAGTATCGTTCCTCGACCCGTGCCTTCCCGCGCCGGCCCACCCTCCCCCGCAACAACGGGTCCGAAAGGAGCGCCCGCAGCGCCTCCGCCATGGCCTCGGGGTCCTCGGTGGGAACGAGCAACCCCGCCTCGTCTTCGAGAATCTCCCGGGGCCCGCTCGGGCAGTCGGTCGACACCACGGGAGTGCCGCACGCCATCGCTTCCAGAAGGGCGTTGGGGAACCCCTCATACCGGGAGCTCAGAACGAAGGCCGAGGCCCGTGAGATCACGGCATGGGGGTTGGGAAACCACCCCGGGAAGTCAACCCGGGCCGAGATGCCGAGAGAATCGGCAAGGGTGCGGAGCGGATCCCTCTCCTCTCCTTTTCCTAATATGATCAGTCGCGCCGCCGGAAATTCGCGGGCAATCCGGCCGAATGCCTCCAGCAGGAGATCGAACCCTTTCTGGCGGCACAATCGGCCCGCAGCGACCACTAGGGGGCCCGACTCCAACGCCCACGGGTGGAAAGGGAGCTCGGCCTTCATCCCCTCCAAGGTCTCGAGGTCCACACCGTTCGGGATCACCCGCATCTTCTCCCGCGCGCAGCCGTAAAAGGAAACACTGTCGTCGACCATCGCCCTGGCAGGGCAGACGATCACCGAGGCGATATCCCTCTGGACTTTCTTGACGATGGGAAGCAGGAAGGGCGCATACCTTCCGAGGTCGGGAAGTATCCCAACGCTGGGGAAGATTCCCTCTGAAGCGACAAGAGGGATGGGCCGCCGACTCCATCGAATCGCAAGCCCTGCCGCAAGAGAGGAGCTGTACATCCGGGCGTAGATCAGGTCCGGTGGCGACGACCGGATGTACCGCCCCAAGGCGTGAACCAGCCTGGCTTCCTTCCCGAAGGGGATACGCCCACGGCGATCCTTGAAGGACGGGTACAACCACGTGATGGGCACGTCAGGCGGAACCCGGCCGAGATAGGGTCCGTCCCGGCTCTCAAGGTAAAGCCTTGGGGAGAACCGGGTACGATCCAACCTCTGGAGAAGGTAGAGGACATGGCGTTCCGCGCCGCCTCCGTCCATCCCGTAGAGGTAAAACAGGATGTCGATCCGACTCAAAATTCCCCCCCGATCAGGACCATTCCCCAAAACCACCCGCCGAGATACCGGGACAGAAGGGCGGCCACGCACAGGTACGGCCCGAAGGGGATCGCCGTCTTAAGCCCCTCCCCGCCCTTTCGCATCGCCAGGATCCCTCCCGCCGCACCAAGGAACGCGCCGAGGAAGATCGTAGCGAGAGTTCCACGCCATCCGACAAAGGCACCGATCATCGCCAACAACTTGATGTCCCCGCCGCCCATCCCCTCGCCCCCCCGTACTTTTTCATACAGGAAAGCAGTAGCATAGAGGATTCCGCCCCCCAGCAACGCTCCCATGAGACTCCCTTTCCATTCCCCGCCGGGGAGGAAGGAAAGGAGGAGTCCGGCGGCGAGGCCGCCGAGGGAGAGTTCGTCCGGGATGATCCGGTGGTCGATGTCGATGAAGGCGATCGGCACGAGGAGGGAAAAGAAGAGCAGGTCGCGCAACAGCGGTATCCCGGGCCCGTCCAGGAGATAGATCGCGGCGAACCCGGTCGCCGTGAGCAGTTCTACCGCCGGGTACCGCCAGGAAATCGACCCCCCGCACCCGGCGCATTTCCCCCCGAGGACGAGGAAGCTCGCGATCGGGATATTCTCCCACGCCCGGATCGCCTTGCCGCAGCCGGGGCAGCGCGACCGGGGGGACACGATCGACTCCCCCCGCGGCAACCGGTGGATCACCACGTTCAGGAAAGATCCGATGCACGCGCCCACGAGGAACGCCGCTACCGCCGTCACGGCCAACCCGGGAACCCCTTTCCCGCAAGGAGCTCCGCGTAGAGCCGCTCCTGCTCCCGCACCATCCCGTCCTGGTCGAACTCCCGTACCAGGCGATCCCGCTTCGTTGCCGCATCCAGCGGAAGCCGTCCCGTCAAGATGTCCGCGACACTGCGTGCGAGGGTACCGACGTCCCCCGGAGGGGCGAGCACCCCATCCACACCGGGATCGACGATCTCCCGTGTCCCGTCGACCGCCGTCGCCACCACCGGGCACCCGGCGATCAGCGCCTGCGGCACAACCTTCGGAAGGCCTTCCCACCGGGAAGTGAGAAGGAACACGTCGAAGGCCGCCATCAGGTCCGGGATCTCGGGCCGCCAGCCCAGGAACGAAAAGCGATCCGACATCCCGATTGCCTCGACTGCCCGCTCCGTTTCCTCGCGCATCTCCCCGTCACCGACCATCACGAAACGGGAATCGGGAATCTCCGACGCAACGTGACGAGCCGTCTCCACGAAATCCAGCGGCGCTTTCTGCGGCTTGAACACCGCGACCGTCCCCACCACAGGGATCCCTTCGGGAATCTCCAGGATCTTCCGGCCCGCCACGCGGGACCCCGCGAGGAATCTTGCCGTGTCGAATCCACTGCGGATGAGGTGGCACCTCTCGCGACGGAAGATCCCCTCTTTCACGCCCGTCCGGATATTCTCCTCCGACACCGCGACGAACGCGTCCGTCCAGCGGGCCGCCATCCTCTCCAACCCGACGAAGAGCGCATGCGTCGGCACCGATTGTCCGTCGTGGAACCCGAAACCGTGAATGGAGTGAACGACGGCGTCGGCTCCCGCCGCGCGCGCCGACGCCCTTCCGAGGATTCCCGCCTTGGAACTGTGGGTGTGCACGACCAGGGGATTTCCTCCAGCAAGTCGCTTCTCCTCCCGGAGGATCGATCGCAATGCAAGGAA
>Ga0113563_10002855_pt1 | contig 10590 bp, 9 predicted proteins | sample Mud3Dept3metaG_FD_80117 | JGI IMG/M metagenome (GOLD analysis project Ga0113563, IMG submission 80117) | Freshwater wetland microbial communities from Ohio, USA, analyzing the effect of biotic and abiotic controls - Mud 3 Core 4 Depth 3... | ecosystem: Environmental > Aquatic > Freshwater >...
AGAAGAATGTACATCCGCCCCGATCTGCGATTCAGAATAACAGATATTGAGACAGCAAAGGTTGAAATCCGGAAACGTTCCTCAGGAAGAACCCGGATTGAGGCTGCAAGAAAATCAGAATCACTTGATTACAATTACAGGATAAGTAATGATACTCTATATCTCGATGATTATTTCACCCTGCCTGCAGGAAGTAAATGGAGCGCCGACTTTGTGACTATAAATCTGTTTCTCCCTGAAAATACTATTTTGTTCTTCGAAAACTCAACTGAAAAACTTTTCAGAAACAGGATAAACATTATGAAAGTCGATGGCGATGACAATAACTATTCCAGAACAGACTGGGACACAGAACCATGGGAATTAGGTGACAAATTCTGGATTCTTACAGAGGATGGCCTTGAGGAAGCAGATAAAACAATTCCAAACCAAAAATAAAATCTTGTTTTTCATTCCTGATTTTCTATGACCAAAACCGGGATCCTTAAAGGGTCCTGGTTTTTTATAAAGGTTAATGATTTGTTAAACCTAATAATTTAGGTGTGGAATAATAATTCATTGGTTACTTTCGTTTCCGTTTTAACTTTTAACCAATTATCAGCCATGAAAAGAAATTTAATACTATTTATTCTGGGATTCCTCTTTATTGAAGCATTTCCCCAGGAAGTTCCAACCAGGTCAGACACATTACGAAAGGATGCCCTGAATGTCTTTATGGAAGCCAGCGACTACATACGGAAGGAGATCCCATATGTTAACTATGTAAGAGATATTAAGGATGCAGGTGTTTACATAATTTCTACATCTCAGAATACCGGATCGAATGGTCGTGAGTTTACCTATTTTCTTGTCGGACAGAACGAGAATGCCGGTATGCACGATACAATTTCATTTGTTACTTCGCCTGATGAGACTCAAGACGAAATAAGAATTAAGCAGGTGAGAACATTGAAAATGGGACTGGTGAGATACGTTGCTAAAACGCCACTTGCAGAATATATGAAGATCAGTTTCACCGAACCTCTTTCAGAAACTGTTTCCTCAGATAAATGGGACAGCTGGGTTTACAGCGCTCAGATATACGGATTTCTGAATGGCGAAAAATCCTATAAAACTACCTATCTGAATGGGAGCCTCTCTGCAAACAGGGTCACAGAAGACTGGAAGATCAACCTGAGAGCAAGATATAATTATAATATTGATCAGTTTGAAATTGATAATGAAATAATTAAGAGTGAAAACAACTCAACTTCATTCAACTCACTTATTGTCAGAAGTATTTCAGATCATTGGTCATATGGCAGCTCATTATATTTAGGATCTTCAAGCTATAGTAATCTCGATATGTCTGTGATAGTTATGCCGGGAATTGAATATGACCTTTTCCCATATTCTGAATCAACAAGAAGACAGTTAAGGTTATTATATTCCATAGGTTATGGATATTCAAATTACACTGATACAACAATTTACAATAAAACAAAAGAAGGTCATTTTCAGCATTCATTTTCTGCTGCTTACCAAGTTGTGCAGAAATGGGGATCTGTTAATGTCAGTCTCAATTACAGCAATTACCTGCAAGACTGGTCAAAAAACAATCTTTCAGTTTACGGGGGTATCGAATGGAGAATTTTCAAAGGATTGTCTGTCGACTTCGGAGGGAGCGCTTCCCTGATACACGATCAGCTTGGACTTGTGAAGGGAGGGGCAACAACTGAAGAGGTACTTCTGAGAAGGAAAGAACTCGAAACTCAATTCCAGTATTTCGGTAGTTTTGGATTAACCTTTACATTTGGCTCAATATATAACAATGTCGTTAATCCCCGGTTTGGCAACAGTGGCGGAGGAGGAATGTCGATAATGATAAACTGAATATAGAAAGGAGTGCCGGGATCCCTCGCAGGTGCATTGGAATGACACTGTTGTCATCCCGTGGCGAAGCGAGGGCTCTCCTGCCCCATTTACAATTTATCGTAAGTGAATTCAGACTGAAAATCACAAATCAATGAATAAATAATTCTTATAAAAATTGTTGTTACTCTGATTCTATTGTACCTTTAATGTGAAATTTCAGTTTAATCTAATTATAAGATCATGGCGACACAAATTGTACTACTGTTACTTATCGTTGCACTAGTCGTCTATAGTGTCTATCTTCAGGTCCAGCTTACAAGAAAAAATATCTTCATTGAATCAACTGTCAAGAGATTATCGGGAATCGAGAAAAGCCGAAGCATGGAAGAGATGATGGCCTTCCTTGCAGAAATTCAGAAAATAAGTCGCTATAGCTCCTATTTTTCGAATAAACTGCTCGAAAAGGAAACAACGGATTTCATTTATGAGAATTTCAATGAAATGAGGATTTACATGCATTACACGATGGAGGAGGCAGATGCAAAAAATATTATTAACCACGGATTCCGATTTGCCGACTCATTCTATAAAACTGCTCTTCCTGTAACAAAAGACAACCTCGACCTGAAAATAAAACACGACAGCCGGAAATTTTTTGGAGATTATCTGATAATTATTTGCATTTCAAATGATATAGTGAATTACTATTCAATGGAAATCGAAAAAGCCGGTATTAAAAGCCACTCCTTTGAGAATTTTTTAACTGAAGTCTCTCCTTCGAGAAATGAAAATTCAGATCTTATTTACCAGCTGTCGAACAAATTTATAAAAGGATATGTTAATCACAAAACAGGAGAAATTGTTAAAAATCCTGAATTTAATCCATGGTATAATTCTCCGGTATTTGGCAAAAATTTAGAACTGTTGAAAAGCTGAAAAATATAAGTTCTAATAATTATATTTGATTAATAATTAAAGTCAATAATATGAAAAGGTCACTGTTATTTATTCTGTCAATATGTTTAATGGTTGGAAATCCACTTTATGGGCAGGGAGGTCTGTTAAAAAAGGTTGCAAAATCTATGACTAATGAGCTTTTAGGAAAACCTCAGGAGGCAGATGCCCAGCCTGAACCGAATTGTGCATGCGATAATGCTCAGGTTATTTTTAGCCTTGGAGGTAAGCTCCAGCTCGATTATTCAGAGGTTAGCATTTCAACTCGTGAAGACGGAGCGATACTAATAAAAGATGTAGTATCCGGCAACTTCTATATATCAAAGGATGGCTCTACTCAGGGACCAATACGCGCCGGGGATAAACGTCTTGAAGGATTTGAGAATAATGAAAATTATGAAGATAAAGATCCATGGACCTCAAGATATGGTCAATATATTACACGACAGGGAGAAAAGTATCTGATTACTTTCGGTGGAAAAATATACGGTCCATATGCAGTGATACAGGCTTTTGCACTTCCAAAATCTAAAGATAAATTTGCCGCACTTGTGGTTGAAAATATTTACACAATGGATGATCAGACCAAGAAAATTGATGCAGCCATGAAAAATGCCAAAACTGACCAGGAGCGAATTGATATTGCAATGAAGTACAGTCAGCAAATGATCAATAAAGTACCTCAATATAACGATGGTGAATCATTACGTCCAAAAGTCATATCAAGTGTTCCTAATATCAAATTTGACCCAATGAAGCAGACACTTGCTACTGTAAATGGGGAAATGAAATATGATGAGATCCTCCTTGTAGATTATGAGGGAACGACCTCCGATCTGATGGGGAATAAAATTATTACTTTAAAACCTGAATACAGTGCGTCGAAGGTGTTTATCAGTTCAAATAATTCCCGTTATGCTGTAATAAACTACGGTGAAATGATTTTCAGCGATAATAATACCAAATTAGCTGAATTTTTTAATCCATATCTCTTAAAATCTGATGGGAAAATTAATCTCGCATATATGTACTATTCTCCAAAGAAAAATGCCATTATGCAGTGTAAGATACCGTTCTGAAAATGAGAATAGCTTTTGTTTTTTTTTTGTTTTAGTCAACCTTAATTTCATTTCCCCCCAATCAATTGATTACCAGTCTGCTTTCGGAATTGACTGGGCCAAAGCTGAGACTTTTGAACAGGAGAACCGGAAATGGATTGAACCTCTCCTCAAGAAACATAACATCTCCTACCCTCTTGCAATGGCTGTTATATTCCCTGAGCTTATCCGTTATTCTGCCCTGCGGGATAAGATGGAGATCACTCTTCTCAAAACACTATATATTAATCTGGGTGAATATTATGCAAACTTCTCTATCGGTCAGTTGCAAATGAAACCATCATTTGCAGAATCCATCCGAAACAAGGCCCCATCTGTTATGAATCGCCGTTCTGGTATCTTATTTATGAACGAAACAGAATTCAGCGACATAAAAAATTACAGAAAATCGATTGTAACTGATCTGGAAGATCCTAAAATTCAGTTTAATTATCTAATAGCTTTTTTTAAGATCTGTGAAAAGAAATACTCACTAAAGAGTATGGATGAGATTACCAGGGTAAAGTTTCTGGCAACTGTTTATAATTATGGCGTTGATAAAAGTATCGACAAAGTCTACGGCATGATGGATAAAAAGTTTTTCAATACCAGACTCTTCAAAACAGAAAATTATTCCTATTCAGATGTCTCTGTTTACTGGTACCGGAAATACCTGGAAAAGAATCAGACCGAAGACCTAAGTCTGAAGTAGGAACCAAATGTTATAATCGGTCTTCCGTCTCCTGTCTTCCGTCTTAAATATTCAATTTGTTTATTATTTCCTCATAATTTAGTAACTTTAATAGTCTCTAAGTGCTAATTATAATTCTAATTGCAAAATAAATGTGAATTCTATTCGATAATTAAAATCAATTAAATCATTAAAAATGAGAAAAATTGTCCCTCTTTTTGTGCTCTTTTTATGGACATCTGTCTCTGCACAGATTGTTCCACTGAATCCCGATGTATTGTATGGAAAGCTCAATAATGGCTTAACCTACTATATTCAGAAAAACTCACTCCCGAAAGAGCGAGCCATGTTTTATCTTGTTGTTAACACAGGTGCTATTAATGAAAATGAAAACCAGAATGGTCTGGCTCATTTCTGTGAACATATGGCATTTAATGGCACTAAGAATTTCCCCGATAAAGGAATTCTTAATTACCTGCAGTCAATAGGGGTTTCATTTGGAAGAGGCCTTAATGCATACACATCAAGTGCAATAACGGCCTACACCCTGAATGATATCCCAACTACACGTAAAGGCTATATTGATTCTGCGCTTCTCGTATTGCGCGAATGGACCGCTAATGTATCATACACAACGGATGAGATTAATAAAGAGAGGGGAGTAATTCATGAGGAGTGGAGAACGTATGGAGGTGCCAGCAGCAGGATGGGAAAGATAACCAATAAGGTTCTGTTTGAAGGATCAAAGTATGCTAACCACAATGTAATAGGCGATATCGAAGTTATCGACAATGCTGATCCCGAACTGCTTCGCAATTTTTACCATGACTGGTACCGTCCTGATTTGCAGGCTATTATTGTGGTAGGTGATATCGATAGGGATGAGATAAAGAGTAAGATCGATCGCACCTTTGGTGATATACCTGCCAGAAAAGATAAACCTCCTGTTATAAAGACGATGGTTAGTCCGAATAAAGATCTGAAGGTCACATTTGCCACAGATAAGGAAGCGCAGTATTTGTCCATCTCTTATTATACAAAACATCCTGGAGTTGAAACAAAAGACCTGGCATACCTAAAGGAGAGAATGGTCTATTCATTATATAGCATGATGTTCTCTGACAGGATAAGTGAATTAATCCAGAAAGAGAATCCTCCAATGATATCTGCATATTCGGGGTACGGTGGATTTACAAAGTTTCAGGATTCCTATACTACATCTGTAATTGCGCTAAATAATGATCCCATAAGGTCATTCAGAGCAGCCATTACTGAAACAGAGAGAGTGAAACGACATGGGTTTACAGCTGGTGAACTGGAGCGTGCAAAAAGCAGGATGCTTACTTCAATCGAGCGATCATTTAATGAAAAGGATAAGCAACTTTCTGGCAGCATAGTACCTGAATATTTAAATAACTTTAACAGTGATTATCCCGCACCGGGAATAGCTTACAGGTATGAACTCACCAAATCTTTTCTGCCTTCAGTTACACTTGAACATATAAACAGTCTGGCTAGTAAATGGATGACCTCGGAGAACCAGGTAATAGTTGTAACAGGGCCTGAGAAAGAGGGAGTTATTATTCCTACAGAGGCGGAAATTAAAAAAACACTTTCTGAAGTTCTTAGTTCCAGTATTGACCAATATACAGAAAAAGCAATTGCCACGAGTCTGATAACTACTGAATTAAAGGGATCCAGCGTTGTAAAAGAGGAGAAGATAAAAGAGTTCGATGGAATAAAATGGACTCTTGGTAACGGGGCAACAGTATGGCTCAAGTATACAGATAATAAAAAAGATGAAATAAACATGCAGGCTTTCAGCAATGGAGGCATGTCTCTCATTTCTGTTGAGGATCTGCCTTCAGCTTCCCTGGGATCTAATGCAAAAAGCACTTGCGGTATAGGCGCATTTTCGCAACAGGATTTAAGAAAATTCCTTACCGGTAAAAATGCATCAGTATCAGCATTTCTTAATGAGCTTGAAGAGATGATTGTTGGAACTTCCACTAACAAAGATCTTGAAACAATGCTTCAGCTGACATATCTTCAGTTCACCCCTGTACGAAAAGATGACGCAGCACTAAAATCAATAATTCAGAGGAGTCTTGCGATGCTTGAGAACCGGAAGTCAGATCCCAATGCTGTTTTTTCCGACACTCTTTCAAAGCTTATGACTAACTACAGCAAAAGGACATATACTGTCAATGCCGACTATTTCAGTAAGATGGATTTTGAAAAGGCATATGCAATTGCGAACACTCGTTTTTGTGATGCAGGTGATTTCAATTTCGTATTTATAGGTAATATAGACATCCCGGCAATTAAACCACTTATTGAAAAGTACATTGGTTCAATCCCCGATTTGCCCAGAAAGGAATTTTGGGTTGATAATAAACTGGTGCCGGCTAAAGCTCTTGTTGAAAGAAGACTAAGTGTACCTATGAAGGATCCAAAAGCGACTGTCTATATACATTTTTATGATGAAATTCCTTGTACTCCTGAGAATGTTGAATATATGAATGCCATAAGATATATTCTCAACATGAGGTATGTCGAATCAATACGGGAAAAGGAAGGTGGCACATACGGAGTTGGTGTTTCAGCGTCAGTAACAAGCAGACCTGTAAATAATTATAAAATAACTTTGAACTTCACCTGCGCTCCGGAAAGAGTTGATTACCTTAAAGGACTGCTGCTTGATGAGCTGAAAAAAATGCGGGAGAATGGTGTTACGGCAGATGAGGTTGAAAAGACCCGTTTGAATTTTCTTAAGGAGGATGCAGAACGCATGAAAAACAACACGTACATTATGGATAGGATTAAAAACTATGTAAATAATGGCATCTACACTCCACTTCCGGAGAGCTCGACAGATATTTATAACACTTTAGACGGAAAGAAGATCCAGGATCTGGCAAAAAGAGTTTTTGGCAAGAATTATGTGGATCTTGTTATGGTTCCATCGATAAGTAACTGAAAGATCTGGAAGTATTTCAAATTAGTGTTTAATTTTAAAGGAAATATCCGGGGAATATTAATCAGACTCAACCTGTGGCTGAAATTTCCCCGGTTATTTTTAAATGATTATCTTGGTGTCATATAATATGACCTGGAAAATTGAAACTGACTCAGATTGAAAAAATAAAATATTTCTCAGGAATAATTGAATTATCTGTATTACTGATTTTTACATCGCATAATAATCTGAACGCGCAGGAGGTAAGCAATGTAAAGGATTTGGATGGTAATATCTATAGTACAACAAAAATAGGTAGTCAGATCTGGATGATTCAAAACCTTAAAACTACCAGACTAAATGATGGCACTGCCATAAACCTTGTTACTGATAAAACTGATTGGGCAGCAATGTCAGCACCTGCCTATTGCTGGTATAAAAATGATACTACATATAAAAACATTTATGGGGCATTGTATAATGCATATACCATTCTTACTTTCAAATTATGCCCTGTCGGATGGCATGTTTCCACAAATGACGATTGGCGAGAACTTGAGAATTATCTGGGAGGTGAAGATGTCGCCGGAGGAAAACTGAAAGAGGCCGGAGCAATTCATTGGAGTGATCCCAATTCGGGAGCAACGAATGAAACTCTGTTTACAGCGCTTCCCGGAGGGAGCCGCTATACTAATGGTTTATTCCTTACAATTAAAAATATTGGGTACTGGTGGAGCCCCGGAGAAAGCAATACTTTTAATAACTGGTACCGGAGTATGTATTACAGGAATAATGCTGTAAGCAGAAACTTTATCGACTCAACAAATGGATTTTCAGTAAGATGTGTTAAAGACTAGGACTTCAAGCTTATTAAGATTATGAATACAGAATCGGTAAAACCCATATTCTTTAAAACCCGGAAAGATTTCAGAAAGTGGCTTGAGAAAAACCACAAAATCAAAAAAGAACTATATGTAGGTTATTACAAAAAAGCTACCGGGAAACTTACAATGACATGGCCTCAGTCGGTTGATGAAGCGCTCTGCTTCGGTTGGATTGACGGAATTCGAAGATCGATTGATGAAGAGAGCTATTGTAATCGTTTTACACCACGAAGGGCAACAAGCCGATGGAGCATTATAAACATTAAGAAAGTAGAAGAACTCTCAAAACAGGGGCTTATGCACTCCGCAGGGCTCGAAATATATAAGAAACGTAAAGAAGAAAGATCTGGAATTTCAAGTTATGAAAATGAAGCCAAAGAACTTGACAAAGATCTTGAAGAAAGATTTAAAGCAAACAAGAGTGCCTGGGAATTTTTTTCAAAACAAGCTCCATCATATAAAAGAACAATTATTCATTGGATACTCTCAGCCAAACAGGAAAAAACGAAGTTGGCACGTCTCGATAAGACAATAACTGAAAGTGAAAAACAGAAACGTATATTTGCCTGAAAACCAACGGACTGTACATCATTTTGTCCTGCTGGTCAGGTGCCAGAAACCACATATCAAACATTTATAGGCTGTTATTTCCCTTACAACCCTCGTCTCTTTAATATGTTTTATCATATCCTGGGCTTCCTCCATTGAATTATATATCGCCTTCCTGCATGAAGGTTGAATCGGATCTATATTTTTAATATTTAAATGTTTATTTCCCATCCCACGATTTCACATCAAAATGTTTTCCTGGCACCTGATAATTTAATAAAGTATTTCTTTCAAACTTTCTATTTACAAAGTTAAGGTAATTGACTTAATTTTTTGCCGTGAATAAATTAACACATAAATTAGCGGGTATAAGGCTTGTTGAAAATTGAAAATTAAAAGTCTTCTATAAAAACTATGAACACTTCAGTAACCTTCGACAGATCAATGATTGCCCCTTGTGGCATGAACTGCGGAACCTGCAGCGGATACCTGAGAGAAAAAAACAGATGTTGCGGTTGCTGGCCCGATTCGGGATCTAAACCTGCCTACTGTACTACCTGCAGGATAAAAAACTGTGAATTACTTAAAAAAACTGACTCAAAATTTTGTTACGAATGTGAAAAGTTTCCCTGCCAGAGATTAAAACAGCTTGACAAGCGGTATCGGACCAGATACAGAGTTAGTTTTTTGGAGAATCTCCGTTCAATAAAAGAAATAGGAATTTCAGATTACCTTTTAAATGAGGCTCAGCGATGGACCTGTCCAGGCTGTGGATCAGTGGTTTCCGTTCATAAGGATTATTGCCTGAAATGTAACAAGGACTTGAAACTATAAATGGCACCAAATTTGAGCTGAATATATTCAACTCAACTATAGCAAATATGAAAAAAATACTACTTATAATCGGGATTGCTATCATTATATTCAGCTGTGAAAGAGATTTGATCAAAATGAATTTTGAGGATGATCAATCTGTCTCTGATATCAATGGAACCTGGATTGTCGTTTCATATGAAGATTTTATGAATAATACAGTAGTTAAAAAATCTGATGTCGATTCCTGGAACGGATTGGATGTAATACTTACTTTCACCACTGACTCTCTCTATGGAAGAAACACAACAAACAGTGTCTCGGGAAATTTTATTTTATCTGAAAGAACCATTCAAATTACCAGTTATGGAGGTACAAAGATAGGTCAGCCTGAGTGGGGAAACATGTTTTCAGATATAGTACATGACCTTGAATCATATATGATTAACAAAAACCAGCTTAGATTCTATTTCAACAATTCAAAAAACAGTGTAACACTTGAAAAATACTAATGAAACCCCGGATAAAGATCTGTTGTATAAATGGCATTGAAGAGGCAAAAACAGCAATTGAATTCGGCGCCTCGGCAATAGGGCTGGTTGCCAGGATGCCCAGCGGTCCGGGACCAATATCTGACGAACTGATTAATCAGATTGCAGCAACAGTTCCCCCTCCAATTGCTACTTTCTTACTGACGTGTGAGACTTCAGTTGAAATGATAATCAAACATCATAAGCGGACAAATACCAATACGATACAGATCGTTGATGCTCTAACTACCGGCACATA
>Ga0113563_10002856_pt1 | contig 10587 bp, 7 predicted proteins | sample Mud3Dept3metaG_FD_80117 | JGI IMG/M metagenome (GOLD analysis project Ga0113563, IMG submission 80117) | Freshwater wetland microbial communities from Ohio, USA, analyzing the effect of biotic and abiotic controls - Mud 3 Core 4 Depth 3... | ecosystem: Environmental > Aquatic > Freshwater >...
AGGTTTACAGGCTGGCTCCAGAGATTATTGGGTTGAAGGTCTGATCTGAAAAGATCATATCCTCCGATAGTTGTGTGACCTTGTGAACTGAAAAAGAGGGTTTTTCCCTTATTTATAAGGAATGGACGGTCCTCATTAAGAGATGTGTTTATTTCAGGGCCGAGATTGACTGCCGGTCCCCAGTCGCCGCTGACTTTTTTAGAAATATAAAGATCAAGCCCTCCGTATCCTCCGGGACGATCAGATGCAAATATCAGAATATCTCCGCTCTCGGAAATATAACCATGTGATTCCCAGTATTTAGTATTTATGTTTTTATTGAGCTTTTTACAGGGACCCCATGTTTTACCGTTAAAAGTGCTTAGGAAAAGGTCGCTGTTGAAGTTGTCATCTTTTGAAAGGAACAGGGTCTTGCCATCTGGAGAGAGGCACGATATGTACATGTCGCCATCGGATTGAAGCTCAGGTGTAATATTGACAGGCGGGGTCCATTTCCCGCTGACAAGCCTTGAGATCATGATGGCGTCATAGAACTTCAATGAAACCATGAATGCAAATGTCTTTCCGTCAGCTGAGATCAAAGGATTAAAATTCGACTTCTCGTCATTGAAGGTGGTACCCAGATTCTCCTGCATGAGGGCGACCGGTTTCGTGATAAAATCTTTAGCAGTATCGCAGGATTTTATCTGCTGACTGACAATATCAAGGTTTTCGTGGTCATCAGGAAGCAATGTGCCGGAGTACCTTGTGAAAGCATCTTTCGCTTTATCGAACTGATAATTGATCAGGTATGCACATCCCAGATCATACAATGCATCGTAGGGCGCGGAAACCTGACTGATCGTTCCCTCTTTGTGTTTTGCAGAAAGATTCTTTGATGCTGCTTCGAGGTAATCTATCGCAAGATTCTTTTTCCCCTCAATATTCAGATAACAGGCACCGATACGGTAGGCAATATTGGCATTGTCCGGAACCTTTTCATATAGTTTAAGATAAAAGGGGAGAGCATCCTGATAGTCTCCGCCTACAAAAAAATATTCAGCTTCATAGAAATCATCCTGGAGTGTGTTTACTGCCTGGGAGAATGAGGATGCTGAAAAAAATATAAACGTAAGGATCGTAATAATTTTGTGGCACATGACTATTGGTTTATCTAACAAAATTAACAAAAATTGCCACAAAACAGAAATTCTGTTTTTCACTCTTTCTTACCTTCCCTTTTTTTCTTTCGTGCCAGTATAATGAAAAAGAAGGTGAAACCTGCACCTGCTAATAGCCACAGGTACAACCGACTTGATTTTTTCTCCTCTGTCATGTCTGATTCAGGTAAATCAATCGGGATATCCCGGGAGGCAACCTCTTTACTAACATTTTCCCCGGCACCTTTTTTCACATCTTCAGAAAGAGTCACAGCCTGTTTTTCGGCAATGACGCTGGAATATACAGGTGTTGCAACGCTTTGTGCAACAACCTTTTCTGTCTGTAGTTCACTGGGTGACAGTGACTCAGCTTCATCCTTCATGGAAAGCACCGATGAATCCCCGACTGTTACCGTGATACTATCAATGCTGTCGTTACTGAGACCGGCAACATAATCTGTTTTTGGCAACGCCATACCGGGTATCTCAACAGTGTCGGACTTGTTCGTCAGCGGAAGATGGGGCTCTTCTGTAATTTTTTCACCTCCCCCGGTTTCATCAGTTACCTCATTATCGCCACCTGGAACCATGAGTTCGTATTCAAGCCTGTAAATATCCTGGCGGCCGTAACCGTCGGGGCTGTATTTTGCTATATAGCCTTCATAACCCTCGTTTAAAGGTCTGAAGAACAGATCATCATCCGTTGAATTAACAGGGTATCCGACATTCGTGGGAACAGACCATTCCCCGTTTTCAAGAAGAGTCGAATAGAAGATATCATGACCTCCCATATTGAAGTGACCCCTGGAGCTGAAAAAAAGGGTCTTGTCGTCTTTGCTCAGGAAAGGGGTCTCTTCATTGTAAGGCGTGTTGATTACAGATCCCAGATTGACCGCCGGTCCCCAGTCGCCCGAAGTGTCTCTTTGTGAAACATAAATATCAAGTCCGCCAATCGAATTCTTCCGGTTGCTTGTAAAATAAAGCCTGTTATTGTCATGTGAAATTGTAGCATGCGATTCCCAGTATTTTGTGTTGATATTATCATTCAGCCTTACAATAGGGCTCCAGGTTCCATTCTCAAATCTTGAGGTAAAGATATTCCCGTCATAATTCTCGGAATTGTAAAGGTAGAGCACACTGCCATCGCCTGACAATGAAGTGGGATAGATATCCCTGTCGACTTTCAGAAGCTCATTCATATTTGTGGGTGTTGTCCAGGAGCCACTGGATTTTGTTGAGTAAAGGATTGCATCATAGAATGCAAGGTTTTTGGAAAAAACCATCATGCTCTCGTCATCAGAGATGACCGGATTGAATTCAGATCTGGCCTCATTTATGTTGTTGCCAAGATTGTTTTCTCTTATGAGAAGCGGCCTTCCCATAAGGATCTTTGCATTCTTGCATGACTGGATCTGAAGATTCACAATTGTTGAATCGTAAATTCTGATATTCAGGTTTTGTTTAAAAAGCCCATACGTTTCAAGCGCTTTATCTATCTGATTATTAATTCTGTATGCATTTGCCAGGTAATAAAGGGCATCGTGCGGAGCTCCGGTTTCCCTGAATCTGCCTTCCCTGTACTTTGGATTTATATTCTTTACTGCCTCCTCAAGCCAGGTGATGGCTTCTTCTTTTTCTCCCGGCATGTTCAGATAACACTGTCCTATTCTGTATTTGATATTGGAATTATCAGGATAAAGCCGGAAAAGCTGCTGATAGAGAGGCAGAGCTTCCTTGTAGTCCTCAAAGAGGATCCAGCTTTCAGCATCATGAAAAGTCAATTTTGTCACACTTTTCAACTGGGAGAAGGAATCAGCACTTATTAAAATTACCAGCAAAAACGTTAGCGGTGTTAACCTTTTTGTCATATCAAAACAGGTATAAAGGGTAACGTTGATCCTCACCTTTAAAATCAACGAAATCCGGATTCCGGCGGTACACAGACATGAGGGTCTATAGCCTTATTTCTTTTAAATTCAAAGCTACTAATTTAGATGAAAAACAAAACAGCGGTCAATAACAATTTGTCCTTTTTTATTAACCGATCCCGGGTTTTGAAAGTCCGGAATTTTCAGGGATTAATTCCTGACCCAATTGTATGACGAAGCTTCAGGTTATAAAATATCAGCTGAATAGTTCTCAAGTATCTCCTTGATCCTTTTAAGAAATCTTCCTGCAAGTGCACCGTCAATGATTCTGTGATCATAACTTAATGAGAGAATCATTATGTGACGAATGGCGATCGCATCTCCTTCAGGTGTCTCAATAACCGCAGGGGTCTTCCTTACTGCTCCGGTCCCAAGGATTGCAACCTGCGGCTGATTGATTATGGGTGTTCCGGCAAGATTATTATATGTACCGAAATTTGTAAGTGAAAATGTCCCTCCCGTGATCTCGTCGGGTTTCAGCTTATGATCCCTTGCCCTCTGTGCCAGGTCGTTGACACTTCTTACCAGCCCGATTAGACTTTTCTCATTTGCATTCTTTATTACCGGGACAATGAGGTTGCCGTCCGGTAGTGCTGTCGCCATTCCAATATTTATATTTTTTCTTTTTATGATATTTATCCCGTCCACAGAAGCATTAATCATGGGAAATTCCTGCAAAGCCCGTGCGGCGGCATCAATAAATATCGGAGTCAGCGTAAGCTTTTGACCTTCAGAAGCCTGGAATCTTTCTTTTACTGAGTTTCTCCAGTTTATCATCTTTGTTACATCAGCGTCGATGAACGAAGTAACATGGGCGGATGTCCTTTTTGAAAGGACCATATGCTCAGCGATAAGCTTCCGGACCCTGTCCATCTCAATAATCTCATCACCGACCGGAACTGTTTCCTTCCGGCTCCCGGTTTTCTGTCCGGATACAGCGTTTACCTCTTCCGGGGATTCCGCAGCCCCGGACGGCTCCAATTTTTTTCTTTTTGACTCCAGCGCTTTCAGGAGGTCATCCTTGGTAATTCTCCCGTCCATGCCCGTTCCGGTTATCTTATCAAGTTCCTCATAGCTGATTTTTTCCCTGCCAGCAATGCTTCTTACCAGAGGTGAAAGAAATTTCCCTGAAGGGGTCCGGCTTTTCAGATCCTGAGACACGGCTTCGACCTCTTTCTTTTCTTCTCTGATCTCAGCAACCGTATTGCGGATTCTTTCGACTTCTTTCCGGATCTTCTCAGGTTCGCCATCGGCAGGTTTGATTTCTTTTTCCAGGACAGCGATAGTTTCCCCTACTTTTACCACAGTACCTTCCCTGGCAACTATTGAAACAATTACTCCTTCGGATGGAGCAGGAATCTCGGTATCAACTTTGTCTGTCGCAACTTCAACAAGAGGATCATCTTCTTTGACTGCAGATCCTTCTGCAACAAGCCATTTGTTGATTGTAGCCTCAATAATTCCTTCCCCCATAGCCGGGAGTACTATATTTAACTTTGCCATGTCTGATGATCTTACCTGATTTCTGTATCAAATTAACATCACGGATGGGAAATTGTTCAGGATTTTCTTAAAAATCAGAAACAAACAGAAGGATGCCTTAAAAATTCACTTCCGACAATGAACTTCTCATTTTCAGAAGCAATCCTCACAGATACGTTCAGATCAGAGATAAGATGCATTGAATCAATTATTTGAGAAACTTTGAGCTGCCCGCTTACGAAAACAACCTCCCTGATTTTGCCGGCCTTTATGACCTCCCTGATCTGGTTGATAATGCCAAGAACCTCTTTATCCGAATCCCCCCGGCTGATGCTGACCCTTCCGGCAATTCTGTTTCTGTTTCCGGTGGAATTTAAGAGCTTTATTATCCTTTGATACCCTTCCGGATCTGATACAATGACTGTTTTCCCTGATTTTACGGATAAATTGGCAGAATGAGGCGGGAAAATACTTTTTAAAAAGCGTTTAAGGATCGATAAACCTGCCATGAAGAAGATTGCCAGCCGAACCGGAATGTTCACTGCGCTTAATTTGCCATTATTGAAATGTTTCCGGACGAAAATTATCATTGCTTTATGGAAGTTGACTGAAACACTCAGTTTCCCCTTTTTTGTGCTCTCACCTTTAAAATGTATGATCCTTGCTTCCGGAAAATAATAATTATTAAATCCGGCTTTCAATAGTCTGTAGCTGTAATCGATATCCTCTCCATACATGAAAAATGTCTCATCGAACAGACCTGTCCTGACAACAGCCTCCCGGCGAAGGAACATGAAGGCACCTGAGATGATATCAGCCTGAGTGGTTTTAAGACTGTCGAGATAGCCAAGGTGATATCTGCCAAACACTTTAGACCTGGGAAAGACAAATGAGAGGCCTGACATTTTGAAGAATGCAGTACCGGGTGTGGGCAGGGCTCTTTTCGACTCGGGCAGGAATTTTCCTTTACCGTTGATCATCCTTACTCCCATAGCTCCGGCATCCGGATGCCCGTTCATGAAGCTGAGGCATTTAATGAATGTGTCCTCTTCAATGAGTGTATCTGGATTAAGAAGCAGGATATAGTGTCCTGCTGCCAGTTTTATGGCCTGGTTATTGGCAGCTGAATATCCTCTGTTGTCACTATTCGCTATTAGTTTGACTTCCGGGAATTGCCTTCCGACCATTGTGCAGGAATCGTCCGCAGAATTATTGTCAACAACAAATACCTCACAGTCAATATGTTCTGCAGCTTTTCGTACTGAAACAAGGCACAGTTCAAGAAAATACCTGACATTGTAGCTTACAATAATGACAGAGAGGTCCATGAATGATTAATTTCCATCTGATATTATCATTGTTGATAGGGATTCCTGTTGTTTATAGCCCGTCCAAGTGTTATTTCGTCGGTATATTCCAGCTCATCCCCCATAGCAACTCCTCTTGCCAGGGTAGTGATCAATGGATTATATTTGCTGAGCTTTTTGTAAAGATAGAAGTTTGTTGTGTCTCCTTCCATAGTTGTGCTCAGGGCAAGTATTAATTCCCTGATCCCCCCGGATTTCACTTTCTCCTCAAGGGTATCTATCTTCAGATCGGAAGGACCTATCCCGTCAATTGGTGAAATGATGCCTCCAAGCACATGGTACAGGCCTCTGTACTGACGGGTATTCTCGATCGCCATAACATCCTGGATATTTTCAACAACACAAATGAGAGATCTGTCGCGTTTCGTATCGTTGCAGATATTGCAGATCTCAGTGTCGGAAATGTTATTGCAGTTACTGCAGTACCTTATTTCTTCATGAAGCCTGATAATACTCTCTCCGAATCTTCTGACTTCCCCGGAATCCCTCCTCAACAGGTTCATAACCAGCCTGAAGGCTGTTTTTCTGCCTATCCCCGGGAGTGATGCGAATTCATTCACCGCATTCTCCAGGAGCCTGGAGGGGAATTCTGTAAAGCTCATAGGACAATGTTTCTGACAAAAGTAACTCAATTATTACTTTTATTAAACTACCGGATAATTTTTCAGCCTGCATTCTTTTTGTTATCCTTGCAAATTATATTTCCCTATGTCGCCAATTCTGATTCTTGGAATATTTCTGGCATATACTGCATTGTTGTTCACTGTCACCTGGATCACTGCAAGGAAAGCCGACAGCCAGTCATTCTTTATAGGTAACAGGAAATCACCGTGGTTCGTCGTGGCATATGGCATGATAGGTGCTTCGCTCTCAGGAGTCACTTTCATGTCGGTTCCGGGTTGGGTTAAGGAGACCCAGTTCAGCTATATGGTTGTGGTTCTGGGATACCTGGTTGGTTATTATGTGATCGCGCTCGTTCTGTTGCCCCTTTATTACAGGTTAAAGCTCACATCTATCTATTCCTATCTTGAGCAGCGCTTCGGATTCTGGTCGTACAAAACAGGAGCCGGATTTTTTATTATTTCAAGAACGCTCGGTGCATCTCTTAGGATGTTTCTGGTAATTAACGTATTACAATTATTTGTTTTTGATGCCTGGAACATCCCCTTCTGGGTAAATGCTTTTGTTTTTATCTTGCTTATTATCCTCTATACTTTCAAAGGTGGTATACGGACAATAGTCTGGACTGACACTCTCCAGACGACTTTTATGCTGCTGGCAGTCATACTTTCTATAGTTTATATTAGCAGGGATATGGGCGCACCTTTTGCGAAACTGGTTTCCGAAATTGCGGACAGCGATATGTCAAGGATGTTTATAACCGACTGGCATCATGAGCGGCATTTCCTGAAGCAATTCTTTTCCGGAATATTCATAACTATTACAATGACCGGACTTGACCAGGAGATGATGCAGAAGAATCTCAGCTGCAGGAATATTAAATCGGCACAGAAGAACATGTTCACATTCAGTGGTATTCTGGTGTTTGTCAATTTCATGTTTCTGGTACTGGGTGCATTCCTGTTACTCTATTCAAACGCAAAGGGCGTCAGTGTAGCATTATCCGATGAACTCTTCCCGGAAATTGCACTGAAATGGATGGGTCCGGCAGCAGGGTTAGTATTTATGATCGGGCTGATATCGGCCGCATTCCCGAGTGCCGACGGAGCTCTGACCTCTCTGACCACTTCTGTAAGCATCGATTTCCTGGGACTGGATCGTCGCAAGGGCCTTACGGAAAAGAAAGCCACAAGACTAAGGTACGCGGTACATCTTTCAATAGCCTTTTTGTTTTTTGTCAGTGTCTTGATATTCAGCACATTGAATGATGAGGCAGTAATTGATAAACTCTTTACGATTGCCGGGTACACATACGGACCTTTGCTGGGTTTATATTCATTCGGACTCTTTACAAAACGCAAAGTAAAAGACAGGGCAACTCCGTTTATAGCAATCTTGTCGCCAGTTATCTGCTTTATCTTAAGCGGGTTTTCCGTTCAGCTTTTCAATGGCTATAAATTCGGTTTCGAACTCCTCCTTCTTAACGGATTCCTGACATTCACGGGATTGCTTTTATTCAGCAGGAAAGAAGAATATCCTGTACACTGATTCCATCTAAGCTTTTGCGCCATTGAGCCCTTGAACCGTTGCGCCTCTGCTGTGTTATCTGATCCTTGGTTGGATAGTCGGCCTGCGTCCACCCAGACTCTGGCTCTCCGTATCAACCCCGGTATCAGGTGTTACTTCATCCTCATCCAGCGGTTCCTCCGGCTCTTCCTGTTTTATAGCTACCCTGATCTTTTTGAACGGGATATTCCAGGTGATAAAATACCCTATTCCTGCACTGAAAGACTCCCCGGCAGCTCCAAATCCCGGGATAAATATTGGCCTGATATCTTTTTTAGTGCCCGGGTATATTAGTCTCCTCAGACTGACGGACCATCCTATGCTTAAGTTATTGAAAAGTTCAGCCCTGAATCCGGGTGACAGCTCAAGAAAGTATCCCATGCCTGACTCAGGGGCAAGGGAGGAGCTGGTTTTACCCCAGTAATTCTCATGACTGAAGGAGGGAGTTTCGGATGTGAAGAAGCTCATTCCATAACGGATACCCAATCCGGCCCAGTATTTACCCAGGGTAACTTCCGGTTTCAGAATGTTGATGTCTACCCCGGTCCTGAAGAATATCCCTTTATTCAGATATTCATAATTGTATTGTGAATATTTGTAGTCAGAATATCCGGCTCCAAGGAATACACCCAGTTTTTCATTCAGATCGGCAGAAATATATCCTTCGGCATTAAGGATATTTTTATCTGTGAAATAAATAACAGGACCAGAAATCTCTATACCCGTCCTTATCTTGAGCGGAAATGTAACAGAGTCCGGAATCTCCTCAGGTGCAGGTTCCTGAGCGATCAGTGTCCATGGGATGAAAAGGAGCACTGGCAGAGAACTAATAATATATAAATATGTTCTGATCATTCAGGGTTGTAACGTTCCTTTGCTTTATCAGGATAGTGTCAATTACATTTCTTGTGGAATAAGCAGTGTCAAGGTAATGATAATAGGTATATCCGCATTCTTTAGAAATCAGATGCAACCAGGAGGTATACAGGAATGATATTGTATCGGATACGCCATTAATTCTGATTATGTAAGTGCAGTTTTCAGCTGATGCATTGAGTGGTATCAGTGCGGGCTGAATGCCTGCAGCTTTGTTATACCTGGCAGTATCCTTTCCAAGGCCGGTTAGTGTAAGACTATCCGGAGCCTCAAGTTTACCGGTACTCTCAAGGTAAAAAGAAGCTTCCAGAAAGGCGTTTGTCTCCTCAAAGCACATCCCTGTGGTACATGAAAACGAAATAATGAGGATGCATGTTAGTCCTGCCGCGAGAAAATATATTCCGGAGCTTCTCATAATACTGATCGAAGCCTCAAAAATATAAAAAATCCTGAGGAATTTGAACGTCTCTGCTTTCTGCCCGTTAACATGAACCCGGAGCCAATTGCCGACTGCCTATAATCTCTTAATAAATTCCTCGGCCTTCTTTATAGCCCTCAATATGCCTTCAGTATTGGTTCCCCCTGCTGTTGCAAGGAAAGGCTGACCTCCGCCTCCGCCGCTGATCTCACCGGATATTTCCTTTATTATGGTAACGGCGCTTAAATTCTTTTCTTTTACCAGTCTGTCGCTCACCATAACAACCAGGCTGGCCTTTCCCCCGATGGCTGACCCGATCACGACTATGCTTCTATCAGAATTCTTCCTCACTTCAAAAGCAATACTTTTCAGTGTTTCAACCGAATCGGAATCGATCTGGCCGGAAATTAACCGGATATCTTTTATATCCGTTGCTTCATCTTCAAGAGTTTTGAGAGCGGACCGGGCTGACAGTAATTTGTATTTCTCAACTGTTTTCCTGAGGCTGTTGTTTTCGGCAATCAGCTTTTCGACGCTCTCCCTTATATTTCCAGGACTTTTTAAAAGTGCTGCGATCTCATCGATTGAATTCAGTTTCTCATTTATGTATTCCTCTGCCCTTGATGCTGTTACAGCCTCGATCCTTCTAATCCCCGCGGCTATTGCTCCTTCAGAGATTATTTTGATAATGCCGATGTTTGCTGTGGAGTCCACATGTGTTCCGCCGCAAACCTCAACAGAGTCACCGAATTCAACGACACGGACAGTATCACCGTATTTTTCCCCGAAAAGTGCCATAGCGCCCATCGACACGGCTTCCTTTATTGACAGATTCTCAGTTACCTTACGGCTGTGATTTTCCCTGACGATTTGGTTGGCTATTTCCTCAACTTTTAGGAGCTCTTCCCGGCTCATTTTGCTGAAATGACTGAAATCAAAACGCAACCGGTCAGGTGTCACCAGGGAGCCTTTCTGTTCCACATGCTTTCCAAGAACAGATCGTAACGCAAAGTGTAGCAGGTGAGTAGCAGTGTGGTTATTGGCAGCCATTTTCCTTTTTTCAATATCCACGGTCGCTGTAAACTGAACATCCGGAAATGACGGGATCTTTTTTGCAATATGAATTATCAGTTCATTTTCCTTTATGGTATCCGTAATCCCGACCTTCTCTTTTTCGGAGGAAATAAATC
>Ga0113563_10002857_pt1 | contig 10586 bp, 4 predicted proteins | sample Mud3Dept3metaG_FD_80117 | JGI IMG/M metagenome (GOLD analysis project Ga0113563, IMG submission 80117) | Freshwater wetland microbial communities from Ohio, USA, analyzing the effect of biotic and abiotic controls - Mud 3 Core 4 Depth 3... | ecosystem: Environmental > Aquatic > Freshwater >...
GATCGAGTCCCAGCTGGTGCAGGAATGCGACAAAAAAGGGAAACAACTCACGCAGAGTGAACTCGTCCGTGATCGAGACTGTTTTGCATCCGCGGCATTCCAGGAACGGGCGGATGAGGCCCTGAAGCAAGTCCTCCCTCTCGCGGTCAAGCCTCGGCGTCCCCCGTAGCATGGGAAGCAGGATGAAGTCGGTTTCCTCCGCGGCCATCTTGCCGGCAGTGCCGTGATAGAGCTGCATCGGGGCGCAGAAAGGTGTGTTGGCATCCTCGATTCCGCGCTTCAAGGTGGCGTGGTCATTGCCCCGGGCGGGCACCGGATCGAGTCCCAGCTGGTGCAGGAATGCGACAAAAAAGGGAAACAACTCACGCAGAGTGAACTCGTCCGTGATCGAGACTGTTTTGCAGCCGCGGCATTCCAGGAACGGGCGGATGAGGCCCTGAAGCAAGTCCTCCCTCTCGCGGAACGGATCCGGCGAACGGTCCGGCAGTTTCTTTTTTCGCGTGCCTTTGTCGAAGAGGGAACAGGCCCCGCCCCAGGAAAAGCGCTGGCGCTGCGCGGCAACCACGGTTCGGATGGTATCGATCCGGCAGCAATTGCCGGCCCCTCCGCAGCCGGTGTTCGATTTGCAGATGAACGTATCTTTCCCCTCGATCCGCGCATCCTGGAAGCGGCGGGGGTTCAGGGGAGTCCCTTCGATGCCGGTGAGCTCGCGCAGCGCGAGGAGGGAGATTCCCAATGCGCCCACCGTGCCGGGATTCGGCGGCACAATCACCTCGCTGCCGGTCTGGCGTGCCACCGCGGCCGCCAGGGCGTCGGCGGAGAAAGGCATCCCCTGGCAGAAAATCACCCTTCCGACGGAACGGTTCCCCTTCACGCGGTGCAGGTAGTTCTGGATGATCGAGTCGTACAATCCGGCGATGATCGGCTGCTGTTGCATCCCGGCCGCAACCGCCTCTCCGATGACCTCTGCCATGAACACCGAGCAGTGCTGGCCCAGCGAAATTCCGAAACCGGCCGAGAGCGCTTCCCGGCCCAGGTGCTCGACATCCCGTATGCCTGCGAACCTCTGCCCCTGCTCCTCGATGAACGAGCCTGTCCCGGCGCTGCAGGCCTCATTCATGGCACAGTCGATGATCCGGCCGTCTTCCAGGCGGATGTATTTTGCGTCCTGGCCGCCGATCTCGAAGATCGTGTCGACGCGCGCGTCGTAGTGCAAAGCGCCCTCGGCGTGAGCCGCAATCTCGTTGAGAATGAAGACGCGGCCCGCGCCGTAGCAGGTGATCAGGAGGGAGCCGACGATCTCGCGGCCGCTGCCGGTCACGCCGAACGCTGCAATCCGGTCCTCCTCCCCACGCTCCTCCAGGTACTGGTGCAGCAATGCCTGCGCGGCGCCGACGGGATCTCCGCTCGTCCTCCGGTAGCCCTCCCAGGCGATCTTCGATTCAGATATATCCAAAGCAAGGAGCTTGGAGCCGGTCGAGCCGACGTCGAAGCCGAGGATCAGTACCAGGGGCCTGCCGTTGCGTTGCGCCCTTGGGAACGAACCGATGCGTTTGACCATGGGAAGCGAAGCGGACAGCGCCGGGACCTGCTCCAGTCTTGCCTCTCCGGGATCGCCCAAAAGAGCCGCCAGGGAAGGAAGCTGCGCCGGGGCCTCCGCCGCCAGCGTCGCGGCGCCGATTGCTTCCAGGATCATCCCCTGGTCCCCTGGAAGCAGGTGAAGCCTCATCCCGTTGCGCTCCAGGTGCTCCTGGAAGACCTGTTGTACCCGCCTCGAGCGGCTTACGCCGCCCGCCAGGAAGACGTCTGCCGGAGTGATCGAAGGTTTGATCAGGGAGAATACGTTTTGACAGACCGCATCGAACAGGCCTGCCAGGATCCTCGCCTTTCCCTCGCCCCTGTTTGCCAGGTGGGTCATGTCTGTTTTCAGAATAACCGGACAACGACCGGACAAAGGGGCGGGATCCTCCACGCCGGCGCTGAGTTCGGAGGCTTCCTCCACCGTCAGCGAGAAGCGCTCGACCAGCTGCCGGAGGAAGTTCCCGGTGCCTTGGGCGCATCGGCTGTTCTCCCTGAGCACCTCGTGGCCACTGCCGCGAATCTCGAGTACCGCGAAACCGTGGCTTCCCAGCGAGACGACCGTGCCCGGCCGGCCCTGGAGGAAGTAGCGGAATCCATGCGCGAGTGCCTGCCGCGCCGGAATCCGCGGGAGCCGCACTTTTCGGCTCAGGCGCCCCGTGACGGCCGCGCCCGTGACCGATTCCCAGTCCCATTCCTTGAGGATCCGAAGCAGGAGAGTCTCCGGATTCTTCTCGTGCTCCACCAGCGTGCTACGGACACAGGCAAGGGAACCGCGTTCACGCACCAGTTCCGCAACCTTGAGCGTCTCCGCACCGATGTCGATTCCGATGAACCGATGAGATAGCGACGCACTCACAGCCGCATCTGCTCCCTGAAGAGACCGGGACGCGAGAAAAGCTTCTCCGCGTCTCTGTGATCGATTCGCCCCAACCCAAGCGTCCTGATAAGGTAACGCAATGATAGCGCACATGTCCGGCATTATCAAAACCGGAGTTGCTCGTGCCGGGTCCCGGTGGCGGATCAGAGTTGCGGGAGTTCCGGCGGCGGCTGGCGGGAAGCGCGGAGGTTCTGGAGATCGCGTTCGATCGGCCACTCCATGAAGGCGAGGATGAACATCATTATGATATTGACCAGAGGGATGAACATCAGGCATCCCATGGCCGGATGGTAGCCGGCCTTCCTGTAAATGAAAAACCACGGGAGCATCGAGATGATCCCGATCACCAAAGATACGACAAGAACGATCATCAGTTCGGGCACCCCGAATGAACGAACCATTTGCACCTCCCGCGAGATCCCGGTGCGCCGGCCTGCAACGGACCTGTGCCGCCCCGTTTCGGATGGCGCGAGGATACGTCGGTTCCTCCCCCCGAGTCAATCTGCCTTCGAATCGATTCGCTGCGATTCAGACTGGATACTTCCACGTTATAATATATGTCGCGGCGCAATACAGAGACTCGGGTTTCGGGGTCAGGGGCTCTCATCACACGGCCAGGCGGGCAAGATGAAAAGAATCATGGTTGCCGCAATCGGTTTTTTTTGCTGCTGCACTTTCGATGCATGCGCAGGAATCGCCCGACCTGCGGATCCGCAACGGCACCGTCATCGACGGCAGGGGTAAGGCGGCGTTCCGCGCCGACGTCGGGATCCGGAACGGCCGGATCGTGCAGGCAGGGGACCTGCGCAGGGCACCGGCCGGGGAAACCATCGACGCGTCCGGCCTCATTGTCGCTCCCGGTTTTATCAACGCCCACAAGGAAAATAAGGAGATGAATGCCATGAGCGTATTCTTTGCAGAGACCTATACCGTGAGTTTCGAGAAGATGGATAAGCTCAATTCGCTGCTGCAGAAGGCCACGAGTCTGATCAGCAAGAGGCCAGACAAGTTTGCAGGACTGAGGTCATATCAGGCCTTTTCTCAGATGGTCGGCGAGTTCGGCGGATATATCGAAATATGGGAATTCGAGGACATGAATGATATCGACGCCATGTTCAAGACGATGTTCAGCGACAAAGAGCTGAAGAAGATCCCTCAGGAGTTCTTCCCCCTGGTCGTGCCGGGATCTTACAAGACTCAGGTGTGGAACAGCGTCACAGAATACAAGACGTAGAACCGCTTTTCCACGCATCTGCATTTCAGGGAATTCGGTGATCAGCTACACTTTTGCCTTTTTCCCGGCATTGGCCTACTTCGGGTTCGGCCGGGAAAAAGGGGAAAGAGCACCCTGTCACCGCGCCACGCTCCTGGACTGCACCTTTCCTGTGCCGATGCTTTGCTTGTTTGGCTCTGCCTAGTACGGCCCGGCGAGGGCTCGAAGCGCCGTGGCCGCGGCGGCCGGTGCGATGGATGTGTCGGCTGCGTAGGCACGGATAGCGGGCAGGTGGTCGCCCCAGAGAAGCGCACTGGGAGGGCGCAGCGCATCTTCGAGGTTGCCCGGCTCGGCAACCCGGTTTTCCACGGCCAGCGCCTTGGCCAGCCACAACCCGCCCTGCAGCAGCGCATCGCGCTCCTCCTCCAGCAACCCGCCGCCGCCGAGCAGGGCCGCCATTTTCAATTTGCGCGTTGCCTGCCGGCGGTGCTCCTGGGCAAGCTGCCGTTCGGCCCCCGTGAGTGCAGCGGGCTTATTCTCAGCGGCGGTGCCGAGGTCGCGGACGGCGCGGGTGCTCGGGGAGATGAGGCCGGCGGTCGCCAAACGCGCCATAGCTTCGTCGGCGGCGCGATCGATCACTTCGAGCCGAACCGGCGCGAGCGGATCAGAAACGTCCTTGCCGAAGAAGTCCTCGAACGGCTCCGCCAGTTTTTCCCGAAATAGCGGCGCATCGCGATCCACCACGACTACGATTACCGAGTGCGAGCCTTCGAGCGGATATCTCTCTTCGCAGCGGACGCACGCGGCGCCGAGAAGCTCGCGCGCGATCCTGCTGAAGCCGAGCGGCCGGTCCGCCGGCAGCGCCTTCTTCCTGGGAGCGGGTGCGGCAACCTGCTGCGCCGGCGAGATCAGCTGCTCCAGGCGGGCGAGGAACGCCTGTTTTCCGCCGCGGAAGCGGATCGCACCAAGATCGCCACGCAGGTCCAGAATGCCTTCGGCAAGAGCCTGCTTGATCGAGAGGGTCTCCAGCATCCGTTGCTCGATGGTGTTTTCCGACACCAGGTGAATCACGGTGACCGCCCGCGTCTGATGTTTGCGCCAGGCGCGCGCGATGCGCTGTTCGAGCCGCGCCGGATTCCACGGCAGGTCGCAGTTGACCACTACGCTCGCATTCTGCAGGTTCAGTCCGGTACTGCCGGAATCCGTGCTCAGGAAAACGCGGCAGTCGGGACTGGTCTTGAAAAGCTGGATCTCCGCCCGGCGGCGCCGCTGCGGGACCGATCCGGTGTGCCAGGCATACCCAATCCGCAGGCGTTCGCACAATTCCTTCACCAGCTCGAGCATGCGCGCCCATTCCGAGAAAACGAGCACTTTGACATCCGTATTGTTGCGGCACTCCTCAAGGATCTTCTCCAGTTCCGCGAGCTTGGGACATGTGCGGTCTTCGGGATCCAGAATGAAGTTGGTATCGCAGATCATGCGCATCATCGCCAGCTCGCGCTGCAGCTTGTCCGACTCCTGCTGGGTCAGAGGGCGCCGCTTGGCGATCGCCACCAGCCGTGCCACCTGGGCTTCGTGGTCCGCGTAGCTGCTCGCCTGGACCGGGCTGAGCGCTACGAAGTGACGCTGGTCGGTGCGTTCCGGCAGTTCGGTCTCGACGTCGGACTTGCGGCGGCGCATCAGGAACGGCTTGATGCGCCGGTGCAGGTTCTCGAGATTGCGGTATCCCATGGGCCGTCCGCGTTCATCCAGATGGTAGAACTCGCGGTTGAACCGGAAGAGCGGGCCGAGCACCGAAGGGTCGAGGAACGACATCAGCGAGTGGATATCGTCGATCCGGTTCTCGATCGGCGTGCCGGTCAGGACGAAGGCGTAACGGCTCTGCAGTCTCTTGACGGCCTGCGCCGTCTTGGTGCTCCAGTTTTTGATGCGCTGCGCCTCGTCCAGGATCACCACGTCCGGCTGGAGCCTCTCGTTGACATCGAGAGCGTCGGAGAGCATCTGCTCGTAGTTGACGATCGTGTAGAAGGGGGCGGAGGCATACAGCTGCAGGCGCTTGCCGCGATGGCCGTAGACCAGTTGGTAGGGAAGATCGGTGAAGCGCTCGATCTGCTCCTCCCACTCGGTCTTCAGTGAAGCGGGGGTCACCACCAGGACGCGCCTGGCATTGCCCAGACGGTGCAGCAGCGCGCACGCCGCGATTGCCTGAATGGTCTTGCCCAGTCCCATTTCATCCGCCAGAAGGGCGCGTTCATTGAAGGCCAGGTGCAGCATGCCCTCGCGTTGATAGGGGAAGAGCGGCACCAGCGTCTCGTGCGCCGGCCATTCTCCAGACTGGACCTTCTGCTCATACTCTCGCAGGGCGAGACGCCTTTCTTGCGCCCGGCGCCGCGCCTCGAGCCAGGGCGGCACTTCCTGGGAAATGCGCAGCGACGGGATATTCGCGCTTTGCAGGACCGAAATCGCTTCTTCGGGATCGGAGATCCGGATCAGCCCGTCTTCGCTCACCGCCGCTCTGAGAGCGCGAGGCAGCCGGCCTTCGAGCGCCTCGATGCGCAGAGCATCGGCAGTGAGATCGGGGACCACATCCAGGCGCGCGGCCCCGTTGCGTCCTGCCTGCCGGAACAGCCGCGGATGACGTGCTTCCAGATAGAGAAGCGCCGCCTCGACGTGCTTGCAAGTGCCCAGGGAGTTGATGCGGAAATCGACGCAGCTGCAGGAAAAGCGCCGCTGCGATACGCTGCGGATCTCGACGGAATAGGTCAGTCCACTGCCCGACTTGACTGCGAAATTCGAAAAAACCGGGAAGCTCGGATCGAGGTTTTGCACGCGCAAGGACTCCGTCCGGGCGCGGTAACGGCGCTTGGCGATCTCCTCGTCATCCGTTGTGCGCCAGTTATGCACGGAAGGAAGCTTCGCCTCCTGATCTTCGATCCTTTTCATGGCCCGTTTCCTTTCGATAGGAACTGATGCTATCACCCCCGAAAAAAGTTCTTCCATGTTTTTTTCAACCCGGTGACAGGCTACACTGTCCCGCATTTCTCTGAAGTTGAGAGCTTCCGGTTTGGCCCGGGAAACGGGGGGACCGTGCAGCCGGTCACCGAATTTCATCAGGACGGATGAGGAAGAAACTCAGCAGGATCATGCCTCCGCCCAGCAGCTGGGATGCGGTCATCCGCTCGCCCAGGATGAAATAGGCCAGCACCAGGATGCAGGGGAGTTCCGCCACGCTGATGATCGATGCATGAAATGCGCCTATCCTTCTCATGCCGAGGTACATGAGGTTCATCGGCACCACCGTCGAGAGCACTGCCACCACGGCAATGTACCACCAGCCCTGCTGCAGGACGGCGAGCGAGAACCAATGCTTCGGGTGCAGAACCGCCATCAGGGCTATCGTCGACACAGTGGAGGTGAGAGTCGATATGGCCAGCGGGGATAAGTCCCCGGCAAGCGTCTTGCCGCACAGGATCAGGAACGCGTATGCAGCGGCGGCCCCCACGGCCAGCAGGAGACCTACACCATCTATCCCTCCCGCCGTCCAGCGGAATGGATCCACCGCCATCACCGCCCCTGCCGCCGACAGGGACAGCGCAAGATATTCCAGTGCCGACGCGCGGCGTTTCCGCACCCGGATCTCATAACCAAGCACCAGTCCGGGATAAGTGAACAGAATAATGGTCAGAAGGGAGACGTCGATGCGCTGAGCACTCCAGAAATAACAGACCGAAATGCCGAAATTCCCCAGGAGCCCCTGCCAAAACACCCTCCGGGCTTGCTGCCGGTTGAGGCGTGGAAAACCAGCGAATCCCAGCAAGAGAGGCCACAGGCAGGCGAGGGACACGAGGTTCTGCAAAGGCAGCAGGCCTGCCGGCTGCAGTCCGGCGCGGTATGCGAGCTTGATGAAAATGGCGGCGGTGCCGAAGGAGCAGGCGGCCAGGAACATCAGCAACATGCCATAAACAAAAGCCATTGGCGACTTATAGGGCATTTCCTCACCCCATCACAACAGGAAACCGCTTTATTCGAAACCAAGGCCACACTTCTCCATGCTCGTAAGTTCACTTGTTTTAAGGCGCACGGGCTGAAGCCGGTGCTCACTGTCGAATTCCAGGGGGGTGCATGATTGAGATCTCCTTGCTTCTCCCCATCCATGTCCAGGTCGAAGTCCAGGTTGAGCTCCGGCCCGGGAGCCGGGACGGACGAGCGCGGGGTTTCGCGTCAGCACCTATCTACTTTATGTGGTAGTAGTTGCCAAGAGTCCCTATACTGGTGGCTGGCAGTCGACATGCAGATGGATTCCTGGCAGCCCGCGGCATCGCGGCTTGGATGATATCGGTCAGCTTGGACATGACTCCAAGGGGGAGAATCATGCGCAGCCACTTCCATGCTCTCATTTGCTCGCACCCTTTTTGTGTTCTTTTCCTCTTTGCGTTTCTGATGCTCTCATCCGGCCCCTTGCAGGCTCACGGCCAGTCGGCATCCGGCTCGATTTCCGGGACCGTCAGGGATGCGAGCGGCGGAGTAGTCGTACGGGCGAAAGTCGCCCTGCTCAGCCCCAATCAGGCGATCTTGAGCACCACGGAAACCGACAGCCAGGGGAACTTCCGTCTGGCCGAGGTCCAGGCGGGCTCGTACGAGCTTCTGGTTTCCTATCCGGGTTTCAACCTGGATCGCAGGCCCATCACGGTGGAAACCGGCAAGGCGACGGAACTGGCCCTGGTCCTCTCATTGCGCCAGGTGACCGAAGAAATAACCGTGACTGCGGAGACCGGATCTGCGCGGGACAAGGATGCGGTTCCGCTTCAGGTGAATGTGATTGCGGAGAACGCGGTCGCGGAGCGGGTCACCGCCGTGCTGGCCCAGGTTGCTGGTGAAGAAGCCGGCCTGTCGCTGCAGCGCACCAGCCCGACGATCGGCGCTGTGATGGTGCGCGGGCTGACCGAAGTCGGTGTGTATCTCGATGGAGTGCGCTACACCAATTCCACACAGCGGGGCGGCATCAACACCTTCTTCAATCTGAACGACCCGACGGTGCTGCACGCCGTCGAGGTGCTGCGCGGCCCGAACACGGCACAGTACGGCTCGGACTCGCTCGGCGGGACCGTGCAGCTGCTTACCCGCCAGCCGCAATGGGGCACTGCCCGGCCGGAGGTGCACGGCGAAGTCAACACCTTCTTCAACAGTGCCGATCTGTCCTACGGCGGCAACGTGCTGATGACTTACGGAACCGAGCGATTCGGCGTGCTGACAAACGTCACCAGCCGTCGCATCAACACGTTGCGCCCGGGCGGCGGCATCGACGGCCACTCGGCGATCACACGTTTCCTCGGGCTCCCCTCGAATGTCATTGGATCCTCCCGGCTGACCGACACTGCCTTCACGCAATACGGCGGGACCTTCAAGCTGACCTACTCGATTGCCAAGGACCAGCAGCTCAACTTCCACTATCAGCGCGGCCAGCAGGACGGCGGGAAACGATACGACCAGCTGCTCGGGGGGGACGGCAATCTGATCGCCGACCTGCGCAACCTCATGCTCGATTTCGCGTATGTGCGCTATTACAAACACGGCGCCGGCTTTTTCGACAACTTCAACGCCACCGGATCCTACAACACCCAGCGTGAGGAGCGTGTCAACCAGGGCGGCAACGGCAATCCATTGGCTGCCATCACTCACGACCGGGAACGGACCAGTTCGTGGGGCGCAAGCTTCTACCTCGACAAGCAGAGCATGACCCGCAACAGCTTCCTCCTCGGCGGCGACCTGTACTATGATCGGGTGAACGCGCCTTCTTATTCACACGATCCGGCGACCGACGTTGTCACGATTGTGCGACCGCGGGTGCCGAACGGGGCCCGGTACATCCTGGCGGGCGTGTATGTGCAGGACGCCCTGGAATTGGTCCCCAAGCGCCTGCGGATCAGCGGCGCACTGCGCTATAACGTCGGCTCTTATCTCTCCCTCGCTTCCAACAGCCCTCTCGTCAACGGGGAGCCGCTGTGGCCCGACGATTCATTGCGCGTTGCGGATTTTTCGGGACGCATCGGCGCGGTTGTCACGATGACCGAGGGTTTCCATTTCGCATTCAATTTCAGCCGGGGTTTTCGCGCCCCGAACATCACCAGTCTGGGCTCTACCGGGTTGGTCGGCGTCGGTTATCAAGTCGCCACCAGCGACGTAACAGGCATGGGCGCCACCATCGGTTCAACAGCGGATGACACTGCCGTCTCGACCGGTGTCCCTGTCGAACCCCTGCGATCGGAAATCAGCAATAACTACGACCTCAGTCTCAGATACCGGAGCCGGCGGGTGGAGACCGACCTGACCGGATACGTGATCGATTACGTAAACACGATTGTCCGGCAAACCCTGATCCTGCCGCAGGGCGCCGTCGGCCAGATGCTGGGGAGCGAGGTGATCGAAAGCCAGAATGCGAACGGCGCCGTCTATGTGTCGCTGTCGTCCAATCCTGTCCTGGTGCAGGCCAACTTCACGTCGACCCGGCTGCACGGCCTCGAATACACGCTTGACTTGCGCCTGGCCGATGCATGGTCGTTCGGCGGAAAATTCAGCTGGGTTTATGCCGAAGACAAAACGACCGGCGCACCGCCGAATTTGGGTGGCGGCGGAATCCCGCCGATAATGGGGCACCTGCGAGTGCGCTTTCAGCCGGCGAGGAGCCGCTACTGGGTTGAAGCGTATTCGACTCTCGCCGGGCGCCAGGATCGCCTGTCCTCGCTTGATCTGTCCGACCGGCGCACCGGCGCGTCCCGCTCGCGCTCGAACATCCAGAATTTCTTCCGGCGCGGCGCCTGCGTGCGAGGTTTAACGACACCTGGAATCGGCGGTGTCTGCGGCTCGAGCGGCGGCACGCTGGTCGCTACCGGAGAAACACTGGCGCAGGTCCAGTAC
>Ga0113563_10002858_pt1 | contig 10585 bp, 10 predicted proteins | sample Mud3Dept3metaG_FD_80117 | JGI IMG/M metagenome (GOLD analysis project Ga0113563, IMG submission 80117) | Freshwater wetland microbial communities from Ohio, USA, analyzing the effect of biotic and abiotic controls - Mud 3 Core 4 Depth 3... | ecosystem: Environmental > Aquatic > Freshwater >...
CAGCCGGCATTCCGTGCGACACCGTGACTGGTGCGGGCACCGGCAGCTACATGTTCGAAGCCGCGAGCAGCGCATATCACGAGCTGCAGGCGGGCTCGTACATTTTCATGGACGCGGATTACGCCAGAAACGAGTGGACGGAAAGCGGCATCCCGCAGTTCGAGCACAGCCTGTTCGTGTGGACGACGGTGATGAGCACGCCCGCGCCCGAGCGGGCCGTGGTGGACGCCGGACTCAAGGCTTCCAGCGTGGACTCCGGAATGCCGCGCGTCGCGGATTATAGCGATATTGATTACGTGAAAGCATCGGACGAACACGGCGTGCTGCAACTCACGGGGGCTACGCGCTTCGGGGTCGGCGACAAGCTGAAGCTCATTCCCGGGCACTGCGATCCGACCGTGAATCTCTACGACTGGTACGTGTGCATCCGCAACGGCCGGGTCGAGGCGCTGTGGCCGATCACCGCGCGCGGCGCGGTGTTGTAGCCGCCGTCACGTCGCCGGCCGTCAGGGCATGATTTCGACGTATTCGTAAGCTTCGCAGTTGGTCACGGTGTTGCGCACGGGCAGGGGCGCCCGCGCGAACCAGCCGTGGGGATCGTGCCGGTCCACTTCCGCGCCGAGGAAGCGCACCAGATCGCAGATGGGTTCGACCACGTTGCGGCGATAGCCGTCGGCGCCCTTGACGTAGGCCAGGTACAGGTTCTTCATGCAGTTGCGGCGGCAGAAAGAAAAAGCGGAGCAACTGTCGCAAGGCATGTTGGGATGCGGTTGCAGCGGACTGCGCTTCAGCCAGTTTCCGGCGACGTCACCCTGCAGCATCTCGGGCAGGTACATCATGTCCGGGCACGGAAATATCCTGCCGTCGGGCATGATGTTCAGGATATGGGTGGATACGCGGCACTGGGTCAGGCCCGCGTACAGCTCCTGCGCCCGCGACGGCAGCACTTTGTTGCGCACCGTGCCCATGATCGGGATGACCGGGTACAGCGTTTTGCCGGAGAAAAACCTGTCGATCAGCCTCGCCAGCACCGCGCGTTTTTTCGTCATCGCCTGCGGCGAGTAGGCGCCGTCCTGGGCGACGAACTGAAAGTACACGTAATCGAAGTATTCCGTCAGCTCGTCCAGTTCCTCGAAGCTGGTGTCTTCATCGCTCCAGGTCACGCGGGCGGTCAGCGTGCCGCCAATCCGGTCGCGCACGGCACCGATGTTCTTTACCACCTTGCGATAGATGCCTCGTCCCCGGTAGCCGTCGGTGACCCGCTCGCCGCCGTCGATGGACACCAGAATGTTGGAGAGCCTGGCGAGCACCGCGTCCGGCAGCCTGGCGAGCAGCGTGCCGTTGGTTTGGAGCTGGAAGCGGAAAGCGGGATAGCGTTCCATCACGGCGGTGATGAAGCCGAGATTCAGGGTCGGCTCGCCGCCGTAGAACGTGACGTAGATCTCATGCCCGGAGAGATGTTTCGCGATGAAGGCGTCCAGCGCCTCCAGAGAATAACTGACCTTGCGCCGCGAGCCGAGGACCTCGCCGACGCCGAGCGAACAATAGCTGCACCGGAGGTTGCAACGCAGCGTGGTAAGAAGCTGCAGCTCGACGCGGCTGCCGACGATGGCCGGGCCGCGCTCGATTTCCCCGATGGGATCAGACGGTTTCACATTCAGAAAGGATCGAGGGTCCTGGTCGCCCCAACAGCCACAGTATGAGCAAAACAACAGCGATAGTATAGAGCACGATAATTATTCTGTCGGGCATGCGGGGAAAATGCTCTTATGTGCGTTAGCGAACAGAATGTCCGGGGCGTAATCGGATAGTCTGCCACCCGGGTGCAGACTGGGGTCGGTGCTTTGTTCCGTTGGCAACACCTCGATCCCGCTGATCTAACAGGAGGGCAGAACATGCGCTATGTAATGATTGTGCTGTGGATGCTGTTTTGGTCGGCGACATCGGCTGTTGCTCAGGTGAGCATCGGGATCGGGCTTCCCGGCGTGAACATCGGGATCAACCTGTCGTCGTACCCGCAACTCGTCCGGGTGCCGAACTATCCGGTCTACTACGCGCCGCAATTGGGTTCAAACTTTTTCTTCTACGATGGCATGTACTGGGTATACGAGAGGGATAACTGGTACGCGAGTTCCTGGTACAACGGGCCGTGGGGGCTGGTGAACCCGGAGATTGTGCCGCTGTACGTGCTGCGTATCCCCGTGCGCTACTACCGGGATCCTCCTGAGTACTTTCGCGGGTGGCGGCCGGATGCGCCGCCCCGCTGGGGCAATCACTGGGGCCGCGATTGGGAGCAGCATCGGCGCGGATGGGACAAGTGGGACCGGAAAACGGCTCCAGCGCCCGCCCCGCTGCCTGTCTATCAGCGTAAGTATGCAGGGGACCGCTATCCCCGCGCGGAGCAGCAGCGCGAGCTGCAAAGCCAGAATTACCGTTACCGGCCGCGTGACGCAGTAGTGCGGAAGCACTATGAGGAACACGCAATGCAAAAAGCGCCCGTGCCCCCTCAGCGGAAACAGCAGGGAACGCGTGAGGAGAGAAGTCAAAGAGGCACGGCGGCCCAGGAACAGAGGCAGCAGCCACAGCAAGGCGCAGTCCAGCGCGAGCAGCAGCCGCCAAGGTCGCAAGGCCAGCAAGAAAGACCGCAAGGCAAGGCAGCCTCGCAGGAGCCGAAGCGCAGCCAGGGGCAAAATCAGGAGAAAGACCGCGAGAAAGGTGAAGACCGGGGTCAGGACCGCAAAAAATAATTCGGGCCACCGGCGCACCCAATGCTTCCATCCACGCCCGCGCCGGTCAATCACCGCAAACATTTCTCGATGCTGCGGGATTTTCATCTCGCCGATTTTTTCACGCTCGCCAATGCAGCCTGCGGGGTGGCGACGATCTTTCTCGCCATGATCTACGTCGGCAACGCGTCAGCGGCCCACTTCCTCGCCGCCGCGGCGATGGCGCCGGCGGCGTTCGTGTTCGACGTGCTCGACGGCCGCATCGCGCGTTGGCGGCATACCAATTCGGCGCTCGGACGCGAACTCGATTCGCTGGCTGACGTGATCTCGTTTGGGGTTGCGCCTGCCGCACTCGGATTTGCCGCCGGGCTGCGCGGCGGCTGGGACTCGGTGGCGCTGATTTACTTCGTCTGTTGCGGGGTGAGCCGCCTCGCGCGCTACAACGTGACCGCCGAGTCTCTTTCGCAGGGCGGCGACAAGGTCGCCTACTTTGAAGGCACGCCGATCCCCACCAGCGTGCTGCTGGTCGCGGTGCTGGCGGTGCTCGCGTGGCAGGACCGGCTGGGGGGGAATCTTTATGGAGGCGTGTGGACGCTCGGGCCGTGGGACCTGCATCCGCTGGCTCTGCTGTTCCTGTTGTCGGGGACCCTGATGGTCAGCAAGACTTTGCGCATACCAAAATTCTAGATTAAGAATCCTGCTATGCGCGCTAGCGCACCGAACTGGCCGGGCCGTTCGCGTAGTCTCATCGGCAATCGTAACGCGCCGCGAGGACGTACGCAGAAACACGCGTACAAATCGGCGGCGGATTCGAAATAGCGATGGCCTGATCTGCCGACGCTGATCATAGTCGCCAGAAACTGATCACATCTGGGTGACTGCTCACAATACCGTGCGCAGTTCTCGTCAGCCAAAACAAAGGAAATCATCATGAAGTATTCGAAACAGCTGGTCGCAGGTGTGGCAGTGCTCGCGTTGGGTGGATGTTTGACGCTTCCCGCAGGTCCGGCCGGACCGCAAGGCGCAACCGGAGATACCGGCGCAACCGGATACAGGGGTGCAACCGGAAGCACCGGCGCAACCGGAAATACCGGTGCAACGGGATACACGGGCGCAACCGGTAGTACCGGCTCGACCGGATACACCGGCGCAACCGGAAGCACCGGCGCGACTGGAGATACCGGCGCAACCGGAGATACCGGCGCAACCGGTAACACCGGCGCGCGAGGCAACACCGGCGCACGAGGAAATACAAGCGGCGAGACCATCGTGATTGTGCCGGCTCGTTAAGTTCAGGAGACATCAATGAATACGATATTAAAAAGCACGTTGGCGGTGGCCGCGGTGGTTTTCTCCACGCAGGCAGCCGCTGAGGTTACCTTTTACGAACGCGAAGGTTTCCAAGGCCGGTCGTTCACCACCGAAAAGCAGGTCGGCAATTTCGAGCGTTTCGGCTTCAATGACCGCGCCTCCTCGGTCGTGGTTCTCCGCGACCGGTGGGAAGTTTGCGAAGACGCCCGGTTCGGCGGCCGGTGCGTCGTTTTGCGTCCGGGCAGGTATCCGTCGCTGGCTGCGATGGGCCTGAACGACCGCGTTTCATCGGTGCGGACCGTGAGCCGGGACGCGCGCATCGATGACAATCGCTATGCGCCCGCTCCGGTGGCTGCACAGATCACCTTTTACGAACGTGAAGGTTTTCAAGGCCGGTCTTTCACCACCGAGAAGCGGATCGGCAACTTCCAACGCGTTGGCTTCAATGACCGCGCCTCGTCGGTCGAGGTTCTCGGCGACCGGTGGGAAGTCTGCGAAGACATCCGGTTTGGCGGCCGGTGCGCTATCTTGCGCCCGGGCAGGTATCCGTCGCTCGCTGCGATGGGCCTGAACGACCGCGTGTCATCGGTACGGGACGTGAGCCGGGACGCGCGCATCGATGACAATCGCTATGCGCCCGCTCCGGTCGCGAGCCGGGATTTCCGTCGCCGCAACAACGAGCGGCTGTACGAGGCGAATGTCACCTCAGTCCGCGCGGTGCTCGGAACACCCGAGCAGCGATGCTGGGTCGAGCAGGAACAAATCCCTCAGGATCAACGCAACGTCAACGTGCCCGCGGCAATTGCCGGCGCCGTAATTGGCGGCATTCTCGGTCACCAGGTCGGCGGCGGAAGCGGTAAGGATATCGCCACGATCGCTGGCGTTGTCGGGGGGGCCGCGGTGGGCGCCAACATTGGTCGAGGCGGCAGCGGGCAGCAGGTGGCTACCCAGGACGTCCAGCGTTGCGACAGCGTACCCAGCCAAGCCCGACCCGACTACTGGGATGTTACCTACAGCTTCCGGGGCCGGGACTATCGCATGCAGATGACCAAGCCTCCGGGATCCACGGTTACCGTCAACGACCAGGGTGAACCCCGGGCGTAACGGCTGACTCAGTGGACAAAGCAAAACGGCCCCGCGGGGCCGTTTTGTTTGGGAGTCCGGGATTGGCACGCGGGGCGTGCCATCCGGTCCGCGGTGATGTATTGCCCTTAGCGGATGAAGCGGCTGATGAGAAATCCCGCAGCCAGCGCGAAACCGAGGGACTTCCACGGGTTTGCTGAAACGTACTGGGTGGTATCAGTGGCCACTTTTCGCTGGGTCGCTTTCAGGCTGTTGCCCTGTGCGCTCAGCCAATCAGCAGTCGGGCCTGCGACATCGGCGACTTTGTTGACTGCCTGGTGGGCGGTATGCGCAACGCGGTCGATTGCCGGTTTCAAGTTGCGTACTGCGTCGTCGGCCGCCCCGGCCATCTTGTCAACGGCCCCGTGCACGCTGGCCGCGGCCTTGCTCAAGGTTGCATCCGCTGCGCCATTGACGACCGGAAAGGGAGTATTGGTGCGTGTTGTAGCGTCCATCGTATTCTCCTGGGTGGATATCAAAAAATCGAAAAGTCCCGCTGACCCGAATGCAGCGCAGGTCAACTGCGCCGGCTCCGAGCGAGGCTGAAGACTATGACAAATATCCTCTGTCGTATGTGCGCTGACGCACGGAGGGGCGGTGGTCGGAAATGGATAATCGCCGGAACTTCTGGACATTTGTTGGTCCAGCCATCCCGGAAGAATTGTCCGCATTGCAACCCGCACCGCCATGACGCTGCCCCGTTCGCTCAAATGGACCGCCGGAATTATTCTGGCCCCTATCGTGCTGGCGGTTCTTTTCGTCGCGATTTTCGGCTGGAACTGGCTGCGCGTGCCGATCGAGCGCATGACGCTGGACAAAACGGGCCGCGAACTGGCGATTGGCGGCAGGCTCGAGGTCAAGTTCGGCTGGACGCGGCCCCGCATTCATGCGGGCGCGGTGACGTTCGCTAATCCCGCCTGGGCCAGGGAAAAGCAGATGGTCGCGGTGGATGGGGTGGAAGTCACGATCGACCTGCCGCAGTTACTTCTGCGCAACATTGTCCTGCCCGAAGTGCGGCTGGAGCGTCCCGTAGTCTTTCTGGAGCAGGGCACCGACGGCCGGAAGAACTGGCTGCTGGACTTGAACCAGCAGGACGAAGGGGCGCGCATCCGGATTGACCGCCTGACGCTCGACAATGGCCGGCTCGGCTACGACGATGCCGGGCAGAAGACCAGCATCCGGTCGGAACTCTCGACGTCAATCACTCAGCCACCCGGAGGCGGGGTCAGCTTTACCGCACAGGGGCATTACAAGGGCATGCCGCTCAAGGCACGCGGCAGCGGCGGGCCGGTGCTTGGATTGCGCGACGAAAGCACGCCTTATCCGCTCACAGCCGATCTCACCGTGGGCCACACCGTCGTGAAGGTCGACGGCACCATTACCAGCCTGCTGAAATTTACCGCGATGGACATGCGCCTCGGCCTGCGCGGCGAGAATCTGGCGCAACTGTTTCCGCTGCTCGGCATCGCGTTTCCGGACACGCGCGCTTACGTGACTGACGGCCACATCGTGCACAGCGGGCACACGTGGCACTACGATAAATTCTCGGGCCGGATCGGGGGCAGCGATATCGCAGGCACATTTCAGGTCGACACCGGCGGCAGTCGCCCGGCAATGAAAGCGGAACTGGTTTCCAGGGTGCTCGATTTCGCCGATCTCGGCCCGTTGATAGGCGCCCGGCCCGGCCGCGTGCAAGCCGCCAAACAGGCGGCACTGCCGCATTCTCAAACCGCCGCACCCACGCCTAAGCAGGCGCGCGTGCTGCCGGACCTGCCGTTCACGACCGACCGCTGGGACAGCGTCGACGCGGAAGTGACCCTGAAGGCGACGACCATCCGCCGTGCCAAGGAGCTGCCGCTCGAAAACCTCGTTACGCATTTGAGTTTGCGCGATTCCGTGCTGACGCTCGATCCGCTCGATTTTGGTGTCGCCGGCGGCCACCTCAATGCCGTGATTTCGCTGGATGGACGCAAGGATCCGATCCAGGCGCGCGCGCGCGTGCGGGCGAGAAAAATTCTCATTGCCAGGCTGTTTCCGACTGTCGAGCTGAGCCAGACCAGCATAGGCCAGATCAACGGCGAGTTCGATCTCGCGGGGAAAGGCAACTCGGTCGGGCGCATGCTTGCGAGTTCCAGCGGCAAGGTGGGACTGGCCGTCGCCAACGGCGAAATCAGCAAGATGATGATGGAAAAAGTCGGCCTGCATCTGTGGGAAATGCTGCAATTGAAAATCACGGGCGACAAGCTCGTCAAGTTGCGCTGCGGAGTCGCCGATTTCGGCGTCAAAAACGGCATCATGCACGCGGAAGCGCTGATCTTCGACACCGAGGTCACCACTATCGTCGCTACCGGCAGCATCGATCTGGGACAGGAGAAGCTGGATCTGACGCTCAATCAGAAAACCAAGAACACCAGTCCCGTGGCATTGCGCAGCCCGATCTACGTTCGCGGCAGCTTTGCCAATCCGGATGTCAAAGTCGACAAGGGACGCGTCGCCGCGCGTGCGCTCGGCGCCGTTGCGCTGGGCCTGGTCAATCCATTGCTGGCGCTGATTCCGCTGATCGACGCCGGTCCGGGAAGCGACAGCGATTGCAGGCAACTGGTTCAGGATGCAAGAGCTTTGCCGCGTTTGCCGAACCAGAAAACAGGCCCCCGGACATGAGCATGCTCCGGGGGCCTCGACCCGCCAATCGGCTTCAGGGAGGGGAAGGGCCGGCGGGTACGGTAAGTATTGTTACCCGTCCTTACCGGAATCTCTGTACGGTAACGCACATAAGAAAAAAATGTCCGGCTTTGCACGGGAATCAAGCCGTCCATCGGCGATACCTGGCCACCGGGAAGCGGGCTATGTGCGCCAGCGAACGGAACAGCACGCCGATATGGCGTAATTTCGGGCTGCAACTCCAACCGGCCGCACATCTGTCCAGGTGCGCGGTTTTCGTCAAACAATCAAGAGGAATTCTCATGAAATATTCGATAATGTTTTCAGCGGTACTGATGGCGCTGGCGTTGAGCGCATGCGACAGGCCGACCACCGTGGTCACTCCCGCAGTTCCGGTTGCCGTCCCGGGTCCGGCCGGCCCGACAGGTGCGACTGGTGCTACCGGCGCGCAGGCCGAGAAGGGCGCGACCGGAGAGACCGGCGCAACCGGGAACACCGGGAACACCGGCGCAACGGGATACACCGGAGCCACCGGGAACACCGGAGCCACGGGGGATGCCGGAGCCCAGGGTCAGCGCGGCAGAACCGGTGGCGACACCGTGGTAATCGTTCCGGCTGCGCCTCCCGCGCGCTGAGTTCCCCAGAGCACGGGGCCGGGTAACTACAACGGCGGCGCAAACATCACACTGGCGGTAAGTGCTGAGGCGCCGCCTTTTCTTGCAGGCGGACAATGATAATGCGCGCGCTTAAGCTGGCTGCGGTGACGGCGGTTTGCCTGCTCGCCGCGGCGGGGTGCGCGACGCTGCCTGACACCGATGCCCTGATTGAGCGGCACACGGGGCAGGCAGCCAGATTTGAAAACGCTCGCGGCGCGCTTTCCGCGCAGAAAAGCGCCGCCATTCTCGCGGAGCTCAAGCGCAAATCCGGCGACATCGATGTTCTGGAAAAGCAGATCGTGCTGGAACAGGCGGTCGTCGGCAGCCCGCTCATCGTGGGAAACAAAGTCGCGCTGCTGCAGGACGGAGCGGCCACCTACGCGGCAATGTTTGCCGCAATCCGCAACGCCCGGGACCATATCAACCTGGAATCCTACATCATCGAAGATGACGAAATAGGGCGGCAGTTCGCGGATTTGCTATTGGAGCAGCAGGGGCGGGGAGTTCAGGTCAACGTAATCTATGACAGCGTCGGTGGACTCAATACGCCGAAAGCCTTCTACAAACGGCTGACGGACGGCGGGATCGCGGTGCTCGAGTTCAATCCAATCAACCCCCTCAAGGCGAAGAAGCAATGGCTGGTCAATAACCGCGATCACCGCAAATTGCTGGTGGTTGACGGGCGGACCGCATTCATCGGCGGGATCAATATCAGCAGCGTTTATTCTTCGGGATCGGTCGTCAGGGGGACCGGGAAAGCGGCCGGGAATACCGTGGCATGGCGCGATACCCATGTGCAAATCGAAGGCCCGGTGGTCGGCGAATTGCAGAAGCTGTTCATGGGCACATGGGAAAAGCAGCACGGCAAGCCGCTCGCCCCGAAAGAATATTTTCCCGCGCTGAAAGCCCAGGGGAATGAAATCGTGCGCGCCATCGGCAGCACGCCCGACGACCCGTACAGCCTGATCTACCTGACGCTGATATCGGCGATCGGCAATGCGGAAAAGCAGGTGTATCTGACCAACGCGTACTTCGTTCCCGATCCCCAGCTGCTGAAGTCACTGGGCGACGCCGCCGCGCGCGGGGTCGATGTGAAGCTGATATTGCCGAGCCATTCCGACTCCGCGGTCGTATTTCACGCCGGGCGCTCGCACTATTCCACCCTGCTGAAAGCCGGCGTCAAGATCTACGAGCGGGCCGGTCCGCTGTTGCATTCCAAAACGGCGGTAATCGACGGCGTCTGGTCCACCGTGGGGTCGACCAATCTCGATTGGCGCAGCTTTCTCGACAACGACGAGATCAATGCGGTGATCCTCGGACGTGACTTCGCCCAGAAGATGCAGGTCATGTTCGCCACGGACCTCGCCGGGTCGAAGGCAATCGATCTGGAGAGCTGGGAACGCCGGCCGCTTTCGTTGCGGCTCAAGGAATGGATGGCGCGGGTGTGGGGGCGGCTGCTTTAGACGCCCTTCGCCGCCTCCGCGACACGGTCCCGCGGTCCGCTATTTGCGTTTGACGCCGACGACGAGCAGGAGCACGCCGATTGCGATCGCGCCGCCGCTGACTATCAGCGGGACGTTTACCGTTTCCTTCTCCTGGACCTTGAGTTCTATCGGGCCCAGCTTCACGCCGGTGGTTTCCTTCGTATAACTGAAGCCGCCGTACGCCAGGCCAAGGCAGCCCGCCACGATCAGGATGATTCCGATGAGTTTTGTGGGATCCATGTGCGCCTATCTCCTAAAAATTGTGAAAAGGTAAATCGCTACAACTCCGGCATTGCTCATTTTGCCATCCGCGCGCTGCGTACCGCCTCGGCGCAGAAAGCCGCAAGATTTTCGAGTACGCTCTGTACCGCACGGTTGGCAGCCACCACGCCTCCATAAGGGTCCTCGCTGGCGGCGGGAACGGCGGCATCGAACTCGCGCCAGGCAAGCACGCGGCGCGTCTTGTCGTCAACGAGATAGGCGCGGAGCGTAAAACGCACGCGGCTGGGCCGGGTTCCGAACTCGTGTTGCAGCCGGATGATCTCGGTATCGAGCCGCAAGTCGCCGGCCGCGGAGCTGGGCGTCAGCACGACGGCGCGAAATGCGCCGGTGCTCTCGACGGCGG
>Ga0113563_10002859_pt1 | contig 10583 bp, 15 predicted proteins | sample Mud3Dept3metaG_FD_80117 | JGI IMG/M metagenome (GOLD analysis project Ga0113563, IMG submission 80117) | Freshwater wetland microbial communities from Ohio, USA, analyzing the effect of biotic and abiotic controls - Mud 3 Core 4 Depth 3... | ecosystem: Environmental > Aquatic > Freshwater >...
AGGACGTTCTGCGCGAACCCGACCTGCGACTCCGGACGGAGCTTCTTGATGGCGCGATACGCCTTGCGGTGCGCCTTGGCGAGACGGAGCGCGATGATCTGCGAGAAGAGCGGGTTCTTCCTCTGCGGCGGCCAGCCTCCCGAAAGATAGCCTTGGCTGACGTAGACGTTCGGCTCGTTCATCGTGAGCCAGATGTCCACCAGATCGCCGAGTTCTTCCGCGACCTTGGCGGCGTAGCGCTCGAAGAGGGCCACCGCGCGCGGATGCGCCCAGCCGCCCTTCGCCGCGAACCACTGCGGCAGCGAGAAATGCCAGACCGTCAGCATGACCTTCATGCCGCGCGCGCGGACGGCTTCGATGACCTTGCGGTAGTGCGCGAACTCCGCCTCCGACCACTCCCCTTCCGTCGGTTCGAGGCGCGCCCACTCGACTGAAAGCCGATGCGCGTTGTTCCCCAGACCGGCCGCCAGATCGAGATCCTCCTCGTAACGGTGGTAGTGATCGCAGGCGAGGCCGGAGACGGAGCCGTCGCTGATCTTGCCGCGCGTCTGCTCCCACTTCCACCAATCCGTGTTCACGTTGCCGCCTTCGACCTGATACGCCGCGGTGGCGGAACCCCAAAGGAAGCCGTCGGGAAAGTGGCGGGTCTCGTGGACGTGATGGTGGGAATGCTGGGGGTCGGCCATAGGTTCAGGCGATCGCCTTGGCGGCGAGACCGATGAGGAGGATGCCGATGAAATTGAAGATATAGGAGAGCGGGATGAACCAGGCGGTCTTCAGCTTGGAGAAGCCCATCAGGCTGATGCCCAGCTCGTCAGGGAAGGGCGAAGCGATGATGAGTCCGCCGATGAAGAGCGAAACGAGGCGGAACGAGCGCGTGCGGATGAGGACCGTGAAGCGCGTCCAGCCTTCGCTGGCCTTGAGGTGCTCCATCAGGTGCTCGGAGAGCTGGTCGCGCACGAAGGCGAAGATGAGCAGGTCGCCGATCACGGCGCCGAGCGCGCCGAGCGCGGCGGTCGTCAGGACGGAACCCGCCTGCGCGATCTCGCCGAGGGCCACGATGGCCGGAGCCGTGGTGAAGACGGAGGTGAAGAACAGTCCGCCGAAGAACGCGCCGAAGAGGCGGAGCCTCGGCGTTTCGGTGAGCATCACCTCGACGACGCCGGTCGCGACGAGGGCGATGGCGATCGAAAGGCTGAGCGCGATGATCCCGAAGTCCTTGAGAAGGTGGTTCCTGTCCGTCATGGTCAGACGGTCAAGCCGTAGAAGTGGCCGACGGCCTTGCCGATCATGTACGCGATGACGGCCGCGCTCGAGGCGACGAGCACCATCTCCCACGCGCTCTTCCATCGGTCGACGCCGGCCGCGCGGCCCTTGATGAAGCCGATGACGAAGAGCGTCAGCGTGGTGGCGACGACCGAGACGGCCAGCGCCGGGCGGACCGGCAGAAGCAGGTACGGCAAGAGCGGGACGGCCCCGCCGAAGATGTACGCGAAGCCCATGACGACGGCGCGCGACGACGGTTCTTCCAGGTCGCCCGCGCCGATGCGCAGCTCCTTTGCCATCATCTCCTCGAGCCACAGCCCTTTGTCGGCGGTGATGCGCTTCACGAGGATGGCGGTCTCGTCTTCGCTGAACCCGCGCTGGCGGTACATCACGCGCAGTTCCTCGGCTTCCTCTTCGGGCTTCTCCTCGATCTCCTTGCGCTCGTCCTCGATGCGCTTCTCGAGCATCTGCCGGTGCGACTTGTTGGAGAGATACGAACCCGCGGCCATCGAGAGCGCCTCGACCGCGATGATCACCAGGCCCGAGAGGATGACGATGCGTCCGTTGTCGGTGCCGGCGGCGATGCCCGCCACGGCGCCCATGGTCGAAACGAGGCCGTCCTCGAGCCCGAAGATGAGCTCGCGGATGGCGTCCAGGATCTTGCCGAAACGCCGGTGCGGGAGGTGCGTCATATCCTCAACAGTATATGGTAGAATGCAGCATATGTATATCGTGAAATCCACCGGCGAAACCGAGAATTTCAACAAGGAGAAGCTCCGCGGGGGCCTGCGCCGCGCCGGCGTCCCCAGCCACCTCGTCGACCGCATCTCGAACGCCGTCGCCGAACGCGTGAAGAACGGGACGACCACGCGGCAGATCGCCTCGCTGGTCAACGAACAGCTGAAGCGCGAGAGCCGCGCGCATATGTACCGCTACACGCTTCGCGAAGGCTTGCTGAAGCTCGGTCCGGCCGGATTCCAGTTCGAGAAGTACGTCGGATCGATCCTGAACGCCTACGGCTACGGAACGTCGTACCCGGAGGAGCTGCACGGCGCCTGCGTCGACCATGAGGTCGACATCATGGCGAAGAAGGACGGCAAGACGATCATGGTCGAAGTGAAGTTCCGCAACGACTTCGACTACTTCGTGAAACTGCGCGACGTCATGGCCGCCTGGACGCGCTTCCAGGATCTGAACGACGGCGCCAAGCTCGGAAAGTGCCCGAAGTTCGACTCGCTCTGGATCGTCACCAACGGCAAGATCTCCTCGCGCTCGATGAAGTTCGGGGAATGCAAGGGCATCCGTCTCCTCGGCTGGAACTACCCCAAGGACGAATCGTTCGCGCATTTCGTCGATCACACCGCGCTGTATCCCGTCACGGTGCTCCACGAGCTCAATTCCAGGGAACTCTCGAGCCTTTCCGATCGCGGCTTGATGCTCTGCCGTGACTTGGCGACGCGTACGCCGAAGCAGCTGGCGCGCGCCGCCGGCCTCCAGGTGGGCCGCGCCGAGACGATCCTGCGCAATTGCAGGATGGTCATCGATCCGGCGTCGGATCCGCACGCCGCGAAGTTCAGCGCGAAGGCGCGTCGGAAACCAGGAACCGCGTAATCGCCGCGAGGAAAACGCGGGCCGAAATCGGGACGTTCTTCCGGATTGGAACGGCGGCCCTTGCCTCAGCGGAACCAGCCGTTCCTCTGGACCAGGAAAAGATACGCCGCCGCGCAGACGATGAAAACCGCGAGGCCCGCAGGGACGGCTTTCGTCGTCCCGATCCTCGGCGCGAGGAGCGCGACCGCCACCATATACGGCACCCACGCCGCCAGCGTGCCGAACAGCACGAGCCAGCTGTGCTGGGCGACGGCCGCGCCGCCGCGCGCCTGGCCGATGAAAAGATAGGCCGTCAAGGTGAAGACAGGAAAAAGCGCCGCGAGGCCGGACAACAGGCGGTAACCGCTCTGTTCAAGCGCCACGATAAGCGTCGTGACCGCTCCGCCCACGATGAAGTAAAGGAAATAGGTGCGCATGCGCACAGTGTACCACGGCCTGATATACTGCCGGCATGACCACGCCTCCCCGCCCGCGCGTCCCCCGCAACGTCCTGATCCTCGGCCTCGTAGCGCTCGCCTCGGGCTTCGGACAGGATCTCATCACGCCGGTCCTGCCGGCGTACCTGCTGATGATCGGCGTCGATCACGCCGGCATCGGCCTGATCGACGGCATGCTGCAAGGCGCGACGCAGGTCTTCCGCTTCGTCTCCGGCGTCCTCTCCGACAGGTTTTCCGCGCGCAAGCGGTTCGTCTTCCTCGGATACGCGCTCTCGTCCGTCTCCCGGCCGCTCCTGGCGCTCTCGGGCGGTTTCGCGTCCGCGCTGGGACTCCGCCTCGCCGACGGCGTCGGCAAGGGCATGAAGGACGCGCCGCGCGACGCGCTGGTGGCGGATTCCGCGACCGAAGAGACGCGCGGCCGCGCCTTCGGGTTCCACCGCCTGATCGATACGGCAGGATCGGTCTTCGGCCCGCTGACGGCCGGCGCGATCCTGCTCGCGCTGACGCCTTCGCTCGCGTCGTACCGCGCGATCTTCCTGCTCTCGGCCATCCCCGGCGCCGCCGCGCTGGCCCTCATCATGTTCGGCATCCGCGAGCCCGAGCGTCCCGGCGCCCGGGCGACGAGCGCCGCGGCGAAGCTCACGCCGAAGTTCTGGATCTTCACGGCCGCCATGTCGATCGCGATGCTGACCAAGATGAACGATTCGCTCTTCCTGGCGCGGACGCAGGAGGTCGGCGTGCCCGCCGCCTGGATTCCCGTCATCTTCGCCGGCTTCATGCTGATCTACGCCGCGCTCTCCTATCCCCTCGGCGCCTGGAGCGACCGCGTCGGCCGCCTGCCGCTCATCGCCGCGGGCTGGCTGCTCCTCGCCGCCGTCGAACTCGGCTTCGGACTGCTGAAGAGCGTCCCCTCAGTCCTCGTCCTGCTCGCCTGCTACGGCGGATTTTACGCGCTGACCGAAGGTTCCGGGCGGGCCATGGTCGCGGATCTCGCGCCGCCGGAAGCTCGCGGCACCGCCTACGCCGTCTTCTACGTCTCCGTCGGCCTCGCGGTCATCCTCGGCGGCTTCGGCCTGGGCCGCCTCTGGGACGCCGTCTCCCCCGCTTCGGCGTTCATCGTCTCATCGGGCGGCTCTTTGATCGGCGGACTCCTTTTCCTGACGATGGCGATCGGAAGCCGGGGCCCCGGAAACGAAAAAATCCCCGCTCAGTTGAGCGAGGACGGCTTCAAGAGGACGTAGAATTCCTTCTCCGCGGCGTCGGGGTCGGCGTCACGGATCCAGAACTCCCCCGTCCCAGGCCGGATCACGACCGTCGCCAAGGTGACGCTCGTCGGGTTCTGCGCGGCCGTGCGGTGCAGGACGCCTTCGTTCCTGGACAGGAGCGCCATCATCTCATCAGGCGTACCTGGCAACGCGTCGGGAGCGATTCCCTTCAGCTTGGCGTAGCGCCGATAGCTGTGCGAGGCGTGCTCCAGAGCGGGGTCCGGCTTCCGAAGCGGCAGGTGCAGCGCGTGGTTGGTGTGGCAGAACGCGCGTCCGGAGATCTGCCGCAGGACGACCTCCGCTTCCGAAGTCGCGCGGTTCGAGACCTCGAGCGAGACGGCGTCGTCCAGCGTTCCGTCCGCGACGGTATAGTGCGTGGTGAGAGCGTTCGGTTGACCCGCCAGGATGCCGACGGCGGCGTCGAGATCGGGCGCGAGCGATGCCTGGAACTGGCGGACGACCTGCGAGAGCCCGGGCTGGGCCTCGGGCCACAGCGAGTTGTTGGCGATCGCGACGCCGTTGGCGTTGAGCGAAGGGCCGACGGCCGGCAGCTGCCCGGGGTACGTCAGGCAGGCCAGGCGCGGACATCCGTCGAACGTGACGTCGAGCGCGAGCATCTTGCCGTAGTAGTGCGGCTCGTAGTCCTCGTTGTGGCCGATGAGCCAGCCGCGAGGCGTGCGGACGACGAGCGTCGAACACTTTTCTGGCGCGGGAAGGAACTCCGAGGCGATCTCCTCAGAGAACGCGATCAGCGCGATCTCGTGGAACGGGGCGCCGGCGCCGTCGGCGAGGCCGCGCAGGTACGCGATCGCCGGCGGGAACTGTTCTTGCGCCGAGAGCGCGTAGCGCGAGGCGATCTCGATCATCCGCCGCGCGCTTCCGACGGTCGTGTGTTCGAGCAGATACGCGACCAGGCGCTCGTAGAGCTTCGGGATGTCGGATCCCGTCGCCGCGCCGACCGCGCGGCCGACCTCTTCGAATCCGCCCTTGAGACGCAGGATATGCATGGGATCTCCTTCGTTTGACGCGCCCGGAGTATCGCAAAAACCGGCCCCCCTGTCCAGGGAGCCGGCTTCGGCTTCTTACATCTTGTGTTCGGGGGCCGGAGCGGCCTTTTTCTCGGCTCCCATGTCCGCGCCGCAGGAGTCGCACTTGGCGCAGCACTTGCCGGCCATGAGCATCGCGACGGCCGAAAGGCCGATGAGCACGTAGACGATGCGCGCGACGGTGCCCTCCCCAAGGAGCATCATCACGAGGTTCAGCTTGGCGATGCCGTACAGGCCCCAGTTGAGGGCGCCGACGATCACGAGAGCGCCGGCCGCCTTGTGAAGGCCGCACATCTTCATACCTTTCATCATCATACCGGATGAAGCACGAGCTTCTTAGCGAGGCTTAAACGCCTCGACGATTTCCCTAGTATATCACGTTTTTTTGGACTTTTCCACAGCCCTCTTCTTTTTCCATTCCGCGTAGACGCGCCAGAACACGAAGCCGAGCACGGCCGAGATCCCGACCAGCGCCAAGGAACCGAACGCCGGCAAGTAAAAGATGAAGTCATCGTAGGTCATGCCTCCATGATACACTGTCGGCATGAAACGCCTCATCCTCATCCTCGCGCTCGCGGCCGCCCTCGCGGCCGGCTGGTGGTACGTCCGCGGCCGGCCAGAGCTGCTGATGCCGATCGAGGACGCGGCGGAACGCGTGGCGGACACGGTGAAGGAGGCGGCCCAGGAGGTCTCCGCTCCTCCCCCGATCCGCAAGGAAGAGGACGCGCCGAACGCGCGCCTGACGGTCGACGGCGTCTTCTCGGAGACGAACCGCCATCGCGCCGAGAACGGACGGCCGGCGCTGGGCCGCGACGCCGCGCTCGACGCGGCCGCGCAGGCCAAGCTCAAGGACATGTTCGATCGACAATACTTCGCGCATGAATCCCCGACCGGCGAGGGCCCGGCCCAGGTGATCACGGCGGCCGGATACGCGTACGTCACGGTCGGCGAGAACCTGGCGCTCGGCAACTTCGCGGACGACCGCGAGCTGGTGCAGGCCTGGATGGACAGTCCCGGACACCGCGCCAACATCCTCGAACCGAAGTTCACGGAGATCGGCATCGCCGTCGGCCGCGGCACGTACGAGGGCCGGCTGACCTGGATCGCCGTCCAGGAGTTCGGCAAGCCGTTGGCGGACTGCCCGGTCGTCAGCGTCGCGCTCCAGGCGCAGATCGCCGCGGACAAGGACCGTCTCGATGTCCTGGAGGCGCAGGCTGACGCCCTCAAGACGGACATCGAGGGATCGAAGAGGCCGCGCTCGGACGAGGAGCGCGACGCCTACAACGCCAAGGTCGACGCGTACAACGCGCTGGTGCGCGAGATCAACGCGCTGATCGGACAGGTCCAGGGCGAGATCACCGTCTACAACGGCCAAGTGCAGGCCTTCAACGCCTGCGCCGGATGATAAGAAAAAGACGGCCACTGATGTTCAGTAGACCGTCGTGAGGGGCGAGCCGAGACCAGTGACATGATCGTACCCCGGGGCCGCGCCGCAGAGAGCGCCGCAGGCGCCGTTCGTTCCGGACATGATGTCGCGGAAGTAGAGTCCGTAGTCGGGGCCGGCGGCATCCTGATAGAACCTGGCGTGATCGGCCGAGAGGCCGAGCGCCTTGATGCCGGCCCAGAGCGGCGTGCTGCCGCTCGTGCCTCCGACCCGGAACCAGCCGGTCTGGCCCGAATAGCCGTAGGAGTCGTACACCGAGTAGCCGGAAGCCGGATCGGCGTTGCCGGACACGTCGGGAATCGCCCGGTTGCCCGTCATTCCGAAGTCCGTCTGGTAGCTCGGCGCGGGCTGGTAAGCGCTCACGCCGCCGCCGCTTCCGCCCCAGGCGACTTCGGCCGTCAGGACGCCGCCGGAGAAGATCAGCGTGGTGCCGCCGACCGCGACGACGTTCGGCGAGGAAGACGGCCAGATCACGCCGGTGCCGTCGTCGCCGGACGCGGCGAAGAAAGTCGCGCCGTAGGCGCTCGTGAAGGAGGAGTCGTACGAGGCCTCGCCCGAGAACTCGCCGCCGCCCCAGCTCATGGAAATCGCCACGACGTCGGCGCGGTTCCGCGCGTAGTCGACGGCCGCCAGGAGATCCGTACCGCTGTTCGACTTGGCCTCGACCAGCAGGATCTTGGCGTCCGGGGCGATCGCGTGGGCGACCTGGACGTCGAGCGCGATCTCGAGTCCCCACCCCTGATCGCCGCGGATCTTGGCGGCCATCTTGTGCTTCTCGAAGCACCCGTTGGCCGTCGTGCACGCCGGCAGGCCGTAGTACGCGCTGAAGACGTTCAGGTCGCTCTCGGCCTTGGGGTTGTCGTACGCGTCGACGATGGCGATCGTGCCGAAGCCTCCCGAAGCGGGCAGGCCGTAGGCGGCGCGGATCGACGCGGGCGAGAGACCGGTCGGCGTCGGGTTGGTGATCGTCCCTCCGCCGCTCGGCCGCCCGTCGGGATGGACGCGGATGGGGTTCCTCGCCATGAAGGCGTCGAGGGCGGGGTCGCGGCGGACCGCCGAAACGGCGATGCCGACGTCCTCCTCGGGCGCCGCGCAGGCGGCGATGAAGATGAAACCGACGAACGCGAGACGCTGCGGGGACCTGTTTCTCATCAAGACTCTCCTTGTCGTGTTGCGGGAAAAGACCGTTACGAACGGGCGGAAAATACCACGCGAGCGAGCGCATGTCAAGCCCGGCACGGCAGACCGCGGCCGTCCTGAACGAAAAAAGACCCCGCGATGGCGAGGTCTTTTCCGTTCACTCCTTCGTGACGGCGATCGTCGCGGACGCCTCGTCGATCGAGACGAGCGCCAGGGTGAAGCCGTAGGCGGCGCCTTTCGGACTCGTGGTTTGGCCGAGGCGGAGCGCGATGGCCGGCGCGTCCGGGCCTTCGATGGAGACGAGGGCCGCGAGCTCTCCCGCCCAGACGCACTGGACGTCCTTCGGACAGCGCGAGTCGTTGATGGCCTTGAGCGTGATCTTCAAGCCTCCCTCGAACGACGCCGCCTCGCCGACCCGTAGCACGACCGGATTGCCCAACGTCGCCGCTTCGGGCTGCGGTGCAGGCTCCGGTGCGGGTTGCGGTGCGGCGACGATCTCGACGAACGTCTCGCCTCCCGCGCGGCACTGGCGCGGGTAGGATTCCATGACCGGGTTCCCGGCCTTGGCGCATTCCTCGAACGTGGTGATCTTCACCTCGGTCCGGAGGCAGCCGGCGCCCGTCAGGAGGATGGAGGCGAACAGCAGCACGTTTCTTTTCATGGCGATGAAGGTCATTTGATATGCGCCATTGTAGCACGGACATAAAAACCCGACGTCAACCGCTGAGGTCGTCGTCGGGGAATCCGTTCTCTTCGACATCCTTGATGAAGGCGTCGAGCGAGCCGGGCGCGTTCTCCTCCACCTCGTCGATCATCTCGACGAGGCGCTCAGCGTCCGCGTCGTCCATCTCCTCGATGAACACGTCGGCGTCGCGCTTCCTGTCTGCATCGAGCGGCAGCCTGTCGAGCAGGCGTCGGAGCTTCTGTTTTGGCGTTTCTCTGGACAAGGTGCGGCTCCTGTGGAAATCCTTGGGTGCAGTATACCAAAAACGCCGCCCACGGCGACGTTCACGCGGCTTCGCGGCCCTTCCACTTCGGAGGCCAGCCGTAGCGCTTCTCGACGTAGAGGATATGCCACCACTTCACGCCCCATCGGTAGCCGAAGGCGATGCCGGCGATAAGGAATGCGAGCGTGAGCATGTGATGGATCGCGTACCACTGTCCCCACGACAGCCCGAGGCCGTACAGACCGAAATCCTTGAGCAGCAGCGCGAGAACTGCCATCTCCAGGAGCGCGTGGACGATCAGCTGGAGCAGGAAGCCCAGGAACGTGAAGCACAGGATGTAGAAGGCGCGCTTCATGAGGATTGATAACTCGTGTACTTGTCGCTCCGCCCCTTCGCCTTCTCGACGGGATACTTCTTGGCGTTCTCCGCGAGCTTGTCGATGACGGCCTGTTCGAGGTCGATGCCGAGATCGTGCGCCATGAAAAGGAGGTAGATCATGACGTCGGCGAGCTCCTTGCGGAGTTCCGCCTTGCCTCCCCCCTCAAGGTACTCCGTGACCTTGTCGCCGTTCTTCCAGAGGAAATGCTCCAAGACTTCGGCCGCCTCGAGCGAGAGGCCGGTCGCCAGGTCTTTCGGATTGTGGAACTGCCGCCAGTCCCGTTCATCGCGGAATCCGTTGGCGGCGTCGGTGAGGCGCTTCAAGACGTCCATATGCACCTATCTTGCCCGAAAATCCGCCGGCGTGCCAGGATGGGCGTATGCACCTTTTAGCCGCCCGGCTCACAGCCTTGCTGAGCCTGGCGGCCATCCGGCTCGACAAGGCTCGCATCCCCTTATGGGGCTATCACTTCGCGCTCTGGAAGCTCCGCGCGGAGCATCCCGAAACCCTGCGCGACTTCCCGCCGCTTCCGCCGATGCATCCGCTGTACGCGTACTGGAGCTTCCTGCCGATCGCGGCGTCCATGGCCATCCTCGGCCATCGCGTGCGGCTCGAGCGCGGGAACATCCTGGAACTCTCGAGCATCGACGCCAAGCGCACGCTCGAACGCCTCGCCGAACTCGGCTGGGAAGACGAGATCGACGCCATGCGGCCGCTCGTCGCCCCGTTCATCGCCTGGTCGCAACCCCTGCGGAAAGAGGATGTCATGCAGAAGGAAAAGGCCGACGCCTACGCCGATATCCTGGTCGCCGTCTTCAGCCTGGCGGCCATGAGCCAGGGGCACGAACGCACGCGCGTCGCCGACTTCCATCGCCTGATGGTCGCGCTCCGCGCGGAGTTCCCGAACGACATGCCGTCGTTCGACGAGGTCGGCAAGCCGCCGTTCCAGTCGTCGAACCTGCTGTCCGACGCGCTCCACCGCGCGCTCTACGCCGACCCGCCGAAGATCGTCTGCGTCGCCAACACGTTCCTTGTCGTCGATCGCATG
>Ga0113563_10002861_pt1 | contig 10582 bp, 14 predicted proteins | sample Mud3Dept3metaG_FD_80117 | JGI IMG/M metagenome (GOLD analysis project Ga0113563, IMG submission 80117) | Freshwater wetland microbial communities from Ohio, USA, analyzing the effect of biotic and abiotic controls - Mud 3 Core 4 Depth 3... | ecosystem: Environmental > Aquatic > Freshwater >...
AACTTATCAACAGATTTGTGTGTGTCCTTGAGCCGCCATTCTGCGTTATAAGATTGGCGGTTTTTTCATAAGCCACGGATCTGCATCGCAATAAAGGAGATTTAGAGAAGGAAATGGAGAAAAAACTGTACGTAGGAAATCTGCCCTATTCCACCACTGAAGAAGATTTAAGGGCTTTGTTCGGCGAGGTGGGCACTGTAGAATCCGTGGAATTTATCAAAGATCGTGAGACAGGCAGGTCAAAGGGTTTTGCTTTCGTCGAGATGGCTAACCAGACCGATGCAGAGAAGGCGATCAGCACCTATAATGGCTTCAGTTTGGATAATCGCCAGATCAAGGTGAATATCGCCAAGCCGCGCGAGGAGCGCCCGCGCGGGGGATGGTACGATGACTCCCGCTCGAGCAGCTCGCAAGGCTCTCGTAACCAGCGAGGACGCCGTACGACTACCCGTCGTTATTAATTCAGATTAGACCACCAAAAACCCCACCATGCAACTGGTGGGGTTTTTGATTAAGTGGATCTTTGAGAGTCTCAGAAACATATTTTCTGTTGGAAAAGGGGTTTTTCGTTTAATATAGCATCCCCCATATTGTTACCGCTGCCAGCGCGCCTACCAGCGAGCAGATGAAGTTTACCAAATCATTGTCCAACCAACTCCAGCCGCGCACCTGCCTGGTGGGTGTCCCACAACTATGCGCGGGATGACGCTCGGTCTCTTTCTGGCAGGTTGGGCAGTAATAAATGGCTTGTACTGTGGCACCCAGCAAGGAGTCGAAGGTGGTGCCAGCCAATCCACCCAGGGTTGTAGATAGGATAAATATGGGCAGATTCCCCGGGGGTATGGCTTGCTGGTGATAGAAAACCGCGCCGCACAGCGCGATGAGAGCTGCTCCGCCCAAGCCGGATAGCGTGCCCAGCAGGCTGATCCCACCGGAGGCGCCGCGCTCGACAACTTTACCGGTGGTAATCAGGCGCGGGGGAGTGCGGTTGAGCACGCCGAGCTCGGTTGCCCAGGTGTCGGCGTTAACAGCAGCCATCGCCCCTGCAAAGGCTAACCAGGGCCAGACTTGCCCCGGCAGCAGGGCGTAGACTACTGCCAGTAGCGCCCCCAACCCGCCGTTAGCCAACACCTGCGCCCAATCGCGCTGGCTGCCCTTGGAGAACTTCTCGCCCAATCCAGCCTTTTGCTTGCTAAATAGGCGGGAGAGCAGGCTGGAAGAGATGAAAAATGCCAACAGCAGGGTCGCCCAGGGCAGACCGCCCAGGCCGAAGACCAGCCCACCGCTCAAGGCGGCCGCATACGCTCCGCTCCGGCTGAGCGCCCGGGCACGGTAGGATGCCAGACTGATCAGGATGCCGAAGGTGAGGCCGATGGTAAGCTGCTGCATAGGGGAGAAACCCGTGGAATTGCGTGGATATTGTGTGGATAAGCGCCTATGAAATGGGGATAATTAGTTAGTAATCAGGCTGCACGCAGGATGAAAATCACACCGAGCGTGAAGAGCAACGGTGTGAGAGCGCCGCCAGCCCAAAGCATATAAGCCAGCAGCTGGCTTTCCTGGCGGCGGAAGAAAAACATCCCGCCAAGCAGGTCGGTGAGGTAGATGAGCGTGTTGAGCACCGGCAGCATGAGCAGGCGCGCGGAGGGCACCAGGTCACCTGGAGAACTGTCGGGATGGAAGCCCAGCGGTATCTGTGGGCGGGTTGGGATAGCCAGGCTGACGCCGCCGAGCAAAGCCAGGCTGAGCAGTGCACCACTAAGCAGCAGGATGCGCGCTGCTGGGCTGCTCCACACCCGTTGCAGGAAGTTAGCTGGGTGGATGGAGCGGGCAGCAAAAGAGCCTATAGAGCCCATCTCGGTCAGGCGCTGGTAGGCATGTAAGAAGGATTGTGTATCGGCAGGTGAGACGACAAAGATACATTCCCGGGTTGCGACGGCAATCAGATTCTTGGATGAGGCAGCCAGATATTCAACGCTGCCTGTGCCAGGCAGGCGGCGCACCCCCAGAACGGCTCCCGGCCAGCGCAGCCAGGGCAGGGGCAGGCGTACGTTTAGCTCATCGGTCGGGTGTACCCATTGGATGGCGTTCATCGGGATTTCTTCCCAACGCAGCCCCCAGCGCAACACCACCCCATCTCTCTGGAGCTGGTAATAGGCGGTGCGCAGAGAGTAAGCACAGTAGACCAGATACGAGGTGAGACCGAAGGAAAGAAGGGAGAGTAGCAAATAGAACAGGAAAGCTGGGCCAATGCTGGCCTGGAAGGCTTGCGCGAGACCGAAGATGCCGGTGAAGAGCAGCACCAGGATTGCAGTGTAGTGAACAAGCAATCCGGGCTGCTTGACCGGCGGGAAGATGAAGTCTTCTTGCACGGTATAGAATATACCATATTGAAATGTCAGTAACTGGATGTATAATGAATCCAGGGAGAGGTATCATCACGAAAGGTTTGAAGGTGAGTGAATATGGAAACCTTACTTAATCCTAATAATATCGCTAATATCGCGTATTTACTGCTGGCAGGGGGATTGGTGTTTGCTGTGCTCGCCTTGCTCAGCCCGGGAAGCGGAGTGTTGGAGATCGGGGCACTGGCGATACTTGGCCTGGCGGGGTACTTTATATTCAAGTACAATCTACCGATTAACTGGTGGGCATTAGGCATAATCATCCTGGGGATTGTGCTCTTCTTGATCGCACTGCGCCACCCTACTCAGTACTCCATCCTGGTAGCTTCTATTGCCTGCCTGGTGCTAGGATCAACTTTCATCTTCCGTAGCGATGTATGGTACATACCGGCGGTCAATCCTATCCTGGCAGCAGTCGTTTCGCTGCTCTCGGCGGGTTTCTTTTGGGTGGCGACGAAAAAGGTGCTGGAGGCGCGCGCCATCCAGCCAACACACGACCTGCAGGCGCTGATTGGAGAGACGGGCACAGCGAAAACCAACATCCACGCCGATGGCTCAGTGCAGGTGGCAGGGGAGTTATGGACGGCGCGCAGTAAAACCCCCATCATGCGCGGCGCACATGTGCGCGTGATTGGACGGGATGGATTTGTATTGGAGGTCGAATCTATCAAAAAGGTTAGTAGTTAATTGAAACGGTTCAGGAGGTAATCATACAATGGAAAGCAGCACGATTGTCTTATGTATTGTTGGGGCGGTCTTCCTGATCGCCCTGGCGCTCCTGGCTAGCGCCATCAAAATTGTACCTGAGTACCAGCGCTTGGTGGTCTTCCGCCTGGGACGCTGCGTAGGGGCACGGGGGCCGGGAATTGTCCTGCTCATCCCGGTGATTGACCGGGGAGTGAAAGTCGACTTGCGTGAGCAGGTGCGTGAAATCCCGCACCAGACTTCAATCACCAAGGACAATGCACCGATCTCAATCGATTTCCTGTGGTATTACAAGGTGCTTGATCCGACGGAGAGTGTGCTCCAGGTTGGCAACTTCGAAGCCGCGGCGCAAGGCATGGCTACCACAACCCTGCGAGCAGTGATCGGCGGCATCCTGTTGGACGAAGTGCTTTCGGAACGCGAGCATATCAACAACATGTTGCGCGTCCGCCTGGACGAGGTTACCGAGCGCTGGGGGGTGAAAGTCACCAACGTGGAAATCCGGGAGATCATCCCGCCGCGCGAGGTGCAGGACGCCATGAACCGCCAGATGTCGGCTGAGCGCATCCGCCGGGCGGTGGTCACCGAGTCGACCGGCACGCGTGAGGCAGCCATCAACGTCGCTGACGGCGAGAAGCAGTCTGCTATCTTGCGCGCCGAAGGCGAAAAGCAGGGCAATATCTTGCGCGCCGAGGGCGAGCGACAGGCGCAACTCCTGCGGGCTGAGGGTTTCTCGGCAGCTCTGGAAAAGATTTACTCCGTCGCCCAGACTATCGATCCGAAGACCATGACTCTGCAATACTTTGAGACGCTCAAGGCAATTGGTATGAGCCCATCGACAAAATATATCTTCCCAATGGAGTTCACCGACTTGCTGGAGAATTTTGTCCAAAGCCGAAAAGGATAACCTCTCTAACGCTTAATGGTATCGACACTTACAGCCATCCCAGATTGCCCGGTGTTGATCGAGACGGCTACCTGGCGTGATTTATTGGCGGTGCGCCACGTCGAGCAGGCATGCTTCGGCAAAGACGCCTGGCCTCTGCTCGATATGATCGGCGTGCTGGCTTTTCCTAACGTCGTACGCTTGAAAGCCATGATGGACGGCATGCTGATCGGTTTCATCGCCAGCGATATCCGCACAGCTGAGCGCCAGGCTTGGATCGCCACGATTGGCGTGCTGCCTGAATACCGCAAGCAAGGGATTGGCTCGGCATTGTTGCGGGAATGTGAGGCGCGCATCGACTTGCCCAGCATACGGTTGTGCGTGCGCGCTTCCAACCTGCCTGCCATTCGCCTCTATCAGGGCTTTGGCTACCAGAGCGTGGGAAACTGGGTGAAGTACTACCAGGATGGGGAGGATGCCCTTGTGATGGAAAAGTTTCGCTCGTGATAGGGTGAAGCGGACGATTTTGCGCCGGAGAAGTCAGGCCTGAGCCCTACAAATACGCTATAATCAGCCCATGTTTAATGGTGCTCTTTCTCAGTTGGTGCTGGTCACGCGAGCTCAAGAGCTGGGGCAACTGGTGCGTGATCTGAACCAGGAATCCATCGTAGCCGTGGACACCGAATCGAACAGCCTGTATGCCTATCGCGAGCGGGTGTGCCTGATCCAGTTTTCCACTCCGGGCGCCGATTACCTGGTCGACCCATTGTCAATCGAAGATTTATCCCCCCTGGCTGCTGTTTTCCGCAATACAGACTTACAAAAGGTCTTCCACGCCGCTGAGTACGATTTGATCTGCTTGCGGCGCGATTACGGTTTTGAGTTCGCCAACCTGTTCGATACGATGATCGCAGCCGGCATACTCGGGCGGGAAGCGCTCGGCCTGAATGCCTTGCTGGAAGCGGAGTTCAATGTCTCGCTGGACAAGCGCCACCAGCGCGCAAATTGGGGCAAACGACCGCTGTCGTCCCAGCTCCTGTCTTATGCCCAACAGGATACGCACTACCTGCTCCCGTTGCGCAACCGCTTGCGGGTGGAGCTGCGCCAGCGCGGATTATGGCCTCTGGCAACGGAGGATTTCCGGCGCCTGAACAGGGCGAAGCTCAATCAAAATGGAAACGGTCGCAACGGGGGGAACGAGGATAACGCTGCTTGTTGGCGCATCCGTGGCGCCGGGGATTTATCGCCGCGGCAGGCCGCTGTTTTACGCGAGCTATGCCGCTATCGGGAGCAAGTGGCACGCGAGATTGACCAGCCACTCTTCAAAGTGCTGGGAGACCGGACACTGCTGGCGATTACTGAGCGTGAACCGGAGGATGTGAGGGAGCTACGAACGGTGCCAGGGATGAGCGCATTTCTGGTGCAGCGACACGGAGCGCAGCTGGTTCAAGCCGTGTGGCGTGGCTTGAAAGCCACCCCTCTTTTACCGCCTCGCCAACCACCACCAAACGGAAAATTCCTGGCTCGCCTGGATAAGCTGCGCGGCTGGCGTAAGGCAACTGCCCAGGCGATGGGCGTCAAATCGGAAGTGGTCTTGCCGCGCGATTTGCTGATCGGCATCGCTGCCAAGAATCCGGCCAGTATGGATGAGCTCTCAGCCCTGATGAGCGAAGTGCCCTGGCGCTTCCAACAGTTCGGGGCTGATATTTTGGAAACACTGAGCTGATTTTCGATTTTCGATTTACGATTGTCGATTGTTCGCTTGCAAGCCACTCAGTTAGCTGAATTCTTGAAACTGATATTCTGGTTGATTGGTCACCAAAAGTTATGAAAATAAATTTCTTCGGCGCAGCACAAACCGTTACCGGCTCGCAACACTTAATCCAGGTCAATGGCTACCGCTTATTGCTGGAGTGTGGCCTGTTCCAGGGCCACCGACAGGAATTCTACGAACGCAACAGCTACTTCCCTTTTGACCCGACCAGGCTGGATGCAGTCATCCTGTCCCATGCTCACATCGACCACTCGGGCAACCTGCCCAACCTGGTGAAGAATGGCTACCGCAGGCGCATTTACACTACCCCGGCTACCAGCCACCTGGCGAACATTATGCTGATGGACTCAGGCCATGTCCAGGAATCGGACGTCGAGTACGTCAACAAGAAACGCGCCCGCAAGGGCGAGCCGCCGGTTGAGTCTCTCTACAGCATGGAAGACGCTGCCAATGTCGCCCCATATTTCGAGAATATCCCATACGAGCAAGAATTCGAGCCAGTACCTGGTGTAACCGCCCGGCTGGTGGACGCCGGGCATATCCTGGGCTCAGCGGCGGTGGTGATGGACGTCGAGGAGAAAGGCAAGAAGCTGCGCCTGTGGTTCTCGGGCGACATCGGCCGGCGCGGCCTGCCGCTGATTAAAGACCCAGTGCTGCCACAAGCTGTTGACATCTTGCTGATGGAGTGTACCTACGGCGACAAAATCCATCGCGAGCCGCAGCTTGCCTTTGAAGAGCTGCGCCAGGTGATAAGACGCACCCTGCAGCGCGGCGGCAAGGTGATCGTGCCAGCCTTTGCTGTTGGTCGCACCCAGGAGATTATCTACTACCTGCACCAGATGATTGACAGCGGCGACGTACCCGAAGTGCCGGTGTACGTTGATAGCCCGCTGGCGACCAACGCCTCTGAAATATTTCGCGCCCACCCCGAGGTTTTCGACGAGGAAACAAAGGAGTTCATCCGCCAGGACCGCCACCGGTCTGCCCTGGGCTTCGACCGCCTGCATTATGTGCGCTCAGTTGAAGAATCCAAAGCATTAAACGACCACCATGACCCGATGGTGATCATCTCCGCCTCGGGCATGGCAGAGACCGGGCGCATCCTGCACCACCTGAAAAACAACATCGAAGACCCACGCAACACGGTGCTGATCGTCGGCTGGCAGGCGCCCTACACCTTAGGGCGGCGCCTTGCCGATGGCGAGAAGCAGGTCAAAATCTTCGGCGAGACTTACGAGCGCAGGGCGGAGGTGGCGACTATCGGCGGGCTATCCGCCCATGCCGGGCAGGCATTCTTACTGGAGTATGCGCAGGCGACGCGCATCTCGCTGCGCCAGACTTTTTTGGTGCATGGCGAGGAGAAATCCGCCCAGGCGCTGATGGCAAGGATGGGGGAGAGCGGGATGGATGATATATATTTCCCGGTGCTGAATACGGTGGTGGAGGTTTGAGGGGGTTAGTAAGGAGTGAGGATTAACGAGTAATTAAGTGAAAAGCTATTAGTGACTATTGGCTAGAGATCAGTGAAATAGCAAACACTAGCCCGTTAGCGTTATAGCAGAATTGAGAATAAAACAATTGCCATCGGCAATATCTTGTCCTTTAGCAATATCTGGCGTGGGTGTTTGACTGAGGCGCGGCAAACTGGTAGCATTTGAGCAGACGCTGGCGGAAATCGTTGACATAGCGCTTGAGCAAGGGATCCAATTTGTGTCGATCTAGATTGTGGATAGCGTGCACAGCGTTGCATACGCCAATCCAGAGAAGGAGGAGAAGCGCCAGACAAAGGGCAAAGGGCGGCACGATCCAGATGCACGTTGGGGTGTCAAGCATAATCGCAAGGCGAAGAAGGGCAATGGAGAAACGGAGAAACAGGTCGAGTTTTTTTATGGGTATAAAGCCCATGTGAGCCTGAATGCCGAAAATGGGTTGATCACCTCGGTGCAAGCCACTTCAGGGGAAGTATATGACGGCCACCATTTCATCCCTTTAGTCGAGCATGACCTTGAGCAAGGCTTCGCGGTCAATACCTATACTGCAGATAAAGGCTACGATGATGGAGACAATCATTGTTACCTGGCTTGTCACCAATTGCATTCCGCTATCCGGCTCACGAGAACGCGCACCGAGAAGAAAGATGCCAACAAAGAAGTTTGGATGCACCTCAAGGCAGCTGCAGAAATACCAGGCGGTATTACGAGAACGGTACAAGATTGAACGCAAGTTTGGGGAGGCCAAGCAATCGCATGGATTGGGGCGATGTCGCTATACGGGATGGTTTTTGCTGCTAAATCCGCCCTTTTTCCACACCCTCAAAAATACTTCGAGTATCGATGAGGTTACCCACATAACCTAACGGATGTGAAAGGTTTTTGTTGTGCTGAATATATTAATACGGTCTCACTTGCCGGTATTTCAATCGAATCTGCCAGACTCGCAGTGCAGCTTCCCTCTGGATCACGAAGGACATTTTCGAGCTCCCCCAACGACGATCGGCAAAGTAGAATGGTACTTCCTGGAAAGTATATCCTAATTTGTAGGCTACATAGGCCATCTCGATTTGGAATGCATACCCGTTTGAGCGGATGCGATCCAATGGCATACCGAGCAAGGTCTCGCGCCGCCAAATTTTGAATCCACCGGTTACATCATGGATTGGTAATCCTAGAATTGTCCTCGCATATAGATTGCCAAAAGCTGATAAGAACTTACGCCACTGCGACCAACGCACATCAACTCCTCCTCCTGGAACATACCGGGAGCCTAGAGCAACATCACAGGTTTTCAATGCCTCCATTAATGGCAATAACATTTCCGGTGGATGCGACAGATCAGCGTCCATCTGGGCAATCGCCTTTGCGCCTGCCTTCAATGCCTCGTGGAAACCCTTAATGTAAGCCGTTCCTAAGCCCAGTTTCCCTGCGCGGTGCAATACAGTTATCCGCTCTGGGTAATTCTGGGCCAATTGTTCTGCGACCTGGCCAGTGCCATCTGGGCTGTTATCATCCACAACCAGGATGCTTAAATCCTCAATTGCCAGCCCAAACAAAGCCGAGACGAGACCTGGCAGATTCTCGGCTTCATTATATGTGGGTGTAACAACGGTAAGCTGCATGGTGATAAATCCATTATAAATCCAACTATCATACGATTTTAAAACCACCTGTCTATTGTCCATGTGTTCTGACCGTATGATAGAATTTTTCACGCAGCTATCGATGAGGTTATGACAATATTTGAATCAGGAATTGATAGGGGCGACGCTATAGCCCAAACTAACCATACTTTAGCGCCCAATGAGCGCATTTGGAACTTGGCTGTTGGCTTGCTGATCTTTTGCACGCTGGCAGCTATCCTATCCCGGACATATGCGGACCCTGATTTGTGGGGTCACATGCGTTTTGGCCTGGATCTTTTACATAACCGCTCCATCCCGCAGGTAGATGCGTATTCATACTTAATTACAGGCAAACGCTGGATTAACCACAACTGGCTGGCAGAATTGAACCTCGCACTGGCATGGCAGGTGGGGACATCTGCCGGACTTGTGCTGCTCAAGGTCAGCATGGGCTTGTTGGTTTATGCGCTGCTGGCCTGGCACCTGCGCCAACGTGGCGTCCCCTGGCTACGCGTTGGCATCCTGCTCATGCTGGCGTCTTTTCAGCTTTCCCCAATCACGAACACCATCCGCCCTCAGATGTTCGCCCTGTTACTGCTGACAGTTGAGCTGGTGATACTCTACCAGGCTGAGCTGGGACGTTATCGCTGGCTGTGGAACTGGTTATCCGCCAAAGCTGCGGCTGTAGCGCTAGAATTATTTGATTCTGGAATACGCTTTTCTAATGCAAATGACATGCACCTATTATATAGACAAAGTGCGTCCTGGAGATCACAATGAAACTTATAGCCATTGAAAAAGAAATCGCTGGAGCGTCTCCCGAAGCCTTCGCACCTCACCTGAAGGCTGAAGCGGCGAGAATATGGGAGCTATACCAGGAGGGCGTCGTCCGCGAGATGTATTTTCGCCAGGATCGATCTGAGGCGGTGCTGGTGCTCGAGTGTGAAAGTGCTGCTGAAGCCAACGAGTTCCTCAAGACGCTGCCGCTTGTTAAGTATGGGCTGATTAGCTTCGAAGTCATACCATTGATCCCTTACCCGGGCTTTGCAAGATTATTCGGTTAAGGCTTGTCATCCACTCGCTAAAACGCAGCGCATCCCTGCTGGGATAAAGGACTGCCAGGAGGAAGAAGTCTAATCTTAATGGGAAGTGCTGATAGAATTAGGGTGAATTCCTTCTCTGAAAGGCAGCACACCCCTATGGACATTCTAGAAGAAGGCCAGGGCAAGCTAGTCGGTTGGCATGACCCCGATGAAAACCGCCAATGGATCCTGGAAAACAAACCCCGCCAGTTAGTCGATAAACGCATGCCAGTCTCTGAAGCGGTCGCCCGCTTTGTCCACGATGGCTATTTAATCGCTTCGGGGGGATTTGGGCATGTGCGCATCGCCATGACCGCTATCTATGAAATCATACGCCAGCGTAAACGCAACCTGATCCTGGCGGGGAAAACCGCCGTGCAAGACTCCGATTTATTGATCGCTTCCGGCTGTGTTGACCGCATCGAAGTTGCTTATGCCTTTGGGCACGAGCTGCGCGGCCTATCTCCCGCTTCCCGGCGCATGGTTGAAAGCGGACAGTGCCAGGTGCTGGGCGAGATCAGCAACGCCGGTTACCAGTGGCGCTTCCTGGCCGCTATGATGGGCGTGCCATTCCTTCCCACCCGCACCATGCTGGGCAGCGACACATTGAAA
>Ga0113563_10002863_pt1 | contig 10575 bp, 10 predicted proteins | sample Mud3Dept3metaG_FD_80117 | JGI IMG/M metagenome (GOLD analysis project Ga0113563, IMG submission 80117) | Freshwater wetland microbial communities from Ohio, USA, analyzing the effect of biotic and abiotic controls - Mud 3 Core 4 Depth 3... | ecosystem: Environmental > Aquatic > Freshwater >...
AAACAAGTCCGATGATCCTTTGGGCGGACTCCTCCCGCCCTTTTTCGCTCAGCAGGGGGAAAATGGTTTCGTTGTGCAAAAGCTTGCCCTGCCGGTCAAGGCAGACGGTCTTGCATCCGGTTCGCAGGCCGGGGTCGATCGCCAAAACGTTTTTCTGGCCGAGAGGCGGCGCCATCAGAAGCTGACGAAGATTGTCTGCAAAAACCCGGATGGCTTCCTCATCAGCCCGCTTTTTCGTTTCCAGGCGGATTTCCGTTTCCATGGAAGAAGAGAGCAGGCGGGCGTAACTGTCCTCCGTCGCCAGCCGGACCTGTACCGAACAGGCATTCTCCCCTTTGATGAAAAGGCGTTCGAGAATGGCCAGGGCTTCAGGTTCCGGAGGCAGAATTCGAAGGGTCAGAATTTCCTCTTTTTCCCCGCGGCGCATGGCCAGGATCCGGTGGGAGGGGGCCTTGGGAACCGGCTCTTCCCAGTCAAAATAATCCCGGTACTTGCCTCCTTCCATTTCCTTGCCGGTCATCACCTTGGTGCGAAAAACCCCTCGGGAAGAAAAGAGATCCCGCAACCCGGCCCTAACCGAGGAGTCTTCATTGATCCATTCGGCGATAATGTCCCGGGCGCCGGCCAGGGCCTCCTCGACGGAGGCGACGGATTTTTCCGGATCGACGAAGGGCAATGCCTCGGCCGGGGGATCCTTTTCTTCCTGCGCGAAAAGAATCTGGGCCAGGGGTTCGAGGCCTTTTTCTTTGGCCGCCGTGGCCCGGGTGCGGCGCTTCGGCCGGAAAGGAAGGTAAATATCCTCCAGGACCGAAAGGGTTTCCGCACTCTGGATTTTATTCTGCAACTCTTCGGTTAAGAGCCGGCGCTCTTCGAGGGATTTGAGGATGGCCTCCCGGCGTTTGTCCAGCTCAGCAAGCTGGTCCAAGCGGTCGCGGATGTTCGTGATCTGCACTTCGTCCAGGGAACCGGTAGCTTCTTTTCGATAGCGGGCGATGAAGGGAATGGTTGCCCCTTCGCTGATAAGGGCAGCGGTTGCCTGAACCTGGGGTCCCTTCAGCCCGAATTCCTGAGCAATCTTTGATATATGTTTTTCATCCATATTTTCTGAGGGGTCTCTTCTCCGGTGAAGGGTTCGGAAAATAATTCCTTCAACCTGGTCATCGAAAGATATCTTTCATAGCAAGTTTTGCGAATTTGCGCAACGAAATTTTATTGAAGTCTTGGGAAAAAGTTCATCGGCCTGACCGCAACTTGCATTAACGCTCTCGATTGGGGGAAAGAGCGGATCCTCAAAATAGAAATCCTTTCGCAATTTATGAAAGTCCACCTGTCCCGCTCGGAGCGGGATTGCGCGCCTTGTCGCGCGAAACGCGGGATAGGGGCGAGCGGCCGCTCGCCCGAAATGGGCGTCCTGCCGGACGCCCCTACGAGCGAAACCATCGGTTTGCCGATTTTTACGAGTTCATCATTTATGATCCGTAAGGAATTCCGTCATCAGCTTTTCTTGATCCACCGCCGTCTCCAAGGAAATCTCCTTCATGAAATACTGCCGCCTGCGCCGGGACGAACCGGGGGGGCGGCATCATGGTTCAGATAAGTTCTTGTTTCTTCCCGTTGTTAAGGTCCTCCGGGGGGCGTTCTCGAAACGCGGAGGATCGTTTGCGCCCCTATGCCAAAGGTTAAGCGGGGGAGGGCGGCTGAGTGAGGGAGCAGCTTTGCTTGGGGCAAGATAGAGAATAGTCCCCAAGGTCCCGAATTGTGGGGTTCTCTCCGCAAAGCGGGCAGGAAGGATTCTTGGAGATCTTCACTTCCTGAAAATCGAGATGCAGGGCATTGAAGAAGAGGAAACGGCCGGCCATGGATTTTCCCACTCCGAGGATCTCCTTCAGGGCCTCGTTGGCTTGGATAAGGCCGATGATCCCGGCAACGGCGCCCAGAATCCCGGCTTCCTGGCAACTGGGAACGGTTCCCGGAGGAGGGGGTTCGGGAAAGAGACAGCGGTAACAGGGGCCGCCGGCATGGGGTTTGAATGTGCTCAACTGTCCATCAAAACGAAGGATGGCCCCGGAAACCAGGGTCTTCTTCTCGAAAAAACAGGAGTCATTTACCAGGAAGCGGGTGGGAAAATTATCGCTCCCGTCGAGAATCAAATCATAGTCCCGGATGATTTGTCGGATGTTTGTCGAAGTGATGCGCTCCGGATAAGTATTCACCTTGACCTCCGGATTCAGGGACTCCAGGGTTCTTTTGCCGGAGGCAACCTTTAAACAGCCAACATCGGCTGTGCGATGAAGAATCTGCCGCTGAAGATTGTGCAGTTCCACCCGATCCGAATCGGCGAGCCCTATCGTCCCCACACCGGCGGCGGCGAGATAGAGCGCGGCCGGCGATCCCAATCCTCCCACCCCCATGAGGAAAACTCGGGCTGCCGCCAACTTTTTCTGTCCTTTTCCCCCGAATCCCGGCAGAATCATCTGCCGGGAATAGCGGTGAATCTGTTCTTCAGAAAACTTCATGTATCTTCCACCTCTTTATTTCGAACCAGAATTTCCCAATCGGTTTCGTTAAGCGAAGTAACTTCGAGGACTTCATAACCTTCCCCTTTAAGACTTCTGGGTACGTCACAGGCTGCCGGCGGATAGTCCACGATGACTCGCAGGATTTGATCGGGTTCCATTTCCTCCAGGGCCAGCATGGACTCAATGAAAGTATAAGGGCAGATCTTTCCTTTCAAATTCAGTTCCCGATCCGCGAACCGGGTCTTGGGTTCGCAATTCCCGAATTCCCGCCTCCTGATTTCAGCCGCTGGTTGGCTCATATCCTTCCCCTGAATCCGGATTGGCCGCAAAAAGTTCTTGACTTAAAATACCACATTGTGGTATTTTTGTCAAAAGTTTTGAGGACGGAGTCCAACATGGGCAGACTTTGCTGGGTCATCAATGGGACGATTTGCCAGGGAGCGATCCAGGGAAGCTGGGCCAAGAAAATGTAAGGCATGCCAAAACTGTAAAGTATTCATCCAGACGGTTAAACCACGGGATATAAGCCATGCCGGCCGATCGGCCGCCCTGTCCGGGGAGGCGACAAAACAGAGGAAAAATGTAAATTCCCGCAAATAAATATTTCAACTTACCTTCTTATCAAGAGTGGTCGAGGGGCTGGCCCGATGAAGCCACAGCAACCGGTTCCGCCAAGGCGGGATGCAGGTGCTAATTCCAGCAAGGCTAAATACCTTGGGAGATAAGATGGGGAGAAATTATTGTAAAGCCCCTTCTTTTCTCCGAAGAAGGGGCTTTTTGCTACCCGAGAGGAGGTGTGCCGGTGGATATGGACTGTGAAATCGAAGATGCGGATATGGGTATGCGCATGGTTCAATCACTGAAAATCATGAAGAGGCATCATGGAAAATCATAAGGGATAAAAAGGAGAAAAGGATGAGTAAGCAAGGCAGCAGCTTGAAAATTGAGACTCTGGCCCTGCATGGAGGCCAGAAAGCAGATCCCGCTACCGGAGCCCGAGCAGTTCCAATCTATCAGACTACCTCTTTCCAGTTCAAGGATACGGACCACGCCGCCAACCTCTTTGCCCTTAAGGAATTCGGCAATATCTACACCCGGATCATGAACCCGACCAACGATGTTCTGGAAAAAAGAATGGCCCTCATGGATGGCGGGCTCGGCGCTCTGGCCGTGGCCAGCGGGCAGTCGGCGATCACCCTGGCTCTTCTCAATATCGCCCAGGCCGGTGATGAAATCGTTTCAGCCGACAACCTCTACGGGGGGACCTATAACCTTTTCCATTACACTTTTCCCCGCCTGGGGATCCAGGTGAAGTTCGTCCCCTCCAATGACCTGAGGGCTATCCGGGGAGCCATCACCCCCAGGACAAAAGCCGTTTATGCCGAATCAATCGGCAATCCGAAGCTGGATGTGGCCGATCTGGAAGGGATTGCGGCCATCGCTCATGAAAATGGGCTCCCCTTTGTTCTGGATAATACGGTTTCGCCTTATCTGCTCCGCCCAATCGATTTCGGAGTCGACATCGTCGTGTATTCAGCCACAAAATTTATCGGCGGCCACGGAACCTCCATCGGCGGCCTCATTGTCGATTCGGGGAAATTTGACTGGACCAAAGGCAAATTCCCTCTGATCGCGGACCCGGATCCCAGCTATCACGGCCTGAATTTCGTCGAGGCCCTGAAGCCCCTTGGAAATATTGCTTTTATCATCAAGGCCCGGGTCACGGTTCTGCGTGACCTGGGAGCGCAGATGTCTCCTTTCAATGCGTTTCTCTTCCTCCAGGGGTTGGAGACGATCCACCTGCGGCTGCCCCGCCATTCGGAGAACGCCCTCGCCATCGCCGAATATCTGGGGAAACATTCGCAGGTTGCCTGGGTCAATTATCCGGGACTGAAAACCAGCCCGGAGAAAGAAAGAGTCCAAAAATACCTGCCCAAAGGAGCGGGCGCCATTGTCGGCTTTGGAATCAAGGGAGGGGTGGAAGCGGGAAGGAAATTCATCAACTCCCTTGAACTGGTTTCGCACTTAGCCAACGTGGGAGACGCCAAGACCCTGGCCATTCAACCGGCGACAACTACCCACCAGCAGCTCTCTGCCGAGGAGCAACTGGCCACCGGCGTTACCCCGGATTTCATCCGGCTTTCGATTGGTCTGGAACATATCGATGATATTCTGAACGACCTCGGGCAGGCTTTGAAGAAAGCAGGGGCCTAAGGCCCTTTTCGAGACGTATCTAAAGAAGCGGATAGGGAATGCAGATGGATACGAAACAGAACCTTGGGATCGTCGAGACAAGATATTTCACCTTTGCCAACCCCCCAAATGAACTGCTCTTGGAATCGGAACGGAGCCTGGGTCCGATCACTCTTGCTTATGAGACTTACGGGAAATTAAACCGCGGCAAGACCAATGCCATCCTGGTGGCTCACGCTTTATCGGGCGATGCCCATGCCGCCGGCTTTCATGAAGGAGAGAAGACTCCGGGGTGGTGGGACTCGATGATCGGTCCCGGCAAGGCTTTTGATACGAACCGCTATTTCGTAATCAGCTCCAATGTGGTCGGCGGATGCAAAGGCAGTACCGGTCCTTCCTCCCTTAATCCCAAGACCGGAAAACCTTATGGTCTGGATTTCCCGGTCATTACCATTGCTGACATGGTGAAGGCCCAGCGACATCTGGTCGACTCGCTCGGGATCGAAAAACTTCTGTCCGTTGCCGGCGGATCCATGGGAGGCATGCAGGTTCTGCAATGGGTGGCGTCCTACGGGGAAAGGTTACGTTCCGCCATCCCGATTGCGACGGCCTTGAAGCATTCCCCGCAGCAAATCGCTTTTGACGAAGTGGTCCGGCAATCGATTATGGGCGATCCGGCCTGGCGGCAAGGTAATTATTACGAATTCGGACAACCGGAGAAGGGTCTGGCCGTCGCCCGCATGATCGGTCATATCACTTTCATGAGCGACCAGTCCATGGAAGAGAAATTTTCCCGGAAGCTTAAAAACGGACATTACAGTTTCCAATTCGGAGCGGATTTCGAGGTCGAGGGATACCTTCGCCATCGGGGCGATAATTTTGTGAGGCGTTTTGACGCCAACTCCTATCTTTATATCACTAAGGCGATGGATTATTTCGACCTGTCCGGAGGACGTTTGATCCCGAATGGACATACTCCCCAGACCCGCTTCCTGGTGATTTCTTTTAAATCAGACTGGCTTTACCCTTCCTATCAATCCCAGGATATCGTCCGGGAGCTGAAAGGGAAGCATGCCGATGCGACGTATTGCGAATTGCCATCGACTTACGGACATGACGCCTTTCTATTGGAGGTTGAAGAACAGACCACTTTGATTCGACACTTTCTGGACAAGACCTTAAATGGCTATCAGGTGGCGGACGGATATGAGATCTAACGGGAATCGACTCGATCATCAGATCATTTCTCAGATCATCGAACCCGGATCGCGAGTCCTCGATCTGGGATGTGGCAACGGGGATCTTCTTTACCTCCTCGTCAAGGAGAAAGGAGCCAGAGTTCAAGGCATCGAAGCGAACGATGTGGCTATTTCGGATTGCGTGAAGAAAGGACTGAGCGTCTACCACGGAGATCTCGAAAGCGGTCTTACGGAATACCCTGACCAATCTTTTGACTACGTGATCCTGAATCAGAGCATGCAGGAAGTGAAAAGAGTTGATTGGCTCATCCAGGAGGCTTTGCGGGCTGGAAACCGAGTGATTGTGGGGTTTCCGAACTTCGCCTACCTTCAGGCGCGCATTATGTTGTTTTTAAAGGGGAAGGCGCCGATTACCCGCTCGCTGCCTTATCGCTGGGACAATACGCCAAACGTTCGATTTTTGAGTATTGCCGACTTCAGAGATTTTTGCCGGGGGAAAGATTTAATCATTCAACAAGAGTATTTTTTAGGGGGAAATAGGCAAATTCACCTATGGCCTAACCTCTTTGGTCTGAACGCGATCTTTGTGGTTTCGAAAAATCGGAGAAAATCAAAAGAATAGAGGCGTATGCTGCGAAAAACTTTCTCACTTGGAGATAAGTAAGGCCGCATCCTGCGAAAAATATTCGCACCCACCCTATTTATTGAGCCCCTGCAAATATTGTCGTCAAGAATAATTTCCACGCAATTCCCGGTGGTTATTCGGCATTGTGGTGGGCCACCCATATACTGGTATGCCCCTTGCTAAATGAATAAGCAAGGAAATGGTCGGAGGGGTGGAGATGAATGATCAAAATTGCAGGCATTGCGGGAAAGAGACGGAAGAAGGTGAGGTTTTTTGCCCGGAGTGCCGGAGCCTCGCAGGAGGGAAGAAGAAATCCCGGGGAGTATGGGTTTTCGCCATCCTTTTTTCGGTTATCCTCCTTTTCCTAACCGGGCTGATGGCCTGGCACGGCGGCATGGGCAGTTGGAGGTTCCCCTTTGCGTCTCTTTGGGAAAAACCCGCCGCGATCATCAATGGGGAATCCATTTCCAGGGCTGAGTTTGAGCTCCGGATGAAAAGTGTCAGGAGCGCGGTGGAGAGGCAATACGGCAAGAATACTTTCGCCGGCGAGAGAGGGGAGGCCCTTCTGGGAATGCTGGCGCAGGAAGTCATGGACGGCATGCTGGAAGAACGGCTGGTGGCCCAGGAGGCGCGCAGGCTGAAGATTGAAATCATTCAGGACCAGGTTGAAGGCGAGGTGCAGAGAATATCAACGGAAATGTATGGCGGTCGGGAAAAATTCCAGGCCAGGCTTCGGGAGGAAGGGATCTCGGCGGACGACCTGCAAAACCACATCCGCAATCTTCTGCTTTACAACGCGCTTCGGGAAGCAAAAACCCCGCCCGGGGCCGATCCGGAAGTCTCTTTCAATGCCTGGCTGATTCAGGCCAGGCAAAAGGCCGATCTGGTGGTGCATGAACCGGCAAACCTGGGAGGAAGCGCCTCGTTTTCCGGAGGAAGTTGCTGCGCTTCGGGCGGGTCCTCGGAAGAGCCGGCCAGGGGCGGCGCTCTGGATTCACAAACGGAAGACGAGGCGAAGAAGGCGGCGTTAGAGGTTTACCGGAAGGAGAATCCCTCTGAAAAGGAAATATCCGCCCAGGCCACAAATTATGGGTGTCATATCCAGGTTGATATCCAAAAAGAGGGAAAAGTCGTCAAATCGTACTCCTATCAGGGGGGGAAGGCCTTCGAGATTTCATAAAGGGGAAGAAAAGGAGAATGGGATTCGGTGCCACTAAAATTCAAGGAGGGTTTATGTTTTTAAAAAGAAATTTTCGATTGGGTCTCGGGATCATATGGGTAATACTGATTTTGGTCGAGGTTATCATCCTCCCCGTTTTTCGGGCCGAAGGAGCCTCTCCGGCTTCAAAACCCTTGTTATTCCTTTACCCGGAAAAGACTTTCGCCGACGGAAAGGCGCATTTTTATGAATATAAGACCGAAGAGGGGATCACCATCAAATACTTTATTATCAAAAGCTCGGACGGGGTGATCCGGGCGGCCTTTGACGCCTGCGACGTCTGCTGGCGCGAAGGAAAAGGATATATGCAAAAGGGCGATTTCATGGTCTGCCGGAACTGCGGGCAGCGTTTTGCCTCTGTCCGGGTGAATGAGGTGAAGGGAGGCTGCAATCCGGGTCCTCTCGTGCGAGAGATAAAGGGAGGAAACCTGGTGATCAAAGTAGGCGACCTTCTTGAAGGGAAGCGCTATTTCAGCTTTGATAAGAAAGGCTAATTATGACTCTCAAAGATGTTGCCCTGAAGAACCTGAGACGCCGCAAGACAAAGGCGGCCTTCGTCTTTATCGGCCTCGTTGTGGGAGTATCTTCGGTGGTTGCCTTTATCACCCTGATCGAGGCCCTCACTCATGACATCAACACCAAGCTGGAGCAGTACGGAGCCAACATCCTGATCGTTCCCAAAACCGAAAACCTGTCCCTCAATTATGGCGGGATGGCCATCGGGGGCGTTATGTATGAAATGCAGGAAATCCAGCAGAAAGAACTCCGGAAGATCCGGACTATAAAGAACTCCGCGAATGTGGCGGCCGTGGGTCCCATGGTCCTGGGGGCGGTCGAGGTGAATGGCAAAAAGGTCCTTCTCGCGGGGATGGATTTCGGGGAAATTCCGCAGCTTCGTCCCTGGTGGATTCCCCAAGGGCAGTTTCCGGTGAAAGAACAGGTTCTGGCGGGTTCCGAGGCTGCCCGCATTCTCGGGCTATCCCCGGGAAATACGGTGGCGATGAACGACCGCACCCTGCAAGTGTCGGGAATCCTGGAGCGCACAGGATCACAGGATGACCAGATCCTGTTTGCGCCGCTGCCGACGGCTCAATCCCTGTTAGGGAAAGAAGGGCGCATTTCCATGGCCGAAGTAGCTGCGCTCTGCCATGGCTGTCCGATTGAGGACATGGTGGAGCAGATATCTCAAGCCCTTCCGGGCGCTCAGGTAATGGCGATTAAACAGGTCGTGAAAGGCCGGATGGAGGCGCTCGATCATTTCCGGCGGGTCGCCTATGTCCTTTCCGGGATCGTGGCCTTTGTAGGGGGGCTCGTTGTCCTGGTCACGATGATGGGAAGCGTTCGGGAAAGGACTGCGGAAATCGGCATTTTCCGTGCGATCGGGTTCCGGAAAAGCCACATCATGCGGATTATTCTGTTTGAAGCGGGGATTATTTCGGCGCTGGCCGGGATCAGCGGATATCTTTTGGGTCTGGGAACAACCAAAGCGGTTCTGCCCTTTTTCTCAGAGAGCCAGGGAATCGCCATTCCAGTCGATCCCGCCCTGGCGGGCGGCGCTTTGGGTTTAGCCTTGCTTTTGGGGTTGCTGGCAAGCATTTATCCCGCTCTTCTGGCGGCGCGAATGGATCCGCAGGAAGCCCTGCGGGCTCTTTAGGAGGAAGAGGATGGATTTCATCCAAGTCGATAATCTGGTCAAACAATATGGAGACTCACCGGCTACAGTAACGGCGGTGCGTGGGATCAGTTTCGCCATGCAGAGGGGAGAATTTATCTCCATCATGGGAGAATCGGGTTCCGGGAAATCAACCCTCCTCAGCATGATGGGAGCTTTGAACAGCCCTACTTCCGGAAAATATTTGGTGGAAGGGATCGATATTTATAACCTTGGGCAGGAAGAGAGAGCGGATTTTCGGCGAAAATCGCTTGGATTCGTATTCCAAAGCTTCCACCTTATACCGTATTTAACGGTTCTGGAAAATGTCCTGCTGCCGTTTGCTGCGGGGAAAGAGAAGAGGGCGAAAAAGCGCGCCCTGGCTGAAGAGGCCCTCATCCGGGTCGGATTGGCGGAAAAAGGGGATCGACTTCCGGCCCAAATCTCGGGCGGGGAACAGGAAAGGGTAGCCATTGCCCGGGCCATTGTTAATCATCCTTCGATCCTTTTTGCGGACGAACCCACGGGCAACCTCGATTCCAAAACAACCCGGGAAATCATGGATCTGCTGAAACATCTGAACGAAGAAGGAATGACGACTCTTATGGTAACCCACAATCCGGAATGCGCCTATTATGCCGGAAGGACACTCAGGCTCTCGGACGGGTTTCTCATTGAAGATGAAGATAGAAGAAGAGAAGGGGGGAATGGTCGGTCTCTGGGGGAAATTCGGGCAAGAGTTTCCAGAGCGGAAACCCTTGGTCCTTTTCCGGCTGTTCACGGACGGTTTAGTCGGAGCATGCCCAGGGAGGCCGAGGAAGGATGAACGGAAATTTTCAGGGGAATTCAAGCGGCATTTTCTCCGTTTGCCGGGAAGGAGGGAATAATGTTTGAATCATCCGAAAAACGAAAAAAAGCTATGGGAAAAGCACGGGCGGAGAATCCTTTTGAAAAAGATCTTAAGGATCTTCCATTCGGGGGTAACCATTCAGTCACGGGTGGCCAGTCGCCATGAATGGAGGACCGGCGCAAAGGCCAAGAGGTGTCCTGGCCTGGGGGCCCGGCCGGTCCGCTTGGAATCATAAGGCGCTGGGATCTTCGTGGAGAGGGCGGGGGCCAAGGCCTCCCGCCCCCCATTTCGGAGAAGCGGTGTTTTCTTCGAGTCTCGG
>Ga0113563_10002864_pt1 | contig 10574 bp, 15 predicted proteins | sample Mud3Dept3metaG_FD_80117 | JGI IMG/M metagenome (GOLD analysis project Ga0113563, IMG submission 80117) | Freshwater wetland microbial communities from Ohio, USA, analyzing the effect of biotic and abiotic controls - Mud 3 Core 4 Depth 3... | ecosystem: Environmental > Aquatic > Freshwater >...
GAGGTGGCGGTGTGCGACCAGCTTGCCGATCACATCGCGGTGGTGTTGGGTGAAGAATTAATAGGGTCAGAGTCAAATAAAAACCGCCAGAAATGACGGCAGGTCTAGAAACGCAGCATCACGAAATAAAAACGTTAAATATAGCTTAGGAAAAAACCCATGATTCGCCTACTTGCCATGCTTTTCTTTTGCTCGCTGCTGAGCGCCAACGTGACGGCGGCCAGCCTCAAGCCGGGCGATCCTGCGCCCGAGTTTAATCTTCCGGATTTGAGCGGTAAAAAGCACACCTTAGCCGAGCTGCGCGCAACAGGCCCGGTGCTGCTTTTTTTCTGGTCGACGGAGTGCGGCTTTTGCCGCGTCATGGCGCCGAAGCTGCAAAAGCTGTATGCCGCACGCGCGGCCAGCGGCCTGACCGTGGCCGGCATCGACATCGATTTCAATATGCGCGAGCAGGTTGAAGCATTCGTGCGGGAACGAAAACTCGAATTTCTCATCCTGCATGGCAGTCTCGATAATGCCGACGCAGTCGAGGCCTACGGCGTGCCGGGCACGCCGACCCTGGTGCTGGTGGGGCGTGACGGGCGTATCGTGTATTACGGCCACAGCCTGGAGGAAGCGGCGCGCCGCATTCCCTAGACTGCCGCCGCAGACCAACCGCTCTTTGCAAAGGATGTTGCATGCATCGCTGGATGCGTATTCTGATCGCCGCCCCGTTGCTGGTCGCAGCGACAAGCGTGCGCGCCGAAGTGGATGGCCATACCCTGCTCAGGTTCCAGTCGGAGGCCGAGGCATTCAACGCCGAGAAGGATGAAGCCAACCGCTATCGCGCCGGGTTTTATTATGGCTTTATCAACGGCGTACTCGATGCGCTGAACAACAGCAGCGTTTGTTTTTCCGCCTGTCGTTGCGATCTGGAATCGCTGATCAGCAAGCATTACCAGCAACACCCCGAGGATCTGGATAAACCCGCCGGCCCGACCCTGTCCAGCCTGTTTGAAAAGAATTACCCCTGCAAAAAACACTGATGGGTTCGGCCTGGCGCACGCGACGATGGCTTGATATTTTCGATTCAGGAGCCATAGTTAAAAGATAAGACTCTTTAATCAATCACCAAGGGGAATGCCATGTCTTACTATCACGCCGTCGTATGGATCGATCACGCAGAAGCCCATGTCATGCATATCAGCCCGGATGATGTCGAATCCTCCGTGTTGCGCCCGAAGAACCCGCATCGCAAATTGCATCACAAGCGCGGTATGGACAAGGGCGGCGCGGTGGGCAGCGGCCGCACCGCGGAAGATCAGCAGTTCTATCACGAGGTGGTGGAGGCGTTGAAAGGCGCGCAGGAAATCCTGGTGGTCGGCCCGGCCAATGCCAAGCTGAATCTCATCAAGCACATTCACCATCACGATCCGCTCATGAGCGACAAGGTGATCGGGGTCGAATCAGTCGATCACCCCACGGATGAGCAACTAGTCGCCTATGCGCGCAAGTACTTCACCGCAGCGGACCGCATGCGTCCTTGATCGGGCAACGGCTCGGGGCTTTTCCGGGCACGGAAATCCCCCGCCCATTTGCATCCGCACATTTAGTCGATTGAACTTCGTTGGGCAGGAGGGCAGCCCTGTCCGCCGCCCCAGAATTGGATGGTGCGCTCGTCAGGGCTAAATGCCTGCGCTGATCATTCTGTCGAATTTCCGTTGCTCGTTGGCAATTTTTCTACATAAAAAAATGGCAGGCAAGGGTATTCCTGCCATCGCTTTCAACGTGAAGTCGCAATCATCCGCAAACCATAAACTGCTGTTATTTGACAAAGATTTTCACAGTTGCGGGAAGGTTCCACCCTGAGACCAGCCCGACCGTTTGCCTGGCACAGTGCTTGCTGAACTCCTGGTGCAGCACTGATAACAGGAGCGATTATTATGTTTAAGCGTCTTGCAAACCGTTTGTTTGGTACCCGTAAAGTCGAATCGGATACGGTCATCATCCGGGTGCGCGTCAATGGCAATTACGCCTACTATTACCCATATAAAGCGCGTGCGGGCATGAAAATACGCGAAATGGATGCGGATGAGTTCCAGCTCTATCTCGCTGCACGCTAACCCTTTCTAGGGTGGAATTTTTGGGCCATAGTTGCATGGCACTCGGTTAAGCGCGAGTTGCCGATTTTTGCACCGCATATACGTTCCCTTCCCGCTGGGGGAGGAATGCTTAACCGATCGCCATGAAAACCAGCGTCAATTTTTTCTCACTGCAGCTACAATGCACATGAGCGATTGGTGAATACACATTCAATTGCCTCACGTTTGGCTTGCAGAAAGACTTCATGCGGAATCTGATCGCCGTTGCACACCGGCTTGCACACCCGTTGCGCCTGGCGATGCCATGACCGGCAACCAGCAGAAAATCAAATTTTTCCGGGAGCGCATTCCGTCATTTGCATGCAAACCCGGTTGTCACGATTGCTGTGGGCCGGTCACCACTTCGACCGATGAGATGGCGCGGCTTCCGGTCAAGAGCGAGGCAGCGCATGCGGCGGCCCTTGCCAATTACAGCTGCCCGCACCTGGGCGAGAATGGCTGCCAGGTTTACACGGAACGGCCGCTGATCTGTCGCCTGTTCGGCACCACGCCACGCCTCCCCTGCCCAAACGGGATGCGACCCGAGGTCATGATCGATCCGGAAATCGAGCAGCAGATTCACGCTTTCTTTTCAGAATCGCGGCATGTGCTGGTTTGAAGTTTGCATCCCATTAGGCAAATTAGTAGGAAATAAATAAAGTCAGATTCAAATAACAGGTTTATCGCGGAACAAAGCATCGCGCAATCAAAGGGGAAAAAATGTCAATTTCTGAAATCTTCGGCCGTCTTACAACGGTTTCTATGGCTGTTCTTTTGTCGGCATGTGCTACGCCTCCGGTCTACCACATTGGGCCGAGCATCGCCCCTCAGGGCAACAATAGCATTACAAAAGTAGCCATAGACGATAAAAGACCAGAGAGCGATAAAACCAACTCCGTGGGGTCGTTTTTTGTTGGTAGCGATGACTATGGGATTCTTACCCTTGGTGATGCGGTCTTTACGCCACCCATGATCGATGCATTGCGTCTGAGCGTACTTCAATCCACATCCCTTGTTTCGGAACGAGCCCCGCATCAAATAGATATCAAGGTAGATCGCATGTTCGTCCAAGACAATCGACAGCAGCTTTTTTTGGCGCAGGGTTCGCGGGGCTTGCTGCTTCCTACTGTGCTGGGAGAGGCTTTAAGCGGGAAAGAGATTAACTTTAACAAGACGGATCCTTTTATCGTCGCCACGTTTAAAGGTTCGGCCACTATTGATGGCGTTACAAAAGCTATATCTGTCAGCAAACAATCGGCCGGATACCAAGCCAACGCTCAAGATGGCCGTGAAAGAGCTGTAAAGGATACTTTGCGCGATTTTCTCGAAGCTATCAGTGCTCAGGTAACAGGGGCGTCCAACAACGCCCAACGACATAATAGCGTTCGCACAGATAACCGTAACAACGTATCTGCACCAGGAGCGCATGTTGGGAATACCGCCGCCAACCAAAAGCCAACTATCAACAAAACACCAGAACAGAAATTCGGAAAAAGCTCGTACCAGATAGAGCAGATGGCGAAATCCGTTGGCTGTCGAGGTGGCTCGGGGGCTTATCTCACGACTGAAGCCGGCGCAATCGAAGGTTATCGAATCGATTGTGAAGGGGGGGCGGCCTATTTAGCGCGCTGCGAATATGGCAGATGTACAGCGCAATAAAGCTAATAGGGGTAATTTATAGAACCAGCGCGCTCATTTTTGTTTTCGTCTTCAAACTATTTTGACTATATTGAAAACGTAGGGAAATGCGTTTTCTAAATAGCTGCATGCTTAGTGAGGTGCTTACGAAGGAGCGAGATCATGTCAAATGGAACCCCAAGCGAAAGCAAAGAGGAACTGAAACAGGAGTTGGAAAAAGCTGACAAGGAAGCCGGCAGCGGCCCCGAGACCGACCGCGAGAAGCAGCGGCGGAAAAACTTTATCGAGTTATACGGCGACGAGCCCGCGACCGGGAGCGCCGAATCCACTCCACCGACGACCGGCACCACGGGCGGTTAAGGAGTGTAGAAGATGGTGATGGATGCAACTTTTCGCGCGGGCCGCGCCCTGGGTCGATCCGAGGCGATGCGGCTTAATGGCAAAGACGGCACGAGCCATATCCGCGATGCCATCGCTGAAATAAATCGCTCGCCGAATCCGGGCGTACGCGGGGTTGTGCCGCACGCGCAAGGACTCGCGAGCAATTGGGTTAAGCGCAAGGATGAATTGCCCGGCGTGATCGCGGCGATCCGTGATAACCATCTCTTGGGCACGGGCGACAACAAAGGTTATCAATCTTTTTGTTGCGGATTGCTCATGGGACTAACGCTGGAAGCGTGCCGGCAGGTCGACATAGACACGGTGACCAAGATTGCCATCACGCAAGTGGGTGAATGGATGAGCGGCGCTAAGGCGCATGCCGTAGCGCTCAAGGCACAGAACCTAGTGCCGGGCATGCCTGATTTCAGCGCGCGCTTCAATGCGATCCTGACCCCGATAGGCTTCGTCAAAAGCAGCGCGGAACTGAAAAACTATGCGCAACTGATCGAGGCATTGTCGAATGAGGTTGGTAACACCATTCATTGAAATTTTCGTAGCCCGCTTCACCCAAGCCGCGCTGCCCGTGCCCGCGCGCCAATCCCCTCCCCCCAAGATCGTATTTAACGCCTATATTTATATGACTTAGGCGTTTCGTTCTAAGCCCTGCACGAGGAGCTCTTCATGTCCAAGACCTTATGGCTCATATTGGGCATGGCCCTGTGCCTGCCCTTGCACGCGCAGCCCGACAAACACGCGCGCGGCCTGGCTGCCTCCTGCGCCGCCTGCCACGGCACCAACGGCAACAGCGTGGGCGGCACCCCGGTCCTGGCCGGCATGGATCGCGCGCTGTTCATCCAGCAGATGAAGGATTTCAAGTCGGGCGCCCGGCCGGCGACGGTGATGCACCAGCATGCGCGGGGCTACAGCGACGCGGAGATCGAGCAACTCGCCGGCTTTTTCTCCGCCCAAAAACGCGCGACGCAATAGGAAGGAGAGCGTCATGAACATCGACCGCAGAAAGTTCCTTTTATGCGCGAGCGCCAGCGGCCTGCTAGGACTCGCGCCGGCCACCCTGGCCTTGGGCGCAGCGCAACAACTGGGCAAGCGCGCCAAGCCGCCGCGGGTCGTCATCGTCGGCGCCGGCTTCGGCGGCGCGACCGCCGCCAAGTATCTGCGCCTGTGGAGCGAGCGCAAGATCGAGGTGCTGCTGCTGGAACGGCAGCAGAACTTCATCTCCTGCCCTATGAGCAATACGGTGCTGGGCGGTTCGCGCAACATGGGCGACATCACCCTCTCCTACGACGATCTGAGCAAGAAATACGGCATACAGCGGATCACGGCCGAAGTCACCGGCGTCAACGCCGAGAAGCGCAGCGTGCGCACGGCGCGCGGCGATGTGCCTTACGACCGGCTGATTCTCGCGCCCGGCATCGACTTCCTATTCGATCAGATTGCGGGCTTGGACGCCGCTCTCGCCGAGACGCAGCTGCCCCACGCCTGGAAGGCCGGCGCCCAGACCGCCCTGCTGCGCAAGCAGTTGGAAGCCATGCCCGACGGCGGCGTGTACCTGCTGTCGATCCCGAAGGCGCCTTACCGCTGCCCGCCCGGCCCCTACGAGCGCGTGTGCCAGGTGGCCTTCTACTTCAAGCAGCACAAACCCAAATCCAAGATCATCGTGCTCGACGCCAATCCGGATATCACCTCGAAGAAAGGCCTGTTCCTCAAGGCCTGGAACGAGCTCTATCCGGGCATGATCGACTATCGGCCGAACGCCCAAGTGATCCAGGTCGACGCCAAGACCCGCACCGCCACCACCGAGTTCGACGCGGTCAAGGCGGACGTGCTCAACGTACTGCCGCCCATGCGCGCCGGCAAGGCTGCCGAGCTCGCCGGCGTGGTGAACGTGGACCAGCGCTGGTGTGCGGTGAATTTCCTGAGCTACGAATCCACGGCGCGCCCGAACATCCACGTGATCGGCGATGCGGTCGCCGCCGGCCTGCCCAAATCCGGCCACATGGCGACCTCGCAGGCGAAAGTGACTGCGGCGGCCATCATCGAACTGCTGGCCGGCAATCAACCCGATGCGGATCCGGTGCTGGCCAATACCTGCTACAGCATGGTGTCGGACAAGGCGGCGATGCACGTGGCCAACGTGTTCCGCTACAACAAAGACACGAAACAGATGGTGGCGGCCGAGGGTGGCGGCGTGTCCGACAAGCATTCCGACACGGAAGGCAGCTACGCCAAATACTGGGCGCAAAACATCTGGTCGGATGCGCTGCGCTAAACAACCTGGGAGCGCAGCGACATGACGCCACGCGTGGAAATTACCTACAGCACGCTATGCCGCTATGGAAATCCTGCTGAATCTATTTAAATTCTGGCCGCAACTCGTCCTGTTTGCCTGTCTTTGGGTCGGCTTGGTCGTGCTGGCCACCAAATGGCGCTGGCTGAAAGCCGAGCTGGCGACGATCAAAGACTTGACCGGGATTCTGGCGATCCTGTTGGGCGGTGCGTGGGTGTATCAGATTTTCATCTACGAGGAATGGGTCAAGCCTGCCATGCAAGCGCCGCATGTCACCATTACCAGCGCGGCCGAACAAGTGGGCATGAAAGATCGCCTCCACGCCATACAAATACGTTCCACGCTCAAGAACGAGAGCAAGGTCAAAGTGTTCGTTCTGGCTTATTGGCTGGATGTCTATGGCTATTCGGTCAAGCCAAAGGATGAACAGGGACAACAGCAATTTGCAACGGCTGAAATCAACTCCCTGAACGCTGATGCAGCAGCGCATCGAAAAACGCACGCGCGGGAATATGCGGCGGCCGAACCGAAAATACTCCAAATCGAACCGCTGCTCCGCTCGGATTGGTGGCTGGAATCCGGCGAAGAAGTGTCTATCACACGGACGATCTTCGTTTCCGATCAATACGATGTAGCCCAGATAAGTTTTCACGCCAAGACTGCACGCGACAAGCAGCATATTTGCTTACATTGGGCGACCAGCGACATACCCGGTGAACGCAGCGGTGAAATTACGCCCTTGACGTATATCCGCAATGATGCGGCAACGGACTGCAAGAACCTCGGCAAGCTGGAGAGGTTCGACCGCACCAAGCAAGCGCATCAAACCCTGCGGCAACGTACCGGGCTTTCAACAACCGATTCAATAATTGAACTGCCTTTATTGCAGATGCAGCCAAAGAAGGCGGCCTCAAAATAGCTTTTGCAATGATCAATTGAGCCAGTCCAATCTGACGCAATACCCTTTTCTAAATTCATCAAGCTGCGCCGCTTCGTTCCCGGCAGCGCTCCCGGCTTTTTTGCGCGGGCGTGAGCGCTGGGACGAGAACGTCACGGCGGGGTTATGAACGAGCGGGGATTAGAACGCGTACTGCATCAGCGGGAGGGGATTGGACTTGGCCTTGAATGCCGTTTGGTGGGCGTAGTCCGGGGACATTTCCCCGCGCAGGACGGCGAGCACTTTCAGATCGCTGGCGATTTTCACCAACGGCTCAAAGTGCAGGCGGGATAGATACGCTTGCACCGCAAACAACTGCTCATAGACGCGGAACCAGGCCGTGCTGCTGTCTTCGCTTTCCGCTTCGCGCCACGCCGTCACGGCAAACGACTCCAATGCTGCTTCATGCTTCATCATTTCATTCAACATATGCACTTTCTCCTTCTAGCAAACCGGAACACCGGTTCTTCAGTTGAAAAACACCGCAAGTCGCGGTGACTAGTCTTGAGCAAGCGCCGTGCCAACACGATTTACTTCAATAAAACATGAAGATAACGATTTGCGTATCAGGTAGAACTGTTGCCGAATGGCGACAACAATTCTTGCTGATGTTGATGCGCGTTTGATTTGCAACGGATTTTGTTTGTCTGCATTTGACGACATGACTAAAGATGCGGCTTGAACAATGCCGGGTCGAGTTCATGCCGGCTCAACAAGCGGTAAAACTCGGTGCGGTTGCGGCGCGCCAGCAAGGCGGCTTGCGTGACATTGCCGGCGGTGATTTTCAGCAGCTGCGCCAGATATTCGCGCTCGAATTGGCGCCGCGCCTCGACCAGCGCCGGGATGCGCTCCGGCTTATCGCGCAGCGCTTTTTGCACCAAGGCGGTGGAGATGATCGAGGTGGTGCACAGCGCAATGGTTTGCTCCACGACATTGAGAAGTTGCCGCACGTTACCCGGCCACGCGGCGCCCACCAGCAGCTCCATCGCTTCGGGCGAGAATCCCTTGATCTTTTTGTCGTACTTCTGCGCCAAGCCGGCCAAAAAATGCATGGCCAGCAAGGGAATGTCCTCGCGCCGTGCACAGAGCGCGGGAATTTCCAGCGTCACGACGTTGAGCCGGTAAAACAAGTCCTCGCGAAACTTGCCGGTCGCCATTTCCTCCGCCGGATCGCGGTGCGTGGCGGAGACGATGCGCGCATCCACCGCCACGCTGCGCGTGGTGCCGACGGGGCGTACCTGTTTCTCTTGCAGCACGCGCAACAACTTCACTTGCAGGGCCGAGGGCATGTCGCCGATTTCATCCAGGAACAGCGTGCCCTGATGCGCGGCCTGGAACAGCCCTTGATAATCCTGCGTGGCGCCGGTGAAAGAACCCTTGGTATGGCCGAACAGTTCCGATTCCAGCAGCGCCTCGGGAATCGCGCCGCAATTGATCGCGATGAAAGGTTTGTCGCGGCGCGGACTGGCCAAGTGGATGGCCCGTGCCAGCAATTCCTTGCCGCTGCCGCTTTCGCCGTGGATGAATACGCTGGCGTCGCCCGCCGCCACCAGCTTGGCCTGGAGCAGCAAATCCTCCATCACCGGGCTGCGGGTGACGATGGCGCTGCGCCATGCGGTCGGCTCGCCATTGGCATCGCCGTTCTGAGGCGGCGCACCCGACAGATGCAGCGCCTTCTCGATCTGCTCCAGCAGCAGCTTGCTGTCGAACGGCTTGGTCAGGAAGGCGAACACGCCGAGCCGGGTGGCCGCGACCGCTTCCGGGATCGAGCCGTGTGCCGTCAGGATGATGACCGGCAAGGTGGCGCTGGATTTGCGGATGGCGTCGAACAAGGTCATGCCATCCATGCCTTCCATGCGCAGGTCCGTGATCACCAGTTGCGGCCAGGACGAGGCCAGCAGCGCCATGGCCTTGTCGCCGCTTTCGGCGGTTGCGACCTGATAGCCGGCGGCATTCAAGCGGATGGAGAGCAGCCGCAGCAGATCGCGGTCATCGTCCACCAGCAGAATTTTATGTGGGGTGTCGTTCATTTCGCCTTCCGGGTTTTGCTTTGTTCGCGCTGGATCAAATCCTTTTCGATGTTTTTCAGGGCATCGAGTTTTTGCTGCAAGGCCTCGGCGCGTTTTTCATCGTCTTTCTGTTTTTGCGCGAGCTGCTGCCAGCGCTCATCCTGCTGCTTTTGCTCAGTGGCGATAGTAGCGAGCAGCAGCGCGAGATTTTTCATTTCCGGTGCGTCGGCGGCCTTGTTGTTCGCCACCTCGTTGGCCAAGGCCGCGGCGCGCCCTTCGTCCTTGAAGGAGGTGCGCGGTAAGATCAGCAACAGCGCGAGCTTAAGCCGATGGACGTCGGAGCGGCGCTTGGCCAGGGCCTGCGACGCGGCGGCGTGTTCCGCCGCGAGCGCATCGCCGGAGAGTCCCTTGATGCGCTGAAAATAAGCCAGCACCTCCGTGCTATCCGCACCGTGCTGCGCCTCGGGGCCGCTCCAAGCGCCGTTCGTGGGCGTGGCCCGCTGTTCCAATTGCGCACAAGCGCCAAGACATAGGCCACACAACAGCAGCAGCAAAAGCGTTCGGTCATTCATTGCGTGCTCCAGGATAAATTGATTGGCAGCGCGACCCGTAAATGCGCGCCCGAGTCAGTGTCGTTGACGATGCGGATATCGCCGTGGTGCGCCGCGATGTACTCGTGCGCGATCGACAAGCCGAGGCCGCTGCCCGCGACTTGGCCGGCGCGCGCAGCCTTGCCTTGGTAGAAGCCCTTGAACACCTGATCCTGTTCGTCGAGGGCAAACCCCGGCCCCTGATCCACGACATCCAGGACAGCCTGTTCGCGCTCTTGCGCGAGACGAATCTGGATCGTGCCGCCGGGGGGCGAATACTTGATCGCGTTGGACAGCAGGTTATCCATCACCACGACCAATTTTTCTTCGTCGCAGGGGAGCGTGATGCGCTGTGCATCCAGCACCAGCTTCAGCCCCTGGTTCATCATCGCCAGCTTGTGGTGCAGCAAGACTTTCTCCAGCGCGGCGCGCAATTCCACCGGCGTGATATGCAGCGCCGCGTTGCGCAAATGCGCGACGCTGAAGTGCAGCAGATCCTCGATGCGTTTTTGCAGTTGGGCGGTGCTCTGGCGCAGGATGTCGGCGATCTCGCGCTGCTGCGCGTTGAGCGTGCCGGCGACTTGATCGGCCAGA
>Ga0113563_10002865_pt1 | contig 10572 bp, 11 predicted proteins | sample Mud3Dept3metaG_FD_80117 | JGI IMG/M metagenome (GOLD analysis project Ga0113563, IMG submission 80117) | Freshwater wetland microbial communities from Ohio, USA, analyzing the effect of biotic and abiotic controls - Mud 3 Core 4 Depth 3... | ecosystem: Environmental > Aquatic > Freshwater >...
ATCGGTACCTTGGCGCCGCGTGCCTCCCCCCCACCGCAAGCCGTGGCATCGGTGCTGCCGTCGGTCACCTACGAGGACTGTATGGGTCTGTCCTCAGTCTTGCATGTATGATGCGCTGTTTCGAAGAGAGGGCAGACTGCTGGCAGCTTCGTTATGGGCTGGGGCGATGATCGACCATTGTGGAGTCTGAAGCGTGTCGGCAGGGCATAGAAAATCAGCCTTGTTGCGATGTAGCGCGGCCGCGCCGGACCAGGCTCCACAGAAATATGGTAATGAGCCACAAACAGGATGTTAAAGAGGGAGGGTTCCGCCCGACTTGACAGACTCGCCGTTGGGGAGCGAACGTATACTGGTGGAAATGCAACGGCGGACAAAGCTGCATAGTCTGAGGTAGGAGATGCGCCATCGGCTCAATCAACTCAGCCTCATGCTCAGCGCGGTCTTCTTGGTGTCTTGTGCCTCCGCCATTCCACCTGCACGGATCGGCGATTATGTTTCATCGGAGCATCAGGCCGGCGACGAGGCGTTCACGAGGATCGATCAGCGACCCTTACAGGCAGGGCTTGTCATGGTGTCGGATATGGCAGAGCCAGGCGCGGCTCCGAATCTGCCGGAAGAGGCGCTGGCTCGCCTTGGCGAAATCCTGCAACGGGATCTTGGCCGTGCGATTCCTGTTGCGATCACAGAGGTGATCTCAGCCGATCGTATCAGGCCGCAGCCATACGGGGACTGGGTCCAGTTCGCTGAACTGGGGCGGCAACGCGGGCTCGGTTATCTGGCCGTTGTGGTGGTTTCCAGCACTGAGCAGGAATATCCCTTGACGCTCTTTCTAGGATTGACCACGCATGCGCAGCCTGGATTTCGTCGAGATAACTGGTCGCTGCTTGAATTTGCTCTGCTGGATTTGAAGCACAATCAGATCTTGGTGCAGGCCGAGGGACGGGGCTGGGCCACCCTGGATCGTCCGAGTGCGCCAGGGATCGATCAATGGTATCCAGCGATCTACCTGCGTCCCCAGGATGAGCGGCGTATCTGGCCTCCGACATACGCGGGCGCACCGAATATGCTCCGTGTCGTGTCCTTTGGGCAAGCGGCTCAGCGGCTGGTGCTGAAGCTCCAGAATTCGTGGCGTGGGGGATTAGAGTATGAGGCGGCGACTCGGAAAACCAGATCGTGACAGGTTGCAGAATAGCCTTGTTGGGCGAGCGGGACATCGAGAGACGGGGGTCGAGGTCTGAAGTTCAGGTTAATCGGGACTTCGAACCCCGAATTCCGAACTTCGAGTCTCAAGCGCAAGATAGTACCGTTTTCATATCCCGCGTGCGTCACAGACATACTGAAAGTTCCCTTCTGGCTCTGACTGATGAGGGTCCGACGGGGGCTATTAGTCTTTGAAGCCCTCGGAACGGATAGTGTACAATGTGCCGTTCAGCTCATGCTGTCGCGTCGGTTAACCCTGTGGAGGAACGCTGATATGGTCACGCGGAGTAAGGGATGGAATATTCGAGGTCTTGTCGCAGGTATCGGTCTGGTCATGGGTGCCGTCGCCTGTACTGTCCTGCCTAGTGAACCCACAGTCTTTGCCGCCGGGGTTCCCGCCGGGATGACACAAGGATTTTCAGAGATCGTCAAGATGGTCACGCCGGCAGTGGTGAACATTGCGGTCACCGGGGGTGGAGAAGGCAGGGGACGTGGCCGGAAGTCGCCGTTGCCACCAGGTCCCTTTGGTGGACCTCCGGGTGAAGAAGCGCCGGAAGGTGAACTTCCGACTCCTCCGCCGATGCCGCCAGGTGGAGGACATGGACGCCCTGATCAAAGCGCCGGGTCCGGCGTCATTTTTGATTCGAACGGGTTTATCGTGACCAACAATCATGTTGTCGAAGGCGCCACGCAGATCACCGTCACGCTGAGCGATCGACGTGAGTTCAGCGCGAAGGTGGTGGGAACCGATCCGAAGACGGACTTGGCTGTGGTCAAGATCGAGGCGAAGGATCTCCCTGCCATAAAATGGGCCGAGTATGAGAAATTGCAGGTCGGCGACCTTGTGTTGGCGGTCGGCAGTCCATTCGGGCTGAGTTCCACCGTGACTCTGGGCATTATCAGCGCCTTGGGACGCGGTAACGTCGGGATTGCAGACTATGAAGATTTTATCCAGACCGATGCTGCGATTAATCCCGGCAATTCCGGCGGCGCATTGGTCAATCTGAACGGCGAACTCATCGGAATCAATACGGCCATCTTCTCGAGGACCGGCGGGTCGGAGGGGATTGGATTTGCTATTCCGAGTAGCATCGCGTTGGACATCGTCGACAGCCTGCAGAAGACCGGCAAGGTCGTACGCGGCTGGATGGGTGTTGCCATTCAAGAGATCACACCGGCCTTGGCAAAATCGTTCAAGTTACCTGAGCAGCGCAAGGGTGTCTTGATCAGCGATGTGAATGAAAATGGCCCCTCTCACGCAGCCGGTATTCGTCGGGGCGATGTGGTGATCGCGTTCAACGGCAAAGACGTCCAAAACGTGAGCCAATTGCGGAACCTCGTCGCGCGCACGATGGTCGGAAAGGATGCGCAGGTGAAGGTGTTGCGAGACGGCAAGGAACAGACCATCGCGGTGAAGGTGGCGGAGCGACCGACGGATGAAATGTTGGCGAAAAAGGAGCCGTCAGCTCCCAAGGAACCGGTCGAGACGGCAAAGTTACCCGATAATGTCTTGGCCTCTCTCCGTGTGCAGGGGCTGGATGCGGCTACGATGAGTCAATTGAACATCCCAGCGAAGATGACGGGTGTTGTTGTGACGTCAGTCGAGAGCGGTGGTGCAGCAGAAGCGGCGGGTCTGCAGCGCGGCGACGTGATTCAAGAAGTGAACCACGAAGTTGTGAAGACGCTCGAAGACTACCAGAAAGCCTCGAGTAAGTTGAAGAAAGATGAGTTGGCCGTCCTGCTTCTGAGCCGGCAGGGGAATAACCTGTTTGTCGCGGTCAATCCCAAATGACAGATCTGACGCTGGCCGCGACCGCTCGGATGCCGAGCGGTCGCGACTAGCCATCTGATGAACGGATCGTATGTCCATCGGCCCGAAGTCACTCAACCAGTGGCTGCAAGACACGATCTTTAAGCCGCTGGAAGATAAAAAAATGCCGGTGATGGAGCACCTCGTGGAGCTCCAGGTCCGGCTGACGCGCACGGTGATTATTATTGCCGTGGTGTTTGTCGGTACGTTTTTCTATGCCGATATACTGGTCAAGTGGCTCCGCATCCCCCTCCAGAACATGTTTACGCCGGGCTCCTTGTCGTGGGTGCCGACTGATCTGCCGACGGTTCCATTCGTGTTCCTCGCGCCGGCTGAAGCGTTATGGCAAAACGTCAAGGTAGCCGGGCTCTTTGCCCTCGTCGCCGCAACCCCGTACATTCTGTTGGAGGTCTGGCAATTCGTGGTGCCTGGCCTCCATGCCCAGGAACGGCGCTTCGTCGCGCCGTTTGTGCTGTTGACCGCGGTGGCTTTTTACGCAGGGGTGGGCTTTTCATTTTTCTTCGTGCTCCCGTTCGCGCTGAATTTTTTGATCTCCTATGGCGTCAACGCCGGCTTCGTTCCCCAGATCTCTATTGCGCAATACGTCGGATTTGCCCTTTGGTTCTTGATGGTCTTCGGGCTGATTTTTGAAGTCCCACTGGCGATCACGCTCATGGCAAAATTTGGGTGGGTCGATGCGCCTTTTCTCAAGCGGTATCGCAAGTGGGCTTTATTGGGATCGTTCATCTTTGCTGCAGTTCTTACTCCGACGCCAGACCCATTCAACCAATGTCTCATGGCTCTGCCGATGTATATTTTTTACGAAGTAGGGATTATCAGCGCTGGCTTCTTCAATAAAAAGAGGCCGTTGTCGGAGGAGTCCGGTGTGCCGGCCATGGTCGCTGCAGCGGCGGGAAACGGCAAGGCCTCGGGTGGGCTTCCTCATGTGGGAGGGGGCGACTACGTCGGCGTGCCGACAGATCGACGGCGATAAGGAGAGCAGGTAGATGGGTGTAACGTTTTTATTGAAGGAACAGACATGGCTCGTGAATTGAACGTCATTCAACCTCCCAACTCCGGCGGCAGCGATGCCTGTATCTACATGTGGGCCTGCGCGATCTGCGATGAGAATGAAACCTGTCAGAAGGACAAGGAGGGGCATAGTCGCTGGCTGGTGGCCAAACGGATGGAGCGAATCGAATATAAAGTGCTCATCATGAGTAACAAAGGTGGAGTCGGAAAGAGTACCTGCACGACAAACCTTGCTGTGAGTCTCGCGCTCAAAGGATGGCATGTCGGTATTTGCGACATGGACATCCATGGCCCGAACATTCCTAAGATGGTGGGGGCCGAAGGGCAGAAGCTCAAGATCAGTAGTTCAGGCGGGATTATCCCGTTTCAGGCATATAACCTCAAAATTGCGTCGATGTCCTTCCTGTTGCAGAATTCGGACGATCCGATCATCTGGCGCGATGCGTACAAGTATGAGTTTATCAACCAGCTCTTAGGTGGGGTCGAGTGGCAGGATCTTAATTTTTTGTTTGTCGACCTACCGCCTGGAACCGGCAATGAATCGGTCACGACCATCGATCTGCTTGGCAATGTCAGCGGCGCGGTGATCGTGACGACGCCGCAGGAAGTGGCTTTGTTGGATTCACGCAAGTCCGTCACATTCTGCAAGGATAGCGAAGTCCCGATCATTGGGATTGTCGAAAATATGAGCGGGTTAGAGTGTCCCCATTGCCACAACCATATTGAGGTGTTCAGGAAAGGCGGCGGAGAAGCCTCCGCGATGGATATGGGCGTGCCCTTCCTCGGGCGGATACCGCTCGATCCCGATGTCGTGATCCAGTCCGATGCCGGTGAGCCGTTTGCGATGTTCAATTCCGACACGGCCACGGCCGAGTGTTATCACGAGATTGCGAACAAGGTCGAAGCGTTCTGCAAGAAGCGCGGGTCCCTTGTGAACGTTGCATCCAGGCAGGCGCACTGATGAAGGAGAGACGGTGAAGGCCATAAACGGGTCAGAGGGGCTCACACAACTACAAGAGGCGCAACGGATCGTATTGGAGGCCACGCCGACGTTGGGCTTGGAGAAGATTTCGATCCTCGATGCCCTTGGCCGTGTCCTCGGAGAGGACATTGTGGCGGAACGGGATAATCCTCCTTGGGACAACAGTGCGATGGATGGATTTGCCGTGCGGTGGGACGATATCAAACAGGAGCATGCGATTCAGAAACCGGTGATGCTCACGATCATCGAAGATGTGGCTGCAGGCAAGATGCCATCAAAGTCCGTCGGCGCCGGGCAGGCGATTCGAATCATGACCGGAGCCCCGCTCCCAAAGGGAGCAGACACGGTTTTAAAGGTCGAGGATACCGAGCACACACCGGATTCCGTTCGTGTCTTCAAGCCAGAACAGCAAGGCGCCAATATTCGGCCTCAAGGCGAAGACGTCAAGAAGGGCGAATGTATTATCGGCAAGGGGACCCAGATTCGTCCGGGTGAAGCAGGGATGTTGGCGATCCTCGCCAAGTCGTTCATCTTTGCCTATCAACGCCCCCGTGTGGCGATCCTTTCAACCGGAGATGAATTGGCTGACTTGGACGAGCGGTTTAGCGAAGATAAAATCATCAATTCCAACAGCTATGGGATTGCTGCAGCGGTGCAGGAGGCGGGCGGCATTCCCCTGTTGCTGGGAATTGCGAGGGATACCCCTGCCGCGTTGAAGGAAAAGATTTCGCAGGGACTGACGGCGGATATTCTGGTGCTGTCCGGGGGCGTGTCGATGGGCGACTATGATTTTACGAAAGCGGTCTTCCATGAACTGGGCGCAGAAATGAATTTCTGGAAACTGGCGATTAGACCTGGGCAGCCGCTTGCCTTCGGCAAGATTCAGGGCAAGCTGGCCTTCGGCTTGCCGGGGAATCCCGTGTCCTCGATGGTGACGTTCGAGCAACTGGTGCGGCCAGCCATGCTCAAAATGAGCGGGCACCGGAACTATGGCCGTCCGGTCGTACAGGCGATTTTCCAGGAGAGGTTTTCCAAGCGGACGGATCGGCGCCACTTCCTCCGCGGTGTGCTTACAAGAGAAGAAGGGGTCTTCAAGGTTCGCACAACCGGCGCGCAAGGGTCCGGGATCTTGACGTCTATGGTGAAGGCAAATTGCTTGATCGATATCCCGGTCGAAGTCGAACGAGTGAACCAAGGCGATCTGGTATCGGTGCAACTGTTGAGCGGAGAAGCCTGGGCCAGCCATTCCGGGCATAGTCACACCGATCCTCACCGGCTGTCCTGTTGCTAATAAGGAAAGGATGTCAAGAGTCATCCGTCACTAGGCGATGGCGGGAATCACACTTCCCAGCCATTGACCAGTCACGATGGACCATTGACCAGTGACTCGTATGGCAGTACCTATTCTCTCTTTTGTCGGTCGTTCGAACAGCGGAAAAACCACGCTGATCGAGCGCGTGATTCCCGAGTTGGTCCGGGCCGGCTACAAGGTGGCGACGGTGAAGCATGCCGGACATGGGTTTGACCTCGATACAGAAGGGAAAGACAGCTGGCGCCATAAACGCGCCGGTGCCAGCAGCGTGATGGTGCTTTCCAAGGGGAGTATGGCGATGTTTGCCGATGTGTCTGATCAGATGCGTGTCGAGGACGTGCGGGATCGGTTTCTCGATCGCACCTACGACCTGATCATTGCCGAAGGATGGAAACACGAAGGGTATCCGAAGATTGTCATCGTCCGTGAGCAGATCGGCGAAATTCCTGTTTCTACGGAAGGGTTGCTTGCGGTGGTATCAGACAAGCCTGTGGATCTATCCGTACCACTATTCGGACTGGACGATGTCGTCGGCGTGGCCGCCTTGATCATGAAGCAATTCCCAAGATCACAGTCTCGTGCGGAGTATGGGCTGGAAACCTAAAGCGACCGTCGTCCTGGTTCTTGTTGCCTGTGCCCTCGCGCTTTCACCACCCTGCTAAGCCGCTGACCATTCATGTCCACACCTGTCCTGCACGTCCAACACCTGGTGAAACGGTTTGGCGAGTCCGTCGCGGTCAACGATATTTCGTTCGACATCAGACCGGGAGAAATTCTTGGACTACTGGGCCCGAACGGCGCGGGGAAAACCACCACGATTCAGATGTTGCTCGGGGTAGTGACGCCGACCGCTGGTTCCATTCAGATGTTCGGACTCGATCTGGCAACGCACCGCGGCGAGATTCTGCAACAAGTGAACTTTTCTTCGACCTATGTCTCCATGCCGCAGGCGCTCACGGTCGAGGAGAACCTCTGGGTGATTGCACGGCTGTATGGTCTGTCTCAGATCCAGCAGCGGGTCAATGATATCGTGAAGCGGCTTGAGATGGAGGAGTTTCGCCATAAAGTGACGCGCAAGCTCTCCTCCGGTCAGAGCACTCGTCTTGGGCTGGCCAAGGCATTCTTGACTGAACCGAAGATTCTGTTCCTCGATGAGCCGACCGCGAGTCTCGACCCCGATATTGCGCAAAAGATTCGGAGCTTCCTCAAGGAGGAGCGACGATCGTCAGGGCTCAGTGTGCTTTATACGTCGCACAACATGCACGAGATGGAAGAGATGTCGGATCGGATCATCTTTCTCCAGCGCGGACAGATTGTGGCGGAGGGGACGGCGCAGGAGATTGTGGCGCGGTTTGGAGAGGCGGACTTGGAAGAAGTGTTTGTGAAATTAGCACGGGAAAAATAGGGGGCAACGGGGAGAGTCTCTGTGCGCGCGCAAGGCGCGGCCTCAGAAGGCCCTCGTTGGACGCGCGCAGGGGAGACGCTCCCCTTTCACCTCCGAGGCCCTTAAACCTGGCAGAGGGGAAGGAACAAGGATGAAGGCGCATCGAATCTATGCGCTGGTGGCGAGGCATCTGTACCTGTACCGACGCAGTTTGCCACGCATGATGGAGATCTTCTATTGGCCGTTTCTGGACCTCGTCATTTGGGGATTCATTACGGTCTACCTCATGAAATTCCAGGGACAGATCCCGGGGGCGGTGACGTTCTTTTTGGGTGCGTTGATCTTGTGGGATATCCTGTTTCGAGCTCAGCAGGGGATTACGATTTCGTTTCTAGAGGAGATTTGGGCAAGAAACCTCATGAACTTGTTCGCCAGTCCGCTCAAGCCAAGCGAGTTTCTGGCGGCGACAATGGTCATGAGCATTTTCAAGGTCGTGGCCGTGTCGGTGGTGATGGTGGTCTGCGCTGGCTTGTTCTACTCCTACAATATCTTTGTGATCGGGCTATGGCTGGTTCCGTTCGTCTTGAATCTCGTAATCACAGGATGGATTATCGGGGTGTTGACCACGGCGCTCATCATGCGATTCGGCCAGGAAGCAGAAGTTCTGGCTTGGAGTATGGTGTTCCTGTTCCAGCCCATCTCCTGCGTGTTCTATCCGATCGAGGTGCTTCCAGGGTGGTTGCAGGCGATTGCTTGGATAAACCCGGCAGCCCATGTATTTGAAGGGATGCGCGCCGTGATCAGTACCTCTGCCGAGCCGATTGCCCATCTTGGGTGGGCGACGGGTCTTAATCTATTGTTTCTCGGCATAGTCATTGCTGCTTTCCATTGGACATTTGAGCTTTGCCGTGAGCGGGGGCTGCTGGTGCGTATTGGAGAGTAAACCGACAGGGAGGCTGGACTTCTGATTGCCATTTTCAAGAAGGCTGTGATAGCCTACAGCCGCCTGACCGTAGGGGCCTGGCGGTGAGGTTGAACGAAACATACAGGTCTGCAGCATTGATGTTGGCTTGCCCGAGAATCTCGTCGGAAGTCAGACCTAAGTCGCCGCATTTTTTGCGTCTTCGGCCAGCTCCTTCCTCCGTCCCTCGAGTACAAGACAATATCATCATACTCATAAGGAGGAACCCCAGATGGGTTCGAAGATTTATGTCGGTGGGTTGCCCTACTCGGCGACCGAGCAGGAGTTGAGCGATCTGTTCGGGCGACATGGCGCCGTCGCTTCCGCACGGATCATAACGGATAAGTTCACGGGACAGTCACGCGGCTTTGGCTTCGTCGAGATGTCTTCGGATGCGGAAGCGCAAGCGGCCATTACCGCTCTCAACGGTACGGAAATGGGTGGCCGGACTTTAACCGTGAATGAAGCGCGTCCCCAGGAGCCTCGCACCGGGGGTGGCGGATTTGGTGGGGGCGGTGGTCGGGGCGGTGCAGGCGGAGGCAAGCGCGATCGCTGGTAGTCTGGCATCGTCAGTACGAACGGGGGGCTGTTATCGTGAAGATAACAGCCCTTTTTTTGTGCCGGCCTTGGGCTGATCGACGAAGTGGCGGATTGCGATAAGACGGCGGATGTCGAGGTTGTCCAACCACGTTGTTCAGGAAGAGCTGATGAGGATTCAAAGGGAACCGATGTTCGAGTCCGTATCATTGGCTGACTTGCCTTCATTTTCTTTCCACGAGAACCCTGTTCTGGTCGTCAAGAACTTCTGGCCGCCGGAAGAACGGCAGTTCTTCTGCGAAGGGATGCATCACGCTGCCTGGAAACGTTTGGCGGATCTTCAAAAAGTAAGGGAGGACTTTTCAAATGCGGGGAACTGAGCAAAAGCAGAAATTGTCCTGGCCCAAAAGCAGCGATTACTCTCGCGCTTACAGCTACCCTGTATTCAGGCATACATGGAGTCTTTTTCGCATATCGCACGGAGGGGGCACGCGAGTTTCAACTATTATTCGTACGCGGCCGGAGATTGTCTGCTGCCCCATGACGATACCGACCAAGGCTATAAGATCGGGGGCGCTACGGCGCCCCGTCGGCGTCTCGCGCTGGTGAGCTATTTTCATGATGAGTGGCGGTCGGATTGGGGCGGAGAACTTATCATCTATGCAAAGCGGAAGGCTTACGTCTCCGGGAGCCCGACCTTGAAGTCACGCACTGTATCGAGCCCCGGCCTGGCTCGCTCGTGATGTTCACGATTCCACGCTTTCACCGCGTATGTCGGATAGATCGAGTTGCAGGTGATGAGCGGCGACTCTCAATTGCCGGCTGGTTTATGACCGAACATCCGTGAGTTCCGCTAATCAACCCATCCATCACCGACTTTTGGGATTCTGGGCTGGCCCGCTGTGAGGCTTTCAACCGAAGGCGGAGGTGTGTGAAGAGTCTGTTGCACGAGTGTCACGAGGGCTTGGGGCTCAAGCGGTTTGGGAAGAAATGGGACCTCCCCCCGGTGTACGCTGTATCCTGCCAAATCTTGGTCGATATTTCCTGACATGAAAATCACTCGCAGGTTTTTTCGCATGCGGAGCGCGCGGACAGCCAGCTCGTGGCCGTGAACGTGGGGGAATTGATTGGTGCTTGAGGCCAATTGAAAGCCCGGAGGGGGGAGGATGAGGTCTGTGAGCAGCAGATCGATGGGGCCTTCGTGCTGCATACAGATTTTGAGGGCTTCTGAACTGCCGTCGGCATGGAAGACCGAAAAGCCTGCATGCTGAAGTATTGTCGTGCATAGCTTCGTGACGGCCGACTCGTCATCGACCACCAGGATAGTTTGGGGCAGGGATGGAGGCACGATGTC
>Ga0113563_10002866_pt1 | contig 10572 bp, 10 predicted proteins | sample Mud3Dept3metaG_FD_80117 | JGI IMG/M metagenome (GOLD analysis project Ga0113563, IMG submission 80117) | Freshwater wetland microbial communities from Ohio, USA, analyzing the effect of biotic and abiotic controls - Mud 3 Core 4 Depth 3... | ecosystem: Environmental > Aquatic > Freshwater >...
CTGCGGCGCAGCTCGGCGACGAGCTCGGTGCCCGCGCGATATGCGGGCAGGTACATGCGACCGAGCAGCGGATGACGGCCCCACGCGCCCGACAGTTTGTCGGCGCGCTCCATCGTGACCAGGAAGTCGTCGCGCAGGACTGTCGCCACCTCGGCCTGCGGCAGGTGCTCGTGCCACGTCAGGTACGAGGCCTGGTTCTTGGCGTCGTCCTGCAGCAGCGCGAGCAGCACGCCGAGTTCGAGGTCGCGGTCGGGCAGCTCGGACGGCTCGGTGACGCCGTGCGCGATCAGGATCGCGTTGTTGGCGATGCCCTCGAACAGCACGCTCGCCCGCGTGTTCATCGTGAGCACCGACGCTTCGAAGCCCGCCAGCCCGCGCACGAACAGGTCCTGCAGGTAGGCAAAGGTCGTGACGTGGCCCGGCACCACCTCGTGGCTCACCAGCTGCTGGAACTCCGGCACCGAGATCTCGAGTGCCGCGTTCAGCTCGTAGGTGGCCTCGTACTCCGGCGACCCGTCGGGCCGGCGGGCGTGGCCGAGGTAGTTCATCGAGCCCGAGAACCACGCGTTCTCGATGGCGAGGAAGCGTACGTTGGCGCGCGGCACGCGCGCGAATTGCGGCGGCAGGTACGGCACGAGGTTCGCTGCCGAGAGCGCATCGTAGTAGGCGACGAACGCGTCGCCCACCGCCGCAATGGACTTCGACGGGACGCGCCGCGCCGCGCGCCACGCGTCGACCGACGCCAGCAGCGAGTGGCGGTCGCGCACCGGGTGGCCGGCACCGACGAGCAACTCCGCGACGCGCTCGCGCCGGGCGTCCGGCTGCGACGGCTCGGGATCGCGGCCGACGATGGTGCGCACGCAGCGGTCGTACGGTACCGCGGGGCCCTGGCCGACCATCTCCATCGCGAGGTCCCACATCACCTCGCAACACAGCCCGAGGCCCTCGAGGTAGGCGCCACGCAGTCCGCCGATCCGCCGGGCGGACTCGAGCACGCCTGCAATGGCACCGCGTACGTCCACTGCCTCGAGATAGGCCGCGACGGCGGCCCGATCCGGGACCTTGGCGCCGACGCCGCCGTTCGCGCGCAGCACGGCGGCCGCCGGGTGCGTGTATGCGCGCGGCAACGGCTCGTCCGAGAACCAGCAGTCGGCGATGAAACGCCCCACCCCGGACGGGTTCATCACGTCGCCGCCCCACAGGGTGTCGATACCGATCAGCGCTTCAGGGAGCGCGGCGTCGAGCGCGGTGCTGGACATGCAATGACTCCGGGTCGGACTGGATTGCTTCGCCAAGGCTAGCGAATCAACCGGGGCGCTGTCCCGCCGCGCGAGGACGACTCGGCAACATAGGTATTTCCCGCGGGGTCGTCGGACGCCAACTTAAGCCTATCGAAAGCCAACGGGAGGAGAATTGGATCATCCGACTGCTGTTGGAGGGTCGTCATGCACCGCACGCTCTTTCCCGCGCTCATGCTCACGCTGGCAGCCGCGGCCGCCCAGGCCCAGGGCCAATGGGAGGCATTGCCGGACCAGGCACCCGCACCCGCCGACAACCCGACGACGGCTGCCAAGGTCGAACTCGGCAAGATGCTGTACTTCGATCCGCGGCTCTCCTCGACCGGCACCGTGTCGTGCTTCTCGTGCCACAACGTCATGGAGGGCGGCGACGACCACATGACCACGTCGGCCGGCGTGCACGGCCTGAAGGGCGGACGCAACGCCCCGACGGTGTGGAACGCGGCTTTCCACTCGGTACAGTTCTGGGACGGCCGCGCTCCCTCGCTCGAGGAGCAGGCGAAGGGCCCGCCGGTCAACCCGATCGAGATGGGCATGCCGAACCTCGACGCGGTCATCGATCGCGTGCGCCATATCCCCGGCTACAAGCCTTACTTCGAGAAGGCCTTCGGTGCCGGTGACGTGGTGACGATGGACAACGCCGCGAAGGCGATCGCCGCCTACGAACGCACGCTGATCACGCCGGGCAGCCCGTATGACCGTTACGTCAAGGGCGACAAGAAGGCCCTCACTGCGCAGCAGGTGAAGGGCATGGAGGCATTCGCCGCCGCAGGCTGCATGAGCTGTCACCAGGGAGCGGCCTTCAGCGGCCCGGCGCTGCCCGCCGGCACGGGCTTCTTCATGAAGTTCCCGGCCTACCCCGACAGCGTGTACACGGTGAAATACAAGCTCACTGACGACCCGGGCCGCGCCAGCGTGACCAAGGACCCGGCGGATCACGGCATGTGGCGCGTGCCCACGCTGCGCAACCTCACCTACACCGCGCCCTACATGCACACGGGCACGGTGAAGACGCTGCCCGAAGCCGTGCGCGTGATGGCAGGCACGCAGCTGGACAAGACGCTGACCGACGCCGAAGTCGCGGACATCGTCGCGTTCCTCGAGTCGCTCACCGGGCCGTTCCCGCAGCAGACCATGCCGCGGCTGCCGCCGACGCCGGGCGACCTGCTCGAGTAGTCCCGGTTCGCGAGCAACGGCGCCGCTAGCGTCCGAACTTCTCGCCGAAGAAATCGCCCGGCTTCCAGGCCGGGCGACCTCGGTCGTTGCCGATCGCCAGGCCGATGCGATAGTTGACCTGGGCCAGGCGCGCCGCGCTGAGCCAGTGGATCGGCCGGCTGAGGTCGTCGCTCGGCAGGTGGTAGTGGTGTGACAGGAACTCGGTGAACGCCGTGCTGCCGTCGCTGCCGTCGCGCGGCTTCACGCCGCCGTTCAGGTAGACCGCCGGGATGCCCTGCCGCACGAACGCGTACTGGTCGCTGCGGACGAACACCACTTCGTCCGGGAACGGGTCGGGCGTGAGCGTGAGGCCTGCCTGCTCGACCGCACGCCGGGCGACCGTCTCGAGCGTCGAATGCTCGATGCCGATCGGTATCACGTCGGTCACGTCGGTCACGAGCAGGGGCATGTCCATGTTGACGTTGGCGACGAGCGAGTCCGCCGGTACGGTGGGGTGCGCCGCGAAGTGGAACGCGCCGAGCAGGCCCTTCTCCTCCGCCGTGAGCGCGATGAACAGCGCCGATCGCTTCGAGCGCACCGGTCCGCCCGCCAGCAGGTGCGCCGCCTCGAGCATCGTCGCGACGCCCACGGCGTTGTCCTGGGCGCCGTTGTAGATCGCATCGCCATCGTGGGGCACGCCCACGCCGACGTGATCGAGGTGGGCCGTGAACGCGACGTGCTCGGCCGCGAGCGTCGCGTCGCTGCCCGGCAGGCGCGCAACGACGTTGCGGCTCTCGACCCGCTCGAGGGTGGCGCGCGTCGCGAGCGTCGCCGTGCCCACCAGGTCGAACGGGCGCAGCGTCCCGGCCTCGAGCATGGCGAACACCTCGGCCGCGGTGTGCGGGGACCCGGCGAAGATCTCGTCCGCCAGCCGCACGTCGCACCCGATGCGCGCCGCCAGGCCGGGAAAGTCGTCGACCGCCCGGCCCTGCGGGTCGAGCCGCCGCATGCCGGGCCGGCGCCAGTTGGGTGCATCGAGCGCCCATGGCCGCTTCTTCTCGTTGACCGGATCGCCGAGGAAAATCACGCCCACCGCGCCCAGGCGCTCGAGCTCGCGCAGTTTCTCGCTGGACGACGCGTAGAAGGCGCGCTGGTCGTTGGGGAAGCGCTTGGGCGCATTGCTGAGCACGACGGCGATCTTGCCCCTGACGTCCACGCCGGCGAGATCGTCGTACTGCAGTTCGGGCGCGCGCACGGCCTGGCCGACGAACACCATCGGCGCCGAGACCTCCGCCGCGCCGGCCGTGAAGTTCACGCCCGGCAGGTAATCGCGCTCGAACACGAAATCCGTGGTGTGTCCGGCGCGCGTGATGGCGAAGCGCGCGCCATCGCGCTCGCGCACACCCCTCACCATGGGCACGCGCTGGAAATACGAACCGGCATCGCCGGCCGGTTCCAGGCCGAGCTGGCGGAACCGTGTCGCGACATACAGTGCGGCAATGTCGAAGCCCCGCGTCCCGGCCTCGCGGCCCTCGAGCAGGTCGTCGGCCAGGAAGCGCACGTCGGCCTCGATGCGCGCGGCGGACCGCGCGAGCTGCGCGTCGGCGGCCGGCGGGGCCGCGCCTGCCACCCGGGTCATGCCGAGTCCCGTGGAGGCTGCCAGGATCAGCAGCAGCACCCCGCGGCCAACGAAACCGCCGGCGCGGCCACTTCGAACACGAAGGCATCGGTCGTCACGGCGCATCGACACGGCTCCTGGCGATGGGTACCCGCAATCACCCTAGAATACCCGCATGACGCTCAAGATCGATCCCTGGTCGTTCCCCGACCCCGTGGCCGTCCCCGGGACGGCCGATGCTGGCAGCTCGATCGTGCTCGCCGGCGGTTGCTTCTGGTGTACCGAGGCCGTGTACTCGCAGCTCGACGGCCTGCTGTCGGTGCGCCCTGGGTATGCGGGCGGGTCCGCGGCCACGGCGAATTACGACGATGTGTGCACCGGCGGCACGGGCCACGCCGAGGCGATCGAGGTCGTGTTCGACCCTACGCGCATCCAACTCGGCCAGGTCCTGAAGATCTTCTTCTCCATCGCCCACGACCCGACGCAGCTGAACCGGCAGGGCGCGGACGTCGGCACCCAGTACCGTTCGGCGATCTTCTACGCGAACGAGGCACAGCGGCTCATTGCCGAGCGCTACATCACCCAGATCGAGGCGGCCGGCGTGTTCGACGCGCCGATCGCGACCACGCTCGAGCCGCTCGACCGGTTCTACGTCGCGGAGTCGTACCACCACGACTACGCTGCGCGGAACCCGTGGCAGCCCTACATCCGCGCCGTGGCGGCGCCGAAAGTCGAGAAGCTGCGCAAGACCCACGGCGACCTGCTCAAGGAGCGCACATGAGCGCGTACGATCTCACCCCGCCCTCGCCCGAGGAGCGGCGCCGGCTCGAAGCGGCGCTCACCCCCGAAGAGCGCCACGTGCTGCTCCATCACGGCACGGAGCGGCCGTTCTGCGGCGCGTTCGTCGACCAGAAGCAGCCGGGCACCTACTGCTGCCGGCTGTGCGGCCTGCCGCTGTTCCGCGCCGACGAGAAATTCAACAGCGGCACGGGCTGGCCGAGCTTCACCGCGCCATTCGACGATGCGCACCTGAAGCACGTGCGGGACACGAGCCATGGCATGGTGCGCACCGAGATCCGCTGCGTGCGCTGCGACAGCCACCAGGGCCACGTGTTCGACGACGGCCCGCTACCCACCGGGCAGCGCTACTGCATCAACTCGATCTCGCTCACGTTCGTGCCGGACGGCGATGCCGGCGCCACGCCCACGCATAGACCGCAGCGTTGACGACCAGCACCAGCAGCCCGAGCGCGAGCTGCACCTTGCGCGTGAGCCCCTCGGGATAGAGCAGGCCGAAGACGTAGTGCTCGACGAACCCGCCGGCGTAGCCCTGCTGGTGTGCGAGCGCGCGCAGGTGGTTCTCGAGCGGCGTGAGCGGGCAGATGCTGCCCGCGAACTCGATGCCGGCGCCCCACGCCACCACCGGCAGGTGCAGCCACGCAAGTCGCGGCCAGCGCAGCACCAGCAATCCGCCGAGCACGACGAATGCGACGAACGCCGCATGGGCGAGCAGGACGGCATCGGCGAGCAGCCCGTAGGGCAAGGGTCAGCCGGTCTTCTTGAAGAACCCGAGCTTCTGCAGGATGAAGATGAGCAGCGCGGCGCCCGCGACCGAGACGACCAGGCGTGCGAAGACACCGAAGGCGGCAAAGCCGAGCAGGCCTGCCAGCCAGAAGCCGAGCATGGAGCCGACCACGCCGACGAGGACGTTGCCGATCACGCCCATCTGCGCGTCGGTCTTCATGACCTTGCTCGCGAGCCAGCCGACGATGCCACCCACGATCAGCGAAAGAATGAATCCCATGGCGCACCCTCCTCGAGGCTCGATCGTAGGCCCACGCGGCCCGCGACGCCAGCGCTCAGCTGGCCGGCGGCGCCGGCTCCGGCTTCGGCAGTTCGAACTCGCCCTTGGTCGAGAAGCGCTCGGTGCCGAACAGGCCGCCGCTCAGCTTGCCGCTCATCTCGTAGGTGACCTTGTCCACCGGCCTGCCATCGAGCATGCCGGCCACGTGGCGCACCATGCGCAGCACCGAGATGGTGACCGGCACGGCCACGATCGCCTCGCCGAACGCCGGCACCGTCCCGCCTTCGTCGCTCACGCCGCTGGCGAAGGTCTTGCCGAGCACGTCGAGCTTCACGTACGCGCCGGTGAAATCGATCTGCGACGGGTTGGGATTCTGCACGCGCAGCTTCACCAGCATGCGGATCTCGGCGCCCTCGCCGGGCAGCGATTCGATGCCCGCCACCGTGACCTGGATCGGATCCCTGTCCGGCAGGCTGGCACAGCCTCCGAGCGCCAGCAGCGCGGCGAACAGCAGGAACACGCGGCGACCGTTCATGGCAGCGGCTCGAAGCGGGCGGTGAAGTGCCGCAGCTGCGCGGGCTGCTGCACGATGCGCAGGCCGCGCAACTCGTCGCGCCGCCTCACGACCTCCTCGAACACCTCGACGACGTAGTCGGCGTGCGACTGCGTGTAGACACGGCGCGGCATGGCGAGGCGCACCAGGTCCATGTCGGCCGCCACCTCGCTGCCATCCGGCCGCAGGCCGAACATCACCGTGCCGATCTCGCAGGCGCGGATGCCGCCGAGCTCGTACAGCGCCACCGCCAGCGACTGGCCCGGGTAATGCAGCGGCGGGATATGGGGCAGGAAGCGGCGGGCATCCACGAACACCGCGTGTCCTCCCACCGGCCGCACGATCGGCACGCCGAGCGCGATGAGCTTCTCGCCGATGTACTCGTTGGTGCGCACCCGGTAGCGCAGGTACTGCTCATCGACGATCTCGTGCAGGCCGGCGGCGATCGCCTCGAGGTCGCGCCCGGCGAGACCGCCGTAGGTCGGGAAGCCCTCCGTGAGGATCAGCCGGTTGCGGGCAGCGCTCGCGAGCCCGTCGTCGTTGAGCGCGAGCCAGCCGCCGATGTTGGCGAAGGCGTCCTTTTTCGCGCTCATGGTCATGCCGTCGGCGACCGCGAACATGTCGCGCACGATGTCCTTCACGCTGCGGCCGGCCTGCCCGTGCTCGCGGCAGCGGATGAACCAGGCGTTCTCGGCGAAGCGGCAGCCGTCGATGAACAGCGGCTTGCCGTGACGTCGCGCGATCGCCGCCGTCGCACGGATGTTCTCGAGGCTCACGGGCTGGCCGCCGCCCGCGTTGTTGGTGACGGTCAGCATCACGATCGGCACCTGCTCGCCGCTAGCAGCGAGCAACCGCTCGAGCCGGCCGAGGTCTATGTTGCCCTTGAACGGGTGCTGGGCGTCGGGGTCGTGCGCCTCGGGGATCACGAGGTCGACGGCCTGCGCGCCGGTCGCCTCGATGTTGCCACGTGTGGTGTCGAAGTGGGTGTTCGAGGGAATGATCCGGCCGGGGCCGCCGACGATCGAGAAGAGGATCGCCTCGGCCGCTCGACCCTGGTGGGTCGGGATGACGTGGCGGAACGGCATCAGTTCGCGCACCGCCGACTCAAAGCGATAGAACGACGGCGAGCCGGCGTACGACTCGTCGCCGCGCATCACTGCCGACCACTGCTCGGCGCTCATCGCGCTGGTGCCGGAGTCGGTGAGCAGGTCGATGATCACGTCGTCCGAATGGAGGCCGAACAGGTTCCAGCCGGCAGCCTCGAGCAGCCTGCGGCGCTCCTCGAGCGTGGTGATCCGGATCGGCTCGACGACCTTGATGCGGAAGGGTTCGATGATCGTCTTCATGCGGCCTCAGTCACAGGTGAAATCCTGCTTGCCGACGGCGCGGCATTGCGGCGGGTAACCGTGCTCGCGCCAGTAGGCCGGGATGCCGAGGCGCTCGAGCACGGCCTTGAAGGCGGGTGACCTGCGGAATCCCGGAAAGCCCGGTTCCCACTGCACCAGGACGTCCGTGTCGAGGTCTGGCGAGTCCGCGATCCGCTCGTAGTCTCCGAGCCACAGCCGGACTTTCACTTCGCCGACCCGCTCGCCAAACGTCGAGTCCTTGTCGCCCAGCGTCGCTCGCACGACTTCCTCGGACAGTGCGGAACGCGACCCGACCGGCTTCGCCAGGATTTCCAGCACTGCGGCGTTCAACTCGGGCGTCGCCCCGAGTTCCTTCAGCAGCAGGATGGCACCGACCCGCTCGCCACGACCCAGCAGCGGGCCGATGAAACTGTCGGCACGATTCCACACGAAACCCGCCGCTCCGCCCTCTGAATACAACTCGATCGCACGCGCCGTGTCTCCCGAGAACAGCAGCGTCAGCGCCTTCCAGCGCCGGCAGTTCTGGTAGCCGGCGTCCTGCGCCAGGCAACGATCCTGGTCGGCGAGCGCCTTGTCGAAGAAGCCGAGGTTCACCCAGGCAATGCTGCGCCAGAGCCACGCCGTGCTGTTGTGCTCGTCCGCGGCGATCGCTCGTTGGTACAGGTCCATGGCCCCCGCCCAATCAACGGGCAAGGTGTCCTCCTTGATCCTGCCGAGGGCCGCCCACGGCGAGGACAGGGTGCCGTCGAGCTCGAGCGCGCGCTCCGCGGCGCTGCGGGTGATCCCGGCGTAGTCACGGTCGTCGAAGCCCCAGCTGCGCATGACGGCCGCCACGGACGCGAGGCCTTCCCAGCCGCGGGCGAACTGCGGGTCGAGCTCGACCGCACGTTCGAACAGCCGCACGCTCTCCAGCAGGTCATTGCGGGCGATGAACAGTTCGCGCGCCTTCAGGTACAGCTCGTAGGCCTGCAGGTTCTCCGTATCGGCGCGCACGGTCACGGCGGAAGCGGCGTTCGCCGTGCCGATCGTCCCGCGCAGGGCGGTCACGATCGCGTTCGCGATCTCGTCCTGGATGGCGAAGATGTCGGTGAGTTCGCGGTCGTAAGTCTCGGACCAGAGATGGCGGTCCTGCGCGGCGTCGATCAGCTGTGCCGTGATCCGCACGCGGTTGCCGGACTTGCGCACGCTGCCCTCGAGGATGTGGCCGACCTTGAGTTCCCGCGCGATCGCTGCCGCGCCGAGCTTGCTGCCCTTGTAGGCGAACGAGGAAGTCCGCGAGGCGACGCCGAGCCCGTCGACGCGGACGAGCACGTTGAGCAGCTCCTCGGAAATGCCGTCCGAGAAGAACTCGTTCTCCGCGTCCGTGCTCATGTTGACGAAGGGCAACACGGCGATCGAGGCACCGGTATCCGTCGCGGCGACCGCGGGGGCTTCGACGACCGCAGCTGAAGCCGCAGGCGTCCTGGCGGGGGCAGTCTCGGTGGCCCGGTCGTAGCGCCAGAAGATGCCGCCCCCCAGCAGGAACAGCAGCGTGATGATCGCGAGCTCCGCACCGCTGACCCGCTGCGCGCCCCGGTCGCCGTGATACCAGGCGATCACGAGCACGATGGGCAGGCCGATCAGCAGGGCGAGGATCGCGACCTGGCGCAACTGCCCGGGCCAGCCGAAGGCCTCGCTGACGTATTCGAGCCCCTGCAGGAAGCCCCAGGCGCCGACGCTGTAGGCAATGCCCCACTGCACCACCTTGCGGCGGCGCAGCTTGTGCCAGATTCCGCCGCCCACCTGCTCCCCCGGCTCCGTCGGCTCCGTCGGCTCCGTCAAGGCTGCCTCCCGTTTGCGCCGGAGTGTACCCGCGGCGCCACACGGCCGTGCGGAATTCGGCAGGCGCCATTAATAGCCCTTGCCTATCGCACTGAACCAATCAATCGATTGGCCCTACCAGTCATCCGACGGCAAGATGCCCGCCCAACAGGACCCATCCTCGCTTTTACACAACTACGGAGTAACGACCATGAGCCCGATCATCAACAGCACCGTCAAGCCCTTCAAGGCCACTGCCTACCACAACGGCGAGTTCGTCCAGGTGACGGACGAGTCCATCAGGGGCCAGTGGTCGGTGTTCTTCTTCTACCCCGCCGACTTCACCTTCGTCTGCCCGACGGAGCTCGGCGACGTCGCCGACCTGTACGCGGAGTTCCAGAAGCTCGGCGTCGAGGTGTACGGCGTGTCGACCGACACGCACTTCACCCACAAGGCCTGGCATGACGCCTCGGAGACGATCAAGAAGATCGCCTACCCGATGGTCGGCGACCCGACCCACGCGATCAGCCGCAACTTCGGCGTGCTGATCGAGGACGAGGGCCTCGCGTTGCGCGGCACCTTCGTGGTGAACCCCGAGGGTGTGATCAAGGTCGCCGAGATCCACGACCTGGGCATCGGTCGCGACGCGAAGGAGCTGCTGCGCAAGGTGCAGGCCGCGCAGTACGTCGCCGCGCACCCGGGCGAGGTCTGCCCTGCCAAGTGGACGCCGGGCGCCAAGACGCTGGCCCCGTCGCTCGACCTCGTCGGCAAGATCTGACGTAACTCCCTGGCCGGCGCCCCACCCCCGGGCGCCGGCACTCCCCGGGGCCCTCCGCGAGGAGGGCCCTTTTTTGAAGGGCCGCCGCCGCACGAAAGGACACGCACGTGCTCGACACCAACCTCAAGCAACAGTTGCAGGCCTACCTCGGCCGCATGACCCAGCCGATCGAGATCGTCGCGACGCTCGACGACAGCGA
>Ga0113563_10002867_pt1 | contig 10571 bp, 9 predicted proteins | sample Mud3Dept3metaG_FD_80117 | JGI IMG/M metagenome (GOLD analysis project Ga0113563, IMG submission 80117) | Freshwater wetland microbial communities from Ohio, USA, analyzing the effect of biotic and abiotic controls - Mud 3 Core 4 Depth 3... | ecosystem: Environmental > Aquatic > Freshwater >...
GGCCGGCGCCGCCCCGATCGCCGGCTGGACGAGCACGCAACCGGACAACGCCGATCACACGATGACGCGCGCGGCCGGCATCGGCCCCGACGGACAGGACGGCTACCGGCTGGTGATGGACCACGTCGGGCCAAACGGCGGAGACAACTACTGGGGCCACCGCCGCGTCTTCACGGGCGCGCCGTTCGCGTACGGCGACCGCGCGTACTTCCGCTGGCGCTTCCGCTGGCTGCCCACCACCGACTGTCGTGCGTACGAGCAGATGGGCACCGGCCTGCTGGCGGGCGTCTACCGGAACAAGATCCTGATCGTCAACGACGCCAGCAGCCCGATGACCTCGCGCTTCATCCTGACGGTCGAGTGCGATCCCAGCCCGCTCGGCTTCTACTGGAAGTTACAGAAGGGCGGCGGCGTCGACCCGGCGCGGACGCCGATCAACACCTCGATCGCGGCCTGGGTCCAGGTCCAGGTCGAGCTCCAGTACAGCAGCGCGGCCGGCGTCGCCGACGGTGCGTACCGGATCTGGATCGACAACAACGTGATGGCAGCGCCGACCGCCGAGGTCACCGGCATCCTCCTCCAGGCGGACGTCGATCCCGGCTTCGTGCAGTTCGGCGCCTACTTCAACAACGGCCTGTACACCGATGGTCACATCGGGTGGGAGCACACCGACTTCCAGATCGACGATGACTTCGACGCTGGATGGGGCGGGTTCTAGCCTCGATGTCCCGGAGCGTCGCCATCACGTGGGCGCTCGCGACCGTCGTGCTCGTCGCAGGATGCGGGCGGCTCGGCTTCGACGAGCTCGGCGACGGAGGATCGAGCACGCTGGAGATCGTGGCCGTCCAGCCCTCGTGGGCGATGCCCGCGGGCGGCCCGGTGAGGGTGGAGCTCGGGGGCGACACCGACGGTGTGATCGTGGCGATCGACGGGATCGAGTGTGCACAGGCGACCGCGACCAGTCCCCGGGTGGTGGAGTGCACGGCGCCCGCACACGCACCCGGCTCGGTCGACGTCACGGCGACGAATGCCTCCGGTGCGTCCGCGCGCCACGCCAAGCCGTTCGCCTACCTCACGCCCGGGATGTACCAGCTCGGCGGCCCTCTCGACGATCGCACGTCGGGGATCGCGGTCGACGCAGACGGCAACGTGTACGTCTCCGGCGGGACGATGGGCGATCTCGACGGACCGAACGCCGGCGACTTCGATGCGTTGCTGATCAAGTACGACGCGTCGGGCACGCTCGCGTGGGTGCGCCAGCTCGGCACGCCGCTCTTCGACTATGCACGCGACGTCGCGGTCGATCGGTCCGGTGACGTGACGATCGTCGGATGGGGAACGGGGGACATCGACGCGAGCGGATCGACGTCCGGTGGCAACGACATCTTCGTCGCGCGCTACTCGCCCGACGGAACGCTCCGATGGGTCACCCAGACCGGCACGAGCGGCGACGATCAGGCGTGGGATCTCGCGGTCGATGATGCGGGTGCGGTCGCGGTCGCGGCGCACACCACCGGTGCGTTTCCCGGCCACGCCAACGTCGGCGGGATCGACTACGTCGTACTGCGCTATGGCCCGGATGGCGCGCTCGCCTGGCTCCGCCAGGACGGGTCGGTCGCCGACGACGACGGCCACAGCATCGCGATCGGTCCTGACGGCGCAGCGTTCCTCGTCGGCTACACGCGGGGCGCGCTCACGCCGGGCGCCGCCAACGCGGGCGGCCTCGACATGTACGCCGCGCGCTACGAGACCGACGGGACCCGCACGTGGATCCGGCAGCGCGGTTCCGCGGCCGACGACGAGGCGACCGACGTCACCGTGGACGCCGACGGCGAGGTCTGGATCGCGGGCTTCACCGCGGGAACGCTCGACGGCAACCCGAACGCGGGCGGCGACGACGTGTTCGTGATGCGGTTCGGTGCGAGCGGGACCTGGAGGTTCACGCGCGTCCACGGCTCGGTGGGGACCGAGAATGGATGGGGCGTCGGGGTCGCGCCGGGGGGGCCGGTCTACCTCTCGTGTGTCACCACCGGCGCGTTCGACGGCCAGACCTACGCGGGCGGCTCCAACGACTTCTGCATGATCGCGATGGATCGCGACGGCAACCACCTGTGGACGCGGATCACGGGGACGTCCGGCTACGACGGCTCGTCGTCGTGCGCGGTCGACGCCGCGCGCACCGGGATGGTCTACATTTCCCTGATCACCGACAGGTCGCTCGATGGCGCGGCGAATCGCGGCGGCCAGGACGTCGCGGTCGCGAAGCTCGACGCCGCTGGCGACCTCAGGTAGGAACCCGCGCTCCCGGGCAGGCGACGGATCGCTGCGCACGGTGGCGCCGGGATTTCTCGTACGCGGCCGGCACCCCGCATGCACTTCTGTCGACGTCGAGGTATCTCATGCAGACGATGATCGAGAAGGCGACGATCGGAGATCACGTGTTCCTCGAAGATGGTGGCGAAGAGATCGGCGCCGTCCGCGACATCCAGGCGGCGGGGCTCGTGATCTACGTCGAAGGCGCCGGTGACTTCACGATCGCGGGGGACGCGGTCCGCGCCGTCCATTACGGCAAGGTCGTGCTCGACCCGACCAAGCTCGACGGCCGAGTGCTCTCCGCGGCGCAGGCCGCCCACATGAACGAGATCAACGAGGACGAGCAGCCCGAGACCGACTAGGCGATCCGCGGAGAGCGGTCCGGCCCACTGCGTGCTCGCGCACGCGTGTCCGGATCACGGACATCCTCGAAACCAGGAGAGATCTCGGCGTCGCACTGAACGGATTGTCAGACCTGCGTGCGAGCGTGCGTGTGTGGACGAGCCGAGGTTTCAGCTAACGCGCGGAGACGCCGTCACCTGGCTGCGCACGCTGCCAAACGAGTCGATCGACCTGGTCGTCACCGATCCGCCCTACGAGTCGCTCGAGAAGCACCGGGCGATCGGGACGACCACCCGGCTCAAGCACAGCAAGGCGTCGAGCAACGACTGGTTCGAGATCTTCCCGAACGCGCGGTTCGGCGAGCTGTTCGCCGAGATCTATCGCGTGCTCAAGAAGAACACGCACTTCTATCTCTACTGCGATCCCGAGACGATGTTCGTCGCGAAGCCGCTCGCCGAGGCCGCGGGCTTCAAGTTCTGGAAGCAGATCATCTGGGACAAGGTTCAGATCGGCATGGGGTATCACTACCGTGCGCGCTACGAGTGCATCCTGTTCTTCGAGAAGGGGAAGCGGAAGCTCAACGATCTGGGCGTCGCCGACATCATCACGTGCCCCCGAATCCGCGGCGGCTATCCCGCGGAGAAGCCGCCGCGGGTCACGACGGTGCTGCTCGAGCAGAGCACACAGCCCGGCGAGCTCGTGATCGATCCGTTCATGGGATCCGGATCCTCCGGCGTCGCGGCGGTCGGGATCGGGCGCAACTTCATGGGCAATGATCTGTGCGCCGAGGCCGTCGACATCACGCGGCGCCGGTTGCTCGAGGCGGGCGCCAAGGAGCCGATGACCGAGCTCGCCGCGCCCGATGCGCACGCGCAGCTCGGCCTGTCGATGTGATGACAGAGGGCTCGGGCATGTTCGGGTCAGGCCACCGATGACCGGCAATCAGTACCGAGACCTGATCGCGATGTACGTCCATCGCTGCTACGGCCCGTTCGGCATCGTGGTCTACACCGAGATCTCGCTCGGCAAGACGATCATCGGCAAGGACCGCAAGATCGACGTGTTCATCGTGCGGTCGAGCGATCAGAAGGCGATCGCCCTCGAGTGCAAGTACCAGGAGGTCCAGGGTTCGACCGACGAGAAGATCCCGTACGCGCTCGACGACCTCCAGGCGCTGTGGGTGCCCGGCTGTCTGGTCTACGCGGGCGAAGGATGGTCGCGCGGGATCCTGCACACGCTCGAGGCGTCGCGGCTCGCGGCTCGCTGCCTGCCGGATGGCAACGCCCTGCCAGATGGCACCGCGATGATGCACTCGCCGGAGACGCGCGAGCTCGATCATGTGCTCGCAGCGACGTTCGGGCTGTGGGAGCTCGTGTTGCCGGGCTCGCGGCGGTTCAGCCCGATCTGAGGAGTTGAACGCAGCAGCCTCGCGCGCGCTCGTATCCATCGGGCGAACTGGGTAGGCTGAGGGTGTGCCGGCGATGCGCGAGGAGTCCCGACCGCTCGGGGTCGTGTACACCCCGCCGGAGGTGGCCGGGCCGATGGTGCGGCTCGTGGTCGATGCGCTCGCGCACGGGCGGTCCGCCGCGGAGATCCTCGCGCTGCGCGTGTGCGATCCGGCGATCGGCGCGGGGGCGTTCTTGGTCGAGGCGGTGGACGCGCTCGCCGAGCACCTGATCGCCGCGTGGGGCCGCGAATCACGCGCAGGGAGCGCCACGCAGGACAGGCGCGCGGTCGGCGCCGAGGCGCGGCGGCGGATCGCGGCGACGTGCATCGCAGGAGTCGACGTCGATCCGGCGGCGGTCGCGGCCGCGCGCAAGGCCCTCGCATTCGAGGGGGCGGTTCCCGGCACGGCGCAGCCCGGCGCGGGCGCTGCGCTGCGCGTCGCGGATGCGCTCGACCTCGACTGGCGCGCCGCCTATCCGGACGACTTCGCGCGCGGTGGGTTCGATCTGGTCGTCGGTAATCCGCCGTACATCCGCCAGGAGCGGCTCGGGGGGAAGGCGGCGCTCAGGAAGTACGCGAGCTACGACGGCGTCGCGGATCTCTACGTGTACTTCGTCGAGCTCGCACATCAGGTGCTGCGGCCGGGCGGCACGTACTGCCTGATCGTCCCGAACAAGTGGATGACCGCGGCGTACGGGCGGCCGCTGCGCACGTATCTCGCCGCGCAAGGCAGCGTCGATGGCGTCGTCGACCTCGGGCGTTCGCCTCTGTTCGCAGATGCCGACGCGTTCCCGTGCATCGTCTGGGGGACCGCCGGCCGCGAGCGCGACGCGCGGTCGCGCGCACCGTTGATCGCCGTGCGCGCGGAGATCGGCTCGACGGTGGCCGACGTGCTCGCGGGCGCGAGCATACCTGCCGGCCGTGACGCGGCACGCGATGCGGGCGGCAGCGTGGCCCACGTGCGCGGCGACGGAGTGGCGCAGGTGCGCGCGCGGTGGGGAGCGGGGCCGTGGCATATCGATCGGCCGAGCGAGCGTGCGCTGCTCGACCGAATCGAGCGCGAGCTGCCTCCGCTCGGGGAGCTCGTCCACGTGCGGCCGTCGCGCGGCGTGGTGACCGGGTGCAATCGCGCGTTCGTGATCGATCGGGAGACCCGCGACCGGATCCTCGGCGAGGAACCAGCGGCGGCGCCGCTGCTGCGGCCGTTCGTCAAGGGACGGGATCTCGCGCCGTGGCGGATCCTGGCCGCTGAGCGCTGGATCGTCCTCGTCGATCGCGGCACGTCGCTCGACGATCTTCCGGTCGTGCGCGCGCACCTCGCACAGTTCCGCGGCGCGCTCGAGCCGAGGCCGGCCGGGTGGAGCGGCGGTGCGTGGCGCGGGCGCAAGCCGGGGGCGTACGCGTGGCACGAGTTGCAGGATCCGGTGGGGCCGCTGATCAAGTCGCGTGCGCCGCGCCTCCTCTATCAGGACATCCAGACCGCGCCCGCGTGCGCACTCGATCGGGACGGCGACGTGGTGCCCGACACGACGGTATGGATGCTGCCGACCGAGGATCGGTTCCTGCTCGCGGTGCTGTGCTCGCCGCTCTACGGCTGGTACGCGCGGCGCCGCTTTCCGCCGGCGCTCAACGGGGCGGTGCGGCCCAAGGGCGAGTACATGCAGACGCTGCCGATCGCGCAGCCGGATCCGGCGACGCGACACGCGATCGGCGAGCTGGTCGAGCGCAGGATCGCGGCGGTCTCGGGCGAGGCGGCGGGCCTCGACGCAGCGATCATGACAGCGGTCTCCGACGCCTACGAGCTGTCGAGCGCCGAGCGCGAGCTGATCAACGCGCGCTGAGCGGGAGCCGCGCGACGAGGTGGCCGCCGCCGTCGATGCACCGGAGCGAGCCTTGATCGCGGCGGAGGACGAAGGTCGCGATCGCGAGCGACGACGCTCCGTTGCTCGGCGGCGACGGCGAGGCGGCGAGGCAGATCTCGACATGCGCGCCGTCGATGCGAGTGGTCGCAGCGAGCGTGCGGCCGCGGCCGGGCCCTGCGGCGACGTCGAACAGGAGCGACAGCGCGTGGATCGTCGACGGGGCGCAGACCTCGATGGTCGCTTCGACGAGCTCGCCGACCAGCGAGACGTAGACGCGCTCGGCGGCGCGCGCGAGGACCTCGCGGAACGCGACCGCGGTGCGCGTCGGCGGCTTGGTCAGGGCGCGATTCACGTTGAGGAGTGCAAGGAGGTCGCGGAGCGAGTCGAGCGCGGTCTCGGCGGCGCGGACGATCTGCGGATCGCCACCGACCGCGAGCTCGCCGATCTCCTCGAGCGACATCATCATGCCCTGGAGCTTGGACGCCATGTCGTGATGGAACCCGGGCGCCCGCGAACCAATGACTGCGAGGGACATCAGCTCCTCGATCGACGCCGCCGCATGCCGCGTACACGGCTGCCCCGTCTCGTCGACGTGCTGGATGGTCACGAACGCTTCTCGAGCGCGGCCGTCAGCCCGGAGAGCCCGAGCTCGGCCGCCTCGCCCCACGGATCGGCCGTCACGACCACGACCTCGCCTTCGTTGCGAGCGACATGGGTGAGGCCCGGGTACTCGGCCTCGAGCGCGCTGTGAAGCGCCTCGCGCCGCTCGCGTCGCTCACGATCGCCCGACATCGCGAGGAGCTCGCGGTTACGCTCGACGGCTGCGCGCACGGTCTGGCGAAGCACCTCGTTGTCGAACGGCTTGTTGAGGAACTTGAAGATCTCGCCCTGGTTGATTCCGTCGATCGCGGTCTCGAGATTGCGCTTTCCCGTGAGCAGGATCCGCACCGTCTCCGGCCGGACGCGGCGCGCGTGACCTGCGAGCTGCGCTCCCGTCATCTCGGGCATGTCGTAGTCGGAGACGAGGACCGCGACCTCGTCGGTCGAGATCCAGCTGAGCGCTTCGCTCGCGGACAAGGTCGCGCGGATCTCGAAGGGCTCGCGCCTGAGGCAGCGCGCGACGGCGGCGAGCATGGCGTCGTCGTCGTCCACACACACGACCAGTGGTTGATTCGTGGACATGATCAGCTCGACAACCAGCGGCGCCAGCCGCGACGATCCGTGACGCGCTCGATCTCCTCGAGCGCGGCGAGAAAGGCACGCATCCCGGGGAAGCGCGCCTGCGGGGTCTTCTGGAGACACGTCGTGACGAGGTCGGCGAGCTTCGGAGGTAGCGGGCCGTGCGGGCTCTCGACCGCCGGCACCGGCGCGGTGATGTGCATCATGCAGAGCGTGCGCAGGTCCGGATCCTCGAACGGCGGATGGCCGGTCAGCAGCTCGAACAGCACGGCGCCGAGGCCGTACTGATCGGAGCGCTCCGTCGGCGACAGGCCGCGCAGCTGCTCGGGAGAGATATAGGCGGGCGTCCCGAGCACGAACTCGGGGACGTCGTCGCGCAGGCCCTCGCCCGCAAGCTCTGCGAGGCCGAAGTCGACGAGCTTGACGTGGAGAGCACCATCGCCCCCGACGACGAGCACGTTGGACGGCGTGACATCGGCGTGGATCACGCCACGCTCGTGCGCGGCGGCGAGTGCGGTCGCGAGCTGCCGCGCGATCGACACGACCTCGGCCGGCGGTAGCGCACCGCGGTGGACGCGGTCGGCGAGGCTCTCGCCCTCGAGCAGCTCCATCACGAAGTACGGACGGCCGTCGGGCATGTGGCCGAAGTCGAAGACGTCGACGATGTTGGGATGGCGAACCCGCGAGGCAGTGCGCGCTTCGCGGAGGAACTTGTCGCCTGCGGTCGGGTCCCGCTCGACGACCTTGCTGCGCAGCACCTTGAGTGCGTAGGGCCGCCCGAGCGCGGCGTGCTCGACCTGAAACACCGTGCCCATGCCGCCTTCGCCCAGGAACTCGATGACCTTGTAGTGCCCGATCACGTCGCCGGGGTCCGGGCCGATCGGCGTGATCGCGCCGCGGTTGCGCCGATGCGAGAGCACCATCACGTCGGCGCGGAGGTTCGCGCCCGGCCGGACGGTGATCAGCATCTCCGCGTCGCGCGTGCCGGAGCGCACCGGGAGGACCGCGCTCGTCGCGTGCGAGGCCACGAGGTCGAGCTCGGCGAGGAACGCGAGCCGGGCGATCACGGCGGTCCCGAGCGAGGCCTCGATCGGCGTGGTCGACAGCACCGCGCTCCCGCGCTCCAGCGTGATCACGTAGGCGTCGTCGTTCATCGGCATCGGCTCGATGAACACGGCGTCCGCCTCGGCACAGATCGCCGCAGCAAGGGTGATCTCGGCGACCCGGCACGGGTCTGCCTGGCGACTTGGCTCTGTGTCCGGCTCGCTGCCCATCCGCGAGGACCATGATACTACAGGGCCCATGTCCGCCGATGCCGCTCCGGGCAATGAAACCGTGCCGAGCGGCGGACGCGTGCTCGTCGTGGACGACGACGAGCAGATCTGCAGACAGCTCGCCGCAGGGCTCGCGAGCGCGGGCTATCAGGTGGTCACGGCCCACGACGGCGCCCGGGCCATCGCGCAGGGCGAGACGACACCACCGGACATCGCGATCGTCGACCTCGAGATGCCGACCAGCGGGCTCGACGTGATCCGCCACCTCAAGAAGGTGCACGGCACCGCGGTCCACGTGATCGTGATGACCGGCCACGACGACGAGGGAAGCCGCAGCGCGGCGTTCGACGCGGGCACCGACGACTTCGTCGTCAAGCCGACCGGCCTGTCCGAGCTCAAGCGCCGGGTCGCGGCCGCGTTGCGATCGCAGCGCGCGTTCGTCGAAGTCCGGCTCGCGAAGGAGGTCGCGGATCGCCGGATGACGTACGGCGCGGAGGCGAGCGCGCTGCTCGCGCACGACCTCAACAACAGCCTCGCCGTGTCGCTGTCGAACCTCCAGTACCTGTCCGAGGAGATCCCGCTCGATCAGGACCAGAAGGAAGCCCTCACGTCCACGCTGCGGTCGCTGCGCCGCATGAGCGGCCTCGTCGCGAACTTCGTCGATGTCGCGCGGTTCGAGGACGCGGCGGTCAAGCCGATCGTCGCCCCGGTGCGCGTCCGCAAGCTGCTCGAGTCGGTGCTCGACGTCAACCTCGCCGCGGCCAAGCAGGGCGTGCGATTCGAGGTCGCGTGCGCCGAGGACTTCGAGTGCCGGTTCGACGTCGCGCTGATCGAGCGCGTGCTGCACAACCTCGTCGGAAACGCGTCCCGGTACTGCAACCCGGGCGGCGTCGTCATCGTGTCCTGCCGGCAGTGGAACGACCCCGGGAGCTGCGAGCTCGCGGTCACCAACTCGGGTCCGCAGGTTCCGGACAACATCCGGGACAGCCTGTTCGGGAAGTACGTGCGCGGCGGCGGCGGCAAGCGCGGCATGGGGCTCTACTTCTGTCGCCTCGTCGCCGAGGCGCACGGTGGGCGGATCGACCTCGAGGCGGCCGCGGAAGGCCCGAGCTTCGTCGTCCGGCTCCCGGGGCGCGCCTAGCGCGATTTGCGCCAACCCGCGCACTTTTACTCCCGCGGCGCCGTGCGAATCTGGTGCTGGATGCGGGGGAGAACACGGGATGTCTGATCGTGCGGTCACGACGCTGGGACGCGTGCTCGTCGTCGATGACGACGAGGCGATGCGCCGGACGTGTGCGCGCGCGCTCGGCCACGATGGCTGGGAGGTCGTGCTCGCCGACAGCGGAACGGCCGCGATCGAGCTGCTGCGCGGGCGCACGGAGTTCGACTGTGTCGTTTCCGACGTCCATATGCCGGGCGTCAACGGGTTCCAGCTGATCGCCGAGATCCGCCGGCAAGACGACGACATTCCGGTCCTGTTGATGACCGGCGATCCGTCGCTCGATGGCGCGGTCCGCGCGATCGACACCGGCGCGGTCTCGTACCTGTCCAAGCCGTTCGATCACGAAACGCTGCTGTCCGCGGTCGCCCGCGCCGCGCGTCGGCACGGCGTGGCGCGGATGCGCCGTCGAGCGGACTCGTATGCTGCGAAGCTTCACGGAGCCGGGGACCTGGTCGCCCGGTTCGAGAATGCGCTGGCGCGCGCATGGATGGCGTTCCAGCCGATCGTCGACATCACCGCGAAGCGGATCTTCGCGTACGAGGCGTTGCTGCGCACCGACGAGGAGTCGCTCAAGCGACCCGATCTGTTCATCGGCACAGCGGAGCGCCTCGATCGCATCCACGAGCTCGGTCGCACGGTGCGGGCCGCAGTCGCGCGCTCTGTCGTCGACGCGCCGGCCGACGTGCTGCTGTTCGTCAACGTCCACGGACTCGAGCTCACCGACGAGTCGCTGTTCGGAACGTCGGATCCGCTCGCGCCGATCGCGCGGCGCGTCGTCCTCGAGATCACGGAGCGGATCGGCCTCGACGACGTCGCCGGACCGACCCGCGTCGCGATGCTGCGCAAGCTCGGGTACCGGATCGCCGTCGACGATCTCGGCGCCGGGTATGCCGCCCTCGGCGCGCTCGCGACGCTCGAGCCCGAGGTCGTGAA